>FWWM01004393.1_pt1 | contig 32927 bp, 29 predicted proteins | sample 2228351 | NCBI WGS metagenome assembly FWWM01 (sample SAMEA103939774, study PRJEB20133) | metagenome
CGCCTGGAAAGAGACCTGGGCCGCATTCCGCTCTACCGCCTGACTCGTCCCCCAAATCCCGACAAAATTGGGACACACCCAGTAGCGCAGGTAAGTAGCTGGCTGGGAGTGGCTAATTGCTGGGTGAGCAGGATGGTCTCGCGGCTTCTTTGGTTAGGAAACACGCTAGCGTTTGTCCTGCGCCTTGCAAGCGTATTACTATTTAGCCACTCCCTGATTATCCATAAGTCCAAAAATCGTTCATTTGGTTGAGTTCTGCCAAAATTTGCCCCCAAATCTGCCGTTGTCAAGAGCGAGTTCTGCCCAAATATGGGGGTGAACAAGATAGGGGTAATCACCAGTTGAAAGCGCCTTGACTCTCGGAATGCCCTGCTCATCATTGTCCTCAGCAACGTTCGTTTCGCGGGAACAACTCTGCTGGCTGCCTGTCCACCGTCCACGCCCCGGCGAGACCGTCCGGCGAGTCACTCCAGCCGCCCGGTCAGGAGTGCCAGACGCACCTCGCCGATGGCCTTTGTGATTTGAATCTCGCGCGGACAAGCCAGCGTACAGTTGAAAGCCGTATGACAACGGTAGACGCCGAAGATGTCATTCAGGATCGGCAGCCGTTCGGCCGCGCCGCGATCGCGACTATCGAAGAGGAAGCGATGGGCGTTCACAATAGCGGCCGGCCCTATGTATTGCTCGCTGGCCCAGAAGGATGGACAGGCAGTTGTGCAACAGGCGCACAGGATACATTTGGTCGTGTCGTCGAAGCGCAGGCGTTGTTCCGGGCTTTGTAGTCTTTCTTTTTCCGGCGGTTCTTCCTCGTTGATCAGCCAGGGGCGGATGGCCTTGTAGTGCTCGAAGAACGGCTCCATATCCACAATCAGGTCCTTGATTAGGGGCAGGCCAAGCAGGGGTTCGACCAGGATTTTCGGCCCCACCTCGCGTACCAGCACCTTGCAGGCCAGGCGATTCACCCCATTGATGCGCATGGCGTCGGAACCACAAATACCATGTCCACAGGAATGACGGAAAGACAGCGTGCCATCCTGTTGACCTTTGACTTTCTCCAGCAAATCCAGGACGCGATCGGTCGGCTCGGCCTCGAGCCGATACGTCTGGTAGAAAGGTTTGCGGTTCTTTTCCGGATCGTAGCGAAACACTTTCAACGCGACCTGCATGGTTCCTCTTTCCTGAAACAGTCTTCAGTACGTGCGCATCTGCGGTGGGTAACGAGTAATGACGACGGGCTTGTATGCCAGGCGAATCTCGCCTCCTGCCTCTAGCCAGGCCAGCGTATGTTTGAGCCAGTGCTCATCATCCCGCTGCGGATGGTCTTCACGGGCGTGGGCGCCACGACTTTCGGTGCGCGCCAGGGCCGAGACAATCGTGACTTCAGCCAGATCGAGCAGGTTGCTCAGCTCCCAGGCGCCAGACCATTCGGTGTTGAAGACTTGGCCGGCGTCTGCTACCCGCACGTGCTTCAACCGTTCCTTGAGTTCGCGAATCTGGTTCAGAGCGTGAGTCATACCTTCGGCCGTGCGGAAGACGCCCACGTTCTCGGACATTTCGCGCTTCATCGTACGGGCGATCTCGAAGGCGCTCTCCTTGCCGTCGGCTTTTAAGAACGAATCGAGTTGTTGACGGGCGAAGTCAGCCGCGTCGTTGGGAAGCGTGGGCGCTTGTGCGCCGCGCGCGAAGTCCGCCGCGCGCAGACCGGCATACTTGCCGAAGACCAGGATGTCCACCAGCGAGTTCGTACCCAGGCGGTTTGCCCCGTGAACCGAGACGCAGGCGCACTCGCCAGCCGCGTACAGGCCGGGCACAACCGTGCCGCGTTCATCGGCCAGCACCTCACCATACCTGGTCGTCGGGATACCTCCCATGGCGTAGTGTGCTGTGGGTTGGACAGGTATCATCTCGGTGATGGGGTCCACCCCCAGGTAGACGCGGCAGAAATCCACAACGTCAGGCAGTTTGGCGAGGATCTGCTCATTGGTCACGCGATAGGGACTGCCGTCAGGGTTCGTGCGTCCGTCCAGGCCGGCATATTTGTTGACGGTCTCCGGGCGCACGTCCAGGTAGACGTAGTTCTGGCCATTGACGCCGCGCCCTGCGCGAATTTCCAGGTAGATGGCGCGGCTGATAACGTCGCGCGCGGCCAGGTCTTTGACGCGCGGGGCATACTTTTCCATGAACCGTTCGCCCTGGCCGTTGATCAGGACTCCGCCTTCGCCGCGCACGCCTTCGGTGATCAAAATACCCAGTTTGTAGATGCCGGTAGGGTGGAACTGGAAGAATTCCATATCCTCGAGCGGCAGGCCGCGTCGAAGCAGGATGGTCGGGCCATCGCCGGTGAAAGAGTAAGCATTGGAAGTTACCTCCCACATGCGGCCGTGGCCGCCGGTTGCAAAGATGACGGCTGGAGCGCGAAAGAGGTGAAATTCGCTGTTCTGTAACTGCATGGCGACCACGCCGGCCGTCGCGCCGTTGACGGTGACATAATCCAGGACCAGGAACTCGTTGAAGAAGGTGACGTTGTTCTTGAGGCATTGCTGGTAGAGTGTTTGCAGGATCATGTGACCTGTGCGGTCAGCGGCATGGCAGGCACGTCGCACGGGTTTGCCGGTTCGGTTGTTGGTGTGACCGCCGAAGGGTCGCTGCGCGATGCGCCCGTCGGGGGTACGGTCGAAGGGCAATCCCATATGTTCCAGTTCGTATACGATCGTGGGTGCCTCGTTGCACATGAATTCGATCGCGTCCTGATCGCCGAGGTAGTCGGAACCCTTGATGGTGTCGTAGGTATGCCATTCGGGGTAGTCCTCTTCCAGGTTGCCGAGCGCGGCGCCAATACCACCCTGAGCGGTGCCGGTGTGGGAGCGCGTCGGGTAGAGTTTGCTGACGACGGCGGTGCGTGCCAGCCGGGAAGCATACAGCGCCGCCATTAAGCCGGCCCCCCCTGCTCCGACCACGACGACATCGTATTCATGGACTTTCATGGGATGCTCCTTAGGAAGCCAGGATGACGTAACTGCCGATAACCAGAAACGCCAGCCAGATACAGAAGATGAGCGCGCGCAGGATGCGTCGCCAACTGGACCGGGTGAGATAGTCCTCTATAACGCTGAGCAAGCCGCGCAATCCATGCGCGCTGGCAAAGAACAGCATGCTGATCGCCAGGGCGCGCCAGAAAGACCTCGTCCAGGGCTCGATCGAGGGGATGTTCGTGTTCAGCACGTGACTGGTGTTAGGCATAAAGCCCCAGCGCAGCAAATCGGCTAGCGTCATCTGTCGGCGTGCGCCCAGGATCAAGGCGCCAGCGATGGCCAGAAAGACCAGCAGGTACATCATCAGCGCGGAAATGCGCGTGAATAGCCAGAGGAGGTATTCCCCCTTGACTTGCACAGGTGCAGTTTGTCGTTTCATCTTGCCCCTCCGGAGCCCCCTCCCAGGATGACCCAAAGGGCCAGGGCATACACAGGTAGGAAGATCGCCCATACCAACCAGAGAGCCTCGCGCTGGTACTCGAGCAGTTTGGGCCAGAAATCCAGGATCACGATGCGCAGGCCGTTGATGGCATGGAAGAGAGCGCAGAAGAAAATAAAGGCCTGGAATAGAGGATGTTCGTAGATGGCATTAATGACGATGCCGGCGTCCGTGCTAGCGGGTTGGGAAGTGAGATAGGCGGCCAGGATGTGTATACCCACAAAGAGCACAATCCCCAGTCCGCTCAGACGATGCAATAGGAAAGCCAGCATCGGCCCCTGGCCGCGGTAACGCAGAGCCTCGCGCAGAGAAACCTTTCTCATCCGTTGCATTCCTGGTCTCCTTGACCTCCTGGAATTTGGATGGCTTGGAAGGCCATGATAGGGAACACTTTTATTCTACTGGAAAACGAGGGAATGCTCAACAGGGCCTGGGCACGCAGAAACTCCGATTGGCCCAGGATTTGGATTGGCAAGAAACTTGCTCTGGAAGATAAGGGCAGAAAGGAAGGATGGGAGAGGAGCGGCCATTTCAAGTGTTAGGACGGCAGTTCAACTGCCGTCCTAACAAGTTCCAAGTGCCGTCCTAACAACTCGAGTTTAGACAAACGGTTCTTCCCTGACGTGGGGTCCTAACAAGTTCCAAGTGCCGTCCTAACAAGTTCTGCGGAAGATTTGCTCCCAATCTGCCGTTGTCAAGAGCGAATTCTGCCCAAATAAAATAAGGGGGTGACCAAGATATAGGTAATCACCAGGGACTGGGCATGCAGAAACTGATTCCATTGGCGAAGTGGTAGGAGGATGGATGACAAACGATGGACGACAGAGCAGGTTTAATAACTTTGTCAGGTAGACAGACTTGTAAAAACTTGCACAAAGAGCGAAGAGACTGTATACTTATAGGCAAAATGTGTCAGACAAATAGTCCTACGTTCAGGAGGTGCAATTGGCAGGGTAATCCCAGCATACTTTTCTTCCCGGCGATTCGATAAAATTTCCGTTTGAGAGGAGAAGTACTATGAAGAAACTGTATTCTATCCTGGCGCTGTTCGTTTTGGCGTCTATGCTCCTGGCGGCCTGTGGTGGGGCGACCCCGACTGCATCGCCAGCGGCTACACCCAAACCCACCGAGCCCATTCAAATCATCCCGACGAATACCCCGGCGCCTCAACCTGTGAAGGTCGGGCAGGTGACCGACATGGGTGGTATTGATGATAAATCCTTCAATGCCAGTGCCTGGGCTGGTGTGCAGCAGGCCATGGCCGATTATGGCATTGTTGGCAAGTATCTGGAGTCGCAACAGCAGGCCGATTACACCAAGAACATCCAGCAGTACGTGGATGAAGGCATGGACCTGATCATCACGGTCGGCTTCCTGTTGGGCGTGGATACGGCCAAATTTGCCAAGGCGAATCCGGATATGAAATTCGCCATTGTGGACTACTCCTATCCTGACTGCTGGCCCGGGGCGGTGGAGGGCAAGGATTGTGGTTCCTCGACGGAGCTGGCGAATGTGCGTGGCCTGATGTTCCAGACCGATCAGGCGGCCTTCCTGGCCGGTTATCTGGCGGCCGGCATGACCAAGACCGGCAAGGTTGGCACCTATGGCGGCATCAAGATCCCGACCGTGACCATTTTCATGAAGGGCTTCGAGGCCGGCGTCAAGTACTACAATCAGAAGCACGGCACCAACGTCGAGGTGTTGGGCTGGAACACGGCGGCAGATGAGGGCCTCTTCACGGGCAACTTTGAGTCGACCGATGACGGCCGCCGCTTTGCCGAATCGCTCATGCAGGAAGGCGCCGATATCATCCTGCCGGTAGCCGGGCCGGTCGGCCTGGGAACGGCGGCAGTCTGCAAGGAGACCCAGGCCTGCCTGGTGATCGGCGTGGATGCTGACTGGTATGACACGGCTCCGGAGTATCGCGAAGTCGAACTGACCAGTGTCCTGAAGAAGATCAATGTTGCAGTGTACAAGACCATTCAGGACTTGCTGGAAGGCAAGTTCACCGGCGGAACCGTGACCTACACCATCGCCGATGGCGGGGTGGACATCGCCCCCTACCATGAGTTCGAGGATGATGTTCCTGCTGATTTGAAGGCCGAGATCGAACAGGCCAAGCAGGACCTGATCAACGGTGTGATTACCGTAGACGGTGTCCTGGCAGGCCAGTAAGACGAAGTAAGGCGCAGCCGGGGGGGATCACCTCTCCCCCGGCTTTTTTGTACTTTTGAGTGGAAGGAGCCCTCATGCCTCCAGTTCTGGAATTGCGTGGAATCACGAAGGCTTTTCCCGGCGTGCTGGCGAATGACCATATCAACCTGACCCTGGAGCAGGGCGAAATCCATGCCTTGCTTGGCGAAAATGGGGCAGGCAAAACGACCTTGATGAACATCCTGTATGGCCTGTATCACCCAGACGAGGGGGAAATCGCGGTGCGGGGCGAAACCGTGCGGATTTCCAGTCCGCGCGATGCGATTGAACGGGGAATCGGCATGGTCCACCAGCATTTCATGCTCGTGCCGGTCATGACGGTGGCGGAGAATGTCATGTTAGGGGTGGAGACCACGAAAGGCGGTCTCTTCCTGGATCGGACGGTCGTGGCGCAACGTATTCGGCAGATCTCCGAGCAATTTGGCCTGGAAGTGGATCCGGAAGCATATGTTGGAGATTTGCCGGTCGGCATTCAACAGCGTGTGGAGATCATTAAGGTTTTGTACCGTCAGGCAGACATTTTGATTCTGGATGAGCCGACGGCAGTGCTCACTCCGCAGGAGGTGGAGAGTCTATTCCAGATTCTACGAGCCCTGACTGCCCAGGGGAAATCTATCATTTTCATCACGCATAAACTAAAGGAAGTGCTGGCGATCGCCGATCGCATTACGGTCTTGCGCGGCGGGCGGGCGGTAGGCACGGTGAAACCCGCCGAGGTCACGCAGGAGAAACTGGCCGCCATGATGGTTGGGCGTGAGGTCAACCTGGTGCTGCCCAAGAAGCCCGCTCAACCGAAAGAGGTGGTTCTGGATGTAAAAAATCTGCATGTGTACGATGAGCGGCAACATCTGGCGGTGCGAGGCGTTTCGTTTGAGGTGCGAGCCGGGGAAGTGCTGGGCATCGCGGGCGTGCAGGGCAATGGTCAGACGGAACTGGTCTATGCGTTGACTGGCCTGTTGCCGGTGGCGGAAGGGGAAATTCGGTTGTTGGGTCAACCGATACGGCGCATCTCGCCCCGGCGGATTTTGGAGCGAGGGGTGGCTCACGTGCCGGAGGATCGGCAAAGACATGGTCTGGTACTTCCTTTCCCGGTCCGTGACAACCTGGTGTTATGCACCTATTACTTGCCTCCCTTTGCGCGTGGCCTGGCGCTCCAGGGCAAAGTGATGGCGGATACGGCAACCGCGCTGGTACAACAATTCGATGTGCGGACGCCGAACATTCTCACGCCTGCCTCCGCGCTTTCGGGCGGGAATCAGCAGAAAGTCATTATTGCGCGCGAGTTTTCACGTCCTATTCGCCTGTTAATCGCGGCTCACCCCACGCGATTAATGGACGTTGGTTCCATTGAGTACATTCACAGCCGCATCCTGGCGAAGCGCGAGGAGGGTACGGCAGTGTTGCTGGTTTCGCCGGAATTGGATGAGATCCTCGCCCTTTCGGATCGGATTGCAGTGATGTACCGTGGACAGATTGTGGATATTCTGCCAGCCAGAGGGGTGAATAAGGAGTACGTGGGGTTGCTGATGGCGGGCGTCAAGCCGTCGGAGGCGCTGGAGAGCGCACCGCGCGGCGGTGAAGAAGTGGTCGAACGAGTTTTCTGAGGTTTACGGTAAGGAGGGCGCTTTGACGAGGAAACCGTCTTCCCCTGAGAAACGAACTGGTCAACAACCCGTTGCGGAACGGCGTCGGCGTTCGTCGTTCTGGCAAGACCTGTTGGTCCCGGTTTTGGCTGTGTTCACCGGCCTGGTAGCTGGGGCGATTATCATTGTGATCACCGATGCGGCTGTCGTGGCGGCCTATCGTGACTTTTTCCGCGCTCCATTGGCGGCTCTGCAGGCCACATGGAAGTCCATTGCCAGCGCGTACGGCGCGTTGTTCTATGGCTCTGTGGGGAGTCCGCGCGAGTTCATTGAGGGGATTCGCCTCTATCAGACTACGGGCGATAAAACGGCGTTCTATAAGGCGATCTACCCCTTTACCGAGAGTCTGGCTACGGCTACGCCGTATATCTTCGCAGGTCTGGCCGTGGCTTTGGGTTTCCGCTGTGGTCTGTTCAACATTGGCGCGGAGGGTCAATTTTTTATAGGTGCGTTGGCCTCGGCCTGGGTGGGGTATAGTCTGCTGGGCGTTCCGTGGTATCTGCACCTGCCGTTGGCGCTACTGGTGGGGGCGGTGGGGGGTGCTTTGTGGGCGGCCATTCCGGGCTATCTGAAGGCGGCAACGGGCGCGCACGAGGTGGTCAATACCATCATGATGAACTGGATTGCTTTCCGTCTGAGCGACTGGTTGCTGAATGGCCCGATGAAGGCGACCGGCTATCGTCCGGTCACGCCCGTCATCGAAAAGAGCGCTGAGTTGCCGCGCCTGTTCCCGGAACCCTTGCGCTTCAATGTGGGATTCTTCCTGGCGCTGGCTGTGGCTGCGCTGGTATACTGGTTGCTCTTCAAGACTACACTGGGCTTCGAGATTCGCGCTGTGGGTGCGAATCCCGACGCGGCGCGTTATGCGGGCATGAACATCAAACGCAATTTCGTCCTGGCTATGGTATTGAGTGGCGCGCTGGCCGGTCTGGCAGGGTCCAGTCAGGTTTTGGGAGTGGATCACTGGGTCGGGCAGGGTTTCTCGGCTGGCTATGGGTTTGACTCGATTGCGCTGGCGTTGTTGGGCAAGAGTCACCCCGTCGGAGTAGTGCTGGCGGCCTTGCTGTTTGGCTTTCTGCGGAGCGGGGCGACGCGTATGCAGTCACTGGCGGGTATTCCCATTGATATCATCTCGGTCATTCAGGGCCTGGTGATTATCTTTGTGGCGGCGCCAGCTATCGTACGCGCCCTGTATCGCATCAAGGTCACGCGCGCGGAGGAAGTCGTCTTGACGCGCGGCTGGGGAAAGTGAGGCAGCGATGACCGATCCAATGCAATCTTCGAAGAGAAGCATGAAACGCGGCCAGCTGGTTGGCGGCATTGTCCTTTTGCTGTTTGGCCTGCTGATGTACTTGCTTTTCGGCACTGGTCTGGATGCCGCCCAGAAAGCCACGTTCGGCATGAACGTTCTGCGTTCGCAGGCGCTCCCGATACCTGACCTGGTCTTGCCTGTTAAGGCGGCCATCTACATTTTGATCTTGATAGTAGTTTTCCTGGGTGGCTGGCAACTGGCGCGTGGGGTGCGGCGCAACGGTTTGCTGGTCGGCATCGTGGCGTTTGCCTTTGTGGCGGCTTTCCTGGTCTGGGCGGCGCGTGGCACCTCCTTCAACCTGGTGGGCATGTTGAGCAGCTCCCTGGTACGCGCTACACCCATTGCCCTGGCCGCCCTGTGTGGCGTCATCAGTGAGCGGGCAGGCGTGGTGAATATCGCCATTGAGGGGATTATGCTCATCACAGCCCTGACCAGCGTGGTCGTAGCTACGCTCACCCGTAACCTGTATATTGGTCTCCTGGTAGCCATCCTATCTGGGGCTCTCGTGGCGGCGTTGCATGCCTGGCTGGTTATCCGCTTCCGCGTGGATCAGATTGTGAGCGGTGTGGCAATCAATATCTTTGGCACAGGCATCACCAGTTTCATCTCGGCGCGCTTTCTGGAAAAGAACACCGACTTACTCAACAATTCCGGTACCTTTCCAATTGTGCCTGTGCCAGTTCTCTCTCGGATTCCGGTTTTGGGGCCGGTTTTCTTCGAGAACAATCTGGTCGTGTACCTGATGTTGCTCCTGGTGGTGATCCTGCACATTGTGTTGTTCTACACGCCTTGGGGGTTGCGCACCCGTGCTGTGGGCGAGCACCCGAAGGCAGCCGATACTCTGGGGATCAACGTTTACCTGATGCGCTATGTGAACGTGATCCTGGGCGGCGCGATCGCCGGCCTTGGTGGGGCCTATTTCACCCTGGGATCGGTAGGCCGCTTCGATGAAATCATGACGGCTGGCAAAGGCTTCATTGGCCTGGCAGCGATGATTTTCGGGAAGTGGACGCCCTTTGGAGCCTTTGCCTCTTCCCTCATCTTCGGCTTTGCCGACTCGATGCAGGTGAAATTGCAGATTTTGCGCGTGCCCATCCCTTCGGAGTTCCTGGCCATGGCACCGTACCTGGTGACGATGATTGTCCTGGCTGGCCTGATCGGCCGCGCCATACCGCCGGCCGCGGATGGTCAGCCGTACGAAAAGGAATAGGTATGGCCGACAGGGGAAAGGTGTCAGCGATGGCTGCGCAGGCAGCTATCTCTGCTTCTTGGGGAGGGGAAGGTTGAACGGGGGACTCGGTGCGAAGGTTCTAATGATACTCTGTGGCTATCCTCCTGCAGTCCAACGGCTGGAGGAGTCATCGCGCCGATTCTCGATGGACGGCTGGAATCAAAAAGCGCCGCGCAGGGCGCTTTTCAGGCGGAGAGGGCGGGATTTGAACCCGCGTTCCCTTGCGGGAAACACGCTCTCCAGGCGTGCGCGCTAGGCCAGACTACGCGACCTCTCCGTTTCGAGCGCGGCGAATTATACCAGAGATTAGACAGAATCTCACCGCTTTTCCGGGCTGGTGATTACCCACAAGTTCGGAAATCAGCAACACCTACCGGTGGCGCAAGTCTCCGACCTATCTATTGTACACATCTTGTTCAGTTGGCTCAGGATTTGGATTCAGGCGTTAGGACGGCAGTTCAACTGCCGTCCTAACGCAGGCGGAATCTCCCCGGTTTCCTGAGCCCTGTTATTTTTGCAGCGCTTGCCCGCTCAGCACACCAATCGTTAACATAGCCGCCGCGATCAGGAAGATACCCGGCAGCCACCAGCCCAGCGTTGCGGCCACCACGGCCGCCGCAACGCTCGCGGCCAGGAAGAGCAGGCTGCGTCGGTGGTTTGTCAGCGGGGCAGGGAGTGATCTTTGGGCCAGGAGCATCCAGGCCCCACTCGCGGTCAGGCCGACGAAGAGGGCCAGGGCAAGCCAGTAGATGTGTTGTCCTCGCAACCAGGGAAAGTCTATGACCAGGATGCCGCAGGTTTGTTCCACATCGGGCATAGGATAGGAAGCGAACGTGTACATTTTGACGAAGATGAGATGCCGCCAGACGACATCGCGCCTGTCTACTTCCCATTCCACAACCTGGCTTTCGCCCGGCGCCAGGGTCAATGAGACGGTATGCGTGCGGAAGAGTTCCCTGGCGCTGGCTTGCAGCTTGACCGTTGGACGGATAGTCTGCGAAGCGGTGTTCTTGAGGCGGACGCGGATGCGACCGGTCTCATCGGCGGTCAAAAAATGTGGGCATTGCATGGTACGCGTGCTTTGTTTGCCATATTGCCCAAATCCATAGAGCAGGGCCTCGATATCTGCCCAGAGAAGCACAGCCGCGAGAAGCAAACCGATGCCACAACCGATCAGCAAGAGAATCCGCCCTGGCAAAGAAAGTTTCGCGCTCATGGTTGTTTCTCCATTCGACGTTGTGTTTTGACCCAGAATTGGATTCCATCGCTGGTAATTTCAATCCAGCCATTCGAGTCGGTGCGCAGGAGGGTGTATCCCTCCACGTTGCGCAGGGTCTGAGGACTGGGTAGGCCGTTTGGGTCGCCAGCGGCTACGCTGAGCAGGATAACCTGCGGTTGCAGGGTCGCGATCCATTCGGGTGGGTTGAGGAGGGCATTCCCCGAGTCAGCGAGCAACAAGGCGGAGACAGTGCCAACCGCTCTTCCGTACTTCAAGCGGGTGAGGGTATCCAGGGTTGCGCCAATTGGCAGCAGGGCACGGAATTGGCCGTAGGAGAGCAGGAGAACGGCGCCGCGCGGGGTGGCATCAAGCACTTCAAGAAGACAGCCGTTGCCCAGGTCAAGCCCGCTGCCCGTCGCGACGGGATGAAGGGGGATCTGTTGCTCTACCAGCCGACGTTCGAGTTGTGACGCGGCGCCGGAGGCCGCCCGCTGGCCGGCCCAGAGCACGGCGTCGGGTGGATACAGTTCCAGAGCACGTGGCAGGGCCGCGATCTGTGGTTCCTGCGGAGAGGCGATGACCAGCCAGTCCAACTTGCGACGGAAGGGCGAAAGACGGCGCCCCAGTGCATCCGATAGCTGCGAGGGAGATTCCCCGCCGTTGATCAAGATTGCCCCGCCGCTGGGCGTCTGAATCAGGATGGCGTCGGCGGAACCGACCGGCAGAAAGGTGACGTGCAAACGGCCATCAGGGGCTTGCAGGACCGCGCGCCAGGTCAGGAAGACGGCGATGCCGAGCACAGTCAGAATCAAGGTGGGCGAGAGGATCATGTTGAATTTGCGTCGGAGTGAGGGTGGAGTGAAGGTGATCCCCAGAAGAAGCACGTAGTAGATGACCAGGAATAGGAAGGAACGATTCTCCAGGGGCAGGACGCCACCTGGAAAGCGGTGGAACCACTCGACCATGTGGATGGTGTAGGCAGGGAATGGCCAGGCCAGGTAGGCAAGGACCTGTCCGAGTGGCAGCCAGAGAAAACTGGCAAGCAGGGCCAGACCGCCCAGTACCATGACCGGGGGTTGCGCCGGTAAAATGAAGGGATTGGCAAGAAAGGAAACCAGCGAGAGGCGTTGAAAGTGATAGAGGATGATAGGGAGGGTAGTGATTTGTGCCGCGAGAGTAAACAGGAAGTACTCCGCGACAGGCCTGGCCAGGCGTTGTGCGAGCGTTGCGCCGGCCCAGCGAGCGATGGAGCGAGTCGCCCATTCCTGTAGAGGGGCAGCATACAGAATGAGCCCCAACGTAGCGCCAAAGGAAAGTTGAAAACTCACATCCCAGAGCGCATAGGGAGAGATGGCACACATGATCGCGGCCGTGAAGAGCAAGATATTGAGGCCGCCGGCGCGCCGCCCAACCTGACGAGCGTACAGACCCAGGGTACCCATGATCGCGGCGCGCACGACCGAAGGCATCGCGCCGACCAGAATCGTGTACAGGCAAATGCCCAGGATGGCTACGACGATACCGCGTCGCTCTCCAAGCAAGCGGCCGAAGATCGTGACGAACAGGCCAGTGATGATAGCAATATTGAAGCCGGAAATGGCGATGATATGGGCCGTACCGGTATCCTTGAAAGCCTGTTGCAGGTCCTTGGAAAGACCCTGATCGTTGCCCAGCAGGATGCCAGCCAGCAGGGAGGCTTCCGGATCGGGAAAGAGGTGATACAGACGTTGGAGCGAGGTTTGCTTGAAAAGATACAGGCGTGCCAGCAGGTTATTGCCAACGTAGAGGTGAAGATCGGTAACCTCGGCGTCGTACATCACGCTATACACGCCCTGGAGGCGGAGATATTCCCGATAGGAAAATTCCTTGCTTTCCGGCGGCGTGACGAGGTGGCCGCGTAAACGGACGAGATCGCCATACTGCAACTCGTCTGCGCTCTTGACCTGTGCCAGCAGTTGACCATGGACGGACGCGCTCAGACCGTCAGCGGTATCCAGTCGTACCGCTTCCACGCGCAAATTCGCATAGCCATCGCGGATGTCGGGCGGTTCGACGAGATGACCGATCACGAGCACTTCCGAGGGCCGATCGTTATACCAGGCGATGTACTGCTCGTTGATCACAGGCAGGGATTGTTGGTAACGCGCTGCCCCCAGGAGAAAGGCTGTCAGGCTCAGGGACAGGGGCACGGCGATGGCGGGAATCTTGCGAGTGCGCCGACGCAGGAGGGCAAGCAGAATGGTCAACAGGAAGGCGTCCCCGGCCAAAAGGAGGGTTGTGCGCGTGGCTATGCTCTGCTGGCTGGCAAACAAGATACCGGCCAGAAAGCCACCGGAGAGCCACATTAACGGGAACCAGCCTACCAGTGGGCGGCGAAAGAGGCCCGAAGGAGATAAGGATGGAGACATAGGAAAAACTGCCGTCCTGTCTCGTGCCGCTTGTGACAGGAGCGAAGCGATTCTACCCCGAAATCACGTCAGCTACGGGTTATCCATCGGCTTCAGGGAGAGTTAGTCTTTGCCTTGCTGTAGGAGAGCGATGTAGTCCTGACGGATGGCTTCCTGAGGCGAGCTGCCAAGCAGGTGTAGCAGTTCGACCGCCAGTTGAGCTTTCCGTTCGGCATCTTTGCGGCTCCAGGTTCGGGATTTGATTTCCAGGTAATCTCCCAGGGATGGGTTTTCGAAATGGTCAAGGTTGACGTAGAACTCTGTATCCTGATAGCGCACCAGCCAGCGCAGGCGGTCTTTGTCAATGGGGGTCTCTCTGGCCGGCTTGAAATACTCGCGATAGAAACGCAGGCTATTCGTCGCTGGGGCAAAGTAGCGCACGCGCGAGAGAATGACCTGTTGACCTAATTCGGCCTCGCGTGCCGGCCCGATCAGGGTCAGGCGGGCGCGCACGCTCTGGATCTCGCCGCGCGCGTCAATCAACTCGTCCTCGCGATAGCGCAGGTAGCCTTGATCGGGATCGGCAAAGTGAAAATAGACATCGTGCTGGTGATAGTGTTTGTGGCGAACAATCTCAATGGCAGGATGGTGCAGGGCCTCGCGCGCCGTTCCTGGATTTTGCAGGGGGACTTTGAGCTGGACCTCGTAGGATTCTTCTTCCTGCGATCCTCCTAGGGCGACCAGTTTCGAGTACACGGAGCGTTCGCGCTCGATGAGGAAGGTGTCAATGCGGCGCGCGTACTCCTGGGCCGCCTGCTTCAAGGCGCTTTCGTCCAGCGTCAGCAATTGACGGTCGCGCATCAACCAGCGGCCGTTGACCATCACATCGGTGACATCGCAGGCTTTGGCTGCGTACACGATTTGCGCGTAGGGATTATCGGCATCGCGGCGGAAACGTGGTGAGTTATGGAGCGAGGAGAGGTCTACCAGAATCAGGTCAGCGCGCTTGCCGACTTCGAGCGAACCGGTGAAATCGCCGATAAAGAGCGCTTGCGCACCAAGGCGGGTGGCCAGGGTCAATGCCTGGGCAGCCGGCAGGGATGTGGGATCGCCGCTGCTGGCTTTGGCGAGGAGGGCGGCCAGGCGAATCTCTTCGAACATATCCAGGTCGTTGTTCGAGGCCGCGCCGTCGGTGCCAATGCCCACGTTCAGGCCGACGGTCAGCATTTTGGCGACCGGCGCGAAGCCCGAGGCCAGTTTCAGGTTGGAGGAGGGGTTGTGCGCCACGCCTGCGCCAGCGTGTACCAGAGTGCGCATTTCTCCTTCGTCAATGTGGACACAGTGGGCAGCCAATACCTTGGCTCCGAACAAACCTTGCTTTTTCACATACGGAATCACCGGCATTCCTTGCTCGCGACGCATGGTCTCGACTTCGAGAGCTGTTTCGGCCAGGTGTGTATGGAGAGGGACGTCGAATTCGGCTGCCAGTTCTGCCGTCGTGCGCAGGATTTCGGGTGTACAGGTATAGGGAGCGTGCGGCGCGATCGAAGGGACGATGAGCGGATGGCCCTTCCAGCGTTGAATGAATTCGCGCCCTCGGGCCAGTGCATCTTCATAGGAATCCGCATCGGGTGCCGGGAACTTGAGGACGGTCTGGGAACAGACAGCGCGCAGTCCCGCCTCAGCGGTGGCCTGGGCGACTTCTTCCTCAAAGTAGTACATATCGGCAAAACAGGTCACACCACTACGAATCAGTTCTGCGCAGGCCAGTTGAGTGCCCAGATGGACGAATTCTGGCGAGACGAACTCGCGCTCGACCGGCATCATATACCCCATCAACCAGACATCCAGCCGTAAGTCGTCGGCCAGGCCGCGCAGGAGAGTCATAGGGACGTGAGTGTGGGCGTTGATCAGGCCTGGCATCAACACCTTGCCCTGGCAGTCAATCACCTGTGCCGCCTGGAATGCGGCGCGTACGGTTGTCTCCTCGCCGACGGCGAGAATGCTATCTCCCCCTACGGCCACGGCACCGTTTTCGTAGCGGGTCATCTCTCTGTCCATGGTCAGGACCAGGGCGTTGACGAACAGGAAATCGGCGTGTTTCATGGCAGTCCTTTCCGGGCGCTTGTCGGGAAACCAAAAGCGAGAACGGCCCCAGTACCTGTATTATACCCGCCGAAGGCTGGATGGGGTGGTAGATGGACGATAGACGATGGACGATAGACCGTGGACGGTGGACGGTAGACCGTGGACGGTGTGAGAGGCAGGGGCTGGCCTGCTTATCGTTTCCAGTTCAGGAAGACTTTCAAGACGATCAGGTTTTGTTCGAAATCGGTGTCGGTGTGGTTACGCAGTTCGATATCTACGGCGGCGATCCCGCGTGAGGCGGCCCAGTCGGTCAGGTTGCCGGTGTAATCACAACCGGTATCAATGGGGGGATAAGGATAGGTAGTCACAGCTGCAATGGCCTCCGCCAGACGTACAGAGGGTGGATATTCGGGCACCCCGCCTGGAAAGATACCCAGCGCCGCGCTGTGATAACTGATCAGGGCGTCAATCGAACGGGATTCGATGAAGTTCAGCAGGGCTACCGTTTCCGGCTCGGAGGCCGGGTGACTGCCACCGCTGACCGGCACGGCGACGAAGCAACCGTAGCGATTCCAGTTCGCCTTCCAGCGGTATGGCCAGTTGCGATTGAGGTCCACACCATTGTCATTGGTGCGTCCGATCGGGCCCGTGCCGCGTGCCTCACCATCCGGATTGAGGCTGCGTAGGAGATAGAGCGTGATGTCGGCGGGAACGATTTCCGGGTGTGCGGAGAGGTATTCGATCAATTGATCGGCCAGTTGAATCGTGTTGATTTCGTTCCCGCCGTGAATGCCGGCTACGATTAAACGTTTCGTGGGGCCGTTTCCAAAGCGCCACATTTGCAGAGGGCGTCCTCCAGCCGATGAGCCGATGACGAAAGGCCCCTCGAGATAGGATGGGTCGGTCGGTGTGGCCGGAGGCAGTTCATCAGCCAGAGACGCCATCGGCGTGCCGGCAGCCTGCTCTTCGGCCCTGGGCGCGGCGAGCTGACCGGGCGGGGATGGCAATATGGCCGGCGTGGGGATGAGGGTGGGGATGGGTTGAAAGAGGGAGAGTTGGGCGCGGAATATCAGATAGGCGGCAATCGCCACTAGAATCAAGGCGGCGTTTATGGTCCATACTGACCAGCTCAGGCATCCCAGGAAGTCACGCGGGAATGATTTTTGGCTTTTCATCCTTCTTGGGCAGGGAGCAACGAACGGCGCAGGCAATCCAGGGCCAGGTTAGAGGCCCAGAGAGCAGCGTACCCTGGGTGCCCGCCGTAGAAGAACTGCCAGGTCTGCTGGCTGGTGGGCAGGAGGAGGCAGACATCCAGGATGTATTTTTCCTCCCCTGCCTGCAAGCGCGCGCCCAGGGCAACATGGCTTTGGTAGGCGTCTCGAATGTGCGCCGTGGCGGTCATCAGGGAGGGGTCTTCTGGCGGGCACTCTTGGCCGCCCCGGTAACTCGTGCCAGAGACGCGGCTCAAACGTTGTCGGAGCAGGCCTTCCAAGCCGGATTCGCAGGTCGCTAGCGTCCAGCCGCGCGCCGTCAGAGCGGCGAGGGTGACAGCCTCCAGCGTCTCCTCGTCCGCGCCGAAGATGGCCTCGCCCAGGCGACGCCGGAGTTCTTTCTCCAGATTCTGGAGCAGGAGATCGGCCTGGCTTTCCTCCTCGGCAAACGCGCTCAAGCGCAGATCTATAATGCCAGCGTGCGCCGCCAGGCCGACGATGGGGTTCGGTCCCTGCTCGAATTCGCCGATACGTTCATCTACCATACCTTCCCCCAGACCGGCTACATGGAGGGTGCGGACTTTGGTAATGGCGTGCAGGCCATAGCGGCGTCGCAGGTATGGAACGACGGCTTCGGTAAGCAACGTTTCCATTTCGCGCGGCATGCCCGGCAACGCGATGACGGTTTTGGGTCCGCGTTCGACCAGGAAGGCCGGGGCCGTGCCGACCGGGTTCGGGATGGCGGTCGCGCCGCGTGGAATGTATGCCTGCCGACGTTGATTCTCGGCTGGCTGGCGGCCGTAGTGAGCCAGCCGTGCTACGATTTGCTCCCAGAGCTCAGGCCGGAATTCGAGTTCTACTCCTAGGGCGGTAGCAATGGCCTGACGGGTCGGGTCATCTACTGTCGGTCCAAGTCCGCCGGTGGTGATGACCAAATCTGCCTCTTGCAAAGCGGAGCGAACGGCCTGGTTGATGGCCGAAAGTTCATCTTTCACTGTTTGAATGCGCCGCAGGTCTGCCCCTAATTGGCGCAGGGCACGCGCCAGGAAGCGCGAGTTGGTATCCAGGGACTCGCCAAGCAGGAATTCGCTTCCAATGATGACCAGTTCTGCCGTTAACATGATATTCTTCAAGGCAGGGAGGCAAGCCAGCGTTGTAACTCGCGGCGCGGCAGGTATAGAGCGCCGTCGCGGCCTGGGATGGCAATTTGCTCGAGGATGGCGAGAATCTGGCTGGTTTGCTGGTAAGCCGCCTCTTCGCCGGCCGGCGGGGTAATCAGGAACGCACCGGCCTCCTCTACCAGGGGAGCGATGACGGGAATTTCGGTCGAGCAGGTCGGTCCAAGAATGAGGAAAAGTCTGGCATTGGTCAAGAGGGCAGTGACGGCTATTCGGGCACTTTCCGGCGTGCATTCGCTGGCGGCGCGACTCAGGACAAGACGGTGTCCGAGCAGAGAGCCTCGTTCCTCGATGGCCTGTTGGACTCCTGCCAGGGTTGCGGCGCCTGCGGCGGCCTGTTCTCCAACCCAGGTGCGCAGTACTCCCAAGACGAGGGGCTCGTCGGGCGGAATCCACACACAACCCGGTGCTTCGCGGCAGACGGCAGGCGGTTGACAGGCGCTCAGCAGGATGCACGCCAGAACAAGGACGATTCGATGGACAGGCCGACAACCTTGCCCACTCTCTCGCGGCCCTCTGCACGAGGAGGGAGGTGAGGATGCCTGCTCTAGCCCCAAGCCGGCGGTCGTAAGAAGATTCGGAGGGCGCATTGAGAGCATAGTCGGAAGCTATTCGTGATGAGGAAAGGCCGTATCTAACCAGGTCAGTGGGTTAACCTGCACCCCGTTGACCCAGATTTCCCAGTGGAGGTGCGCACCGGTCACGCGCCCGGTCCCACCGACCTTGCCAATCGTTTCTCCGGCTTCTACTCGTTGACCGACCTGGACAAGAATCTCGGATTGGTGCCAGAAGCCGCTGTAGATACCCCAACCGTGGTTGATGATGGTAGCGTTGCCACGTACCTCCAGCGGGCCGGCAAAGACTACGATCCCGGCGGCCGGGGCCACAATCGGCAATCCGCTTCCGCCGCAGAAATCCAGGCCGGTGTGAAAACCTTCAAGAGTCAAGGATTGGTCACTGGCAATGTAGGTGCGTCGGTTGCCAAAGTGTGACGTGTAGCAGTCGGGGAAGTAGCCTGGTGGAAGGAAAGCACCATTCCAGTAACGATCGGGGGTTGCCTCGCTAATCAGGGAGAGAATTTTGGCATCTTCTGGGCCTGTGACGGCTGGGTCAATGTAGGCGCGATCCACGATCAGGGTCTCGCTTCGGAAACCGCTGTCTTGGATTAGCACCAGTTGCTCGAACGTCTGTTGACTGCCATCAGGCAAAGTGGCGGTCAGGCGCAAGGGATAGATACCGGCAGGCAGTAAGGCATGAACGCCTTGCAGGGCTATCCATTCATCGCCCATTGGGAAGAAATGCAGGGGGCGGTCGGCCAGGGCGCCGCTCAAATCGGCCACCGGGGCGCTGGTTTGCACGCGGACTTGAGCCGTGGCCCCTTGCTGCAACGGAAGGGGCCAGAGTTCAGCGTAAGTGAAGATGGGGGGCAAGCCGGCCGGCGCAGAGAACGACTCGCCCTTGGGGAGGTAGAGGACATCGCCGGGCAAGGCCGCCCAGCCTGCTGGTAACTGGTTGATGGAGATCAAGGCCCAGGGACTGGTATTTTGTCGCACGGCCAGTTCGAGCAGGGTATCTCCAGGCGCGAGTGCTGCGCGTGCCTTCCAGGTTGGTTCCTTGCCAGGCTGGAGCACGACCAGGCGACTGCCGGCATACAGTGCTGTCGGGCTGACCAGACGATTGATGCGGCGTAGGGTACTCTCGGGCGTTCCGCTGGCGCGGCTGAGGCTGCGCAAGCTTTCCCCTAATGGCACGGTTGTGGTAATCAAGTACCCCTGCAGGTCTTCCAGGCCAGGGATGATCAACTCCTGGCCTTCCGCCAGCCAGTCCGCGTTTGTGATGTGGTTGATCTGTTTCAGTTCTTCCAGGTCAATGCGAAAGCGAATGGCGATTTCCCACAATGTCTCACCAGCCTGCACGATGTAAATCGGGCCGGGCGAGGGAGTAGCGGTTTGGGCCTGGACGTGGCTGAGAGGTATGAGCCAGAGAAGCAGGAGCGCAAACGCAAGGATAATTCTACGCGTCATGGAACTCAATCTGATCACCGACCTGGAATTCGGGAAGGCGCGAGGGATGCGTTTCGAGCACGTAGCGGGCCGGTCGGCGCGGGATATAGGCAGGTGCCCATTTGCGGGCCAGGCGCACGTCCACCACCTGCCGCGCCTGGTTGATCCAGACGACTGTCAGGTCGGTAAAACAAAAGAACATGTGGATGGTCGTGTCCAGGAAACTATCGCGCCCGCTGACCAGGATAATCCCCTCGTCCGGTTGGAGATGGCGGCGGAACATCAACCCCCGCAGACGGCAGGACAGGCTGGAGCAATACAGAACGCGCAGCGATGCGGAGAGAGGACGAGAGCGATTGACAACGAAACAGTAGCGGTTCATAAAGGAAGTCGGGAAACAATATCACAAACGGGGCGTTCTCTCGCCCCGTTCTGGTTCTCATGTGCGTCGGGAATCTCACTTTTTCTTGCTGCGTTTTAGCACCTTATCTACTGCGGCGAGCAGTTCCTGGGGGCTGAAAGGTTTTGTGATGTAATCGTCCACTTTGGCGATGTGCAGGCCAAGCACGCGGTCAATGCTCTGGGCCTTGGCGGTCACCACGATCACGGGAATCTCTTTCAGGGCGGCGTCGTTCTTCATGTGTTGATACACTTCCCAGCCGTCCATGTCGGCCATCATCAGGTCGAGCAGCACCAGATCGGGACGTTCCTGGCGCATGAGCTCCAGTCCCTGACGTCCGCCGTTGGCGCCGCGCACTTCGTAACCGCGCCGTCCCAGGATGAGGCGGATGAGGTCAATCATTTCCGCTTCATCTTCGATGCAGAGGATGTTTGCTTTCTCTTTGTCCATGGATCGCCTGCCTGTGAACCTTTGGGAACTCTTTCGGTGATAGTTTACCACAGATTATGAGTCTTTGTGGCGCGCTTGGGACACGAATCTATCTGCCGGGCAATCAGTATTATCTACCTTCGCTGAGGAACAGAGGTTCGCCGTCATCTATACCGCCGTGGATGATGCCATTTTTGACGACAGCGCCGCTGATCGGGAACTTTTCAAGAGTAACTGGTTCGAGGCGGGCCTGTAACAGGGTGGTGTCTTCGAACATGTAAGCGAAGATGGCCGGGAATAGGTCCTGCAAGATGGTAATTTCGTCATAGGTATTGAAGTTGGTAGATGGCCATCGGATTGCTAGAAGTACGCCAAATCTATCTTGAATGTCTAAACGATTGATCTCTGAAATATCATAAAGGAAGCCTGTGTTCTGACAATTTTTTGTGAGATAAGGACCATGGTCGCCAGCTACTACGATGATCGCAGTTGGATCCTTCTCAAGGATCAGCTCAATGTCGTATTTCATCTCGGCGTTGGCGCTGGCGAGTCTTTCGGCAAATAGTTCGGTTTCATTGGGCAAACAGGCGCCTGAATTCTGGCTATGGCCGGGCAGTTTGGAATGAGTGTAAACGAAACGGGGGTGGGTAAGGGTGTTGGAAAGGGTGCGAGCCTTTTCTTGAAGGAACTGCGCGCGCGATACTTTTTCGAAATTGACGTCGAAACGGAATTCGCCCTCTAAAATGGCCCGAGTCAGGAGAAGAGCCATGGGTGTGGTCGAGTGGGGAAAAAAGTAATCATAGGAAGGGACAGCATTTTCCCAGAAGAAATAATCGGACGCGAAGATCCCATAGGTTGTGTAACCATAACTTTCCAATATATTCTGAACGATGCCATCGCCAGCCAACGCTTTCCTATCAGTGCCATAGTATTCAGGAGCGCTATTCAGCACATAACTCATGGAACTTTCGGTATAAGCAGCTACTGAGTAAGTGTGTGGATAGATCTGAAAGCCATTATGCCTTAAGAACTCCAGTTGGGTCTGGTTGTCCAGGCCGTACATGGTCAGTGTTTCGGGAGCAGGGTACGAATCATAAACGAGCAGGTAGATGTTGGCCATGTGAATTGGCGTCCGCCCACGAACCGCCTGGAGCAAGGGGTTCTCCATCTCTGACTGGTTCGATTGAAGGGCTGCGAAGGTCGTCTCCTGATGAACAAATAACTGTAAAACGGAATTGAGCGTGAAGAAAAGAGCGACAAAAGGGTAAAGAACACGTTTCCACTGGAATTGAAAGGCAGACCATAAACCCAGTCCCAGGAAGCCGAAGAGCGGCAACTGGATTTTAAGGGAGCCAAACATATGCCAGGCAAACTGCCTGCTTAGGGATGCCATGTTGACAATCACAAAGGCCAATGCCGTTCCCGCTGCCATGACAGATCGGGGCGCGGCTATTTTTTGGAAGAGCAGGGGCAGGATCAACGTAGGGAACGATAGCAACAGAGCAAATAGTAGCAAAACGATGAGATTATCCTGCCAGGAAAGAAGTGATGGGTTATTCAGGATGTAGTGGAGTACAGGTGTCATAGGGAGCAATAGCAGAACAAGGTCGCGTAGTTCGATGGTATCTTCCTGGTGGTTGCCGCGCCAGTGGAATTCGTTTTTCTTAAGGAGAACGAGAAACAAGAGGTATGCAAGCAGGACTGCCGGAGTTAGGTAGCGCACTGTGCGTGTTGCAAACACCTTGTTTACTCCTGGAGGAAACAGCCAGGAAACGAGAAGCAAGAGAAGTAAAAGTATGATCAGCGGTGTCAGAACATGCGCGAGGAAGAAGGCCGGCTGCAAAAATTGTTTGGTAAAATTTTTGATGATTTTGTTAATGGTCATTTTTAGTCTTCCCGGGTGTTGTTGGTGTGAGGTGGTAAGATGGGGAATTCCCTGGAATCCTAGCGATGCTTATCCTTTTAGGGTCCAGAAGAAGTGCCATGGTCGTGCGCAGAAGAGAGCAAGCGTAAGGTGTTCACAGATTTTTGGCGTATGTGTAGATTCCTCCCATCCGCGACCAACCGCGTTTTTCGTAGAAGCGGATGGCCTCCTCATTTTCGGCCACGACCATCAAGTAACACCGAAGGCAGCCTTTGGCGCGCAGACGTTGTTCGACTTCCTCCATGAGTAACGCGCCGATGCCTTTATGCTGCCAGTCCGCGGCCACGGCCAGATGGTAGATCATGCCTCGCCGCCCGTCAAAACCGCCGATGACCGTGCCGATGATACGACGATCCACCTCCGCGACGAGGAACAGATCAGGATCGCGTTCGAGTTTCTTGCGAATTTCCTCGACCGTGTCCGATGGTCCCAGCCGAACGCCCGGTGCGGATTCTTTCCATAAACGGCGTACGGCTTCGTAGTCTTCGGGGAAACGAAATTCGCGCAGGCGGACGCGACTCATGCTACCTCAAGGCGCGCAACTTTCGCAGCAAATCGTCTACGACATAGGGCTTCAGCAGGAAGTCATCGGCACCGCTGGCTCGACACTCGGCTTCGAGGTTGATGCCAGAGCACATGACAACGCGGATATCCTTCAATTGAGGGTCGGCGCGCATTTGACGGATTAGATCCATACCATTTTGATTGCCCAGATACACGTCCAGCAGGATGACGTCGGGCTTCTCCTGGCGGACGACGTCCAGGAAGGAGTCTTTCTTATCCAGTGCGGTGACGACCTCGAATCCCTCCATCCCCAACAGGGTTTTCAGCAGGGATACCATTGTGTAATCGTCTTCAGCCACCAGAATTTTGCTCATGAGACCCTCGTTTCCGTGGCTTGCGCGCTTGTTTGCGGCGCGCCTGGGCGGTGACCATCCTGCAGCGCATGTTGGATGACGTCCTCGATGGTCTCGGCGAACACAAAGTTGAGCGACTTGCGTACTTCCTCTGGCACGTCTTCGAGGTCCATCTCATTACGCTTGGGCAGGATCACGGTTTTTAAACCGGCGCGATGGGCAGCCAGGACCTTTTCCTTGATACCGCCTACTGGCAACACCTGGCCGCGCAGGGTGATTTCGCCGGTCATGGCGACGTTTTTCTTGACCGGTCGGCCGGAGATCAGGGAGACGAGGGCTGTCGCCATCGTCACGCCTGCTGATGGGCCGTCTTTGGGCTGGGCGCCGGCCGGGATGTGCAAGTGAATGTCAATTTTGTCGAAGAAGTCCGGCGGCAGCCCCAATTCGGCGGCGTGGGAACGCGCGTAGGAAAGCGCGGCCCGTGCCGATTCCTGCATTACATTGCCTACCGAGCCAGTAATCTGAAACCCTTTGTTGCCGGGCATTTGAGTCGCCTCAACGAAGATGACCTCACCGCCGTAAGGAGTCCAGGCCAGGCCCGGCACCACCCCCGGCAAGGAGGTGCGCAGGGAAATTTCCTCCGGCCCCTGAAACAAGGGGTGTCCGAGCAGCTTGCGCACGGTGCGCGCGGTGATGCGCCGATGACGCGCTTTGCCCTCGGCAATTTGTGTGCCGATTTTACGACATACGGCGCCGATCTGGCGTTCCAGATTGCGTACCCCGGCTTCGCGGGTGTACAGGTTGATGATTGTCCGTAAGGCTTCCTCGGTGAATTCGGCTTCTTCCGGCTTCAAGCCGTTTTCCCGAATCTGGCGCGGCACTAGGTACCCTTTGGCGATGGCGATCTTCTCGTTTTCCGTGTAACCGGAAATATAGATAACCTCCATGCGGTCGAGCAGGGGTGCCGGGATAGTCTCTACCTGGTTGGCGGTTGTGATGAAGAACACCGGCGAGAGATCGAAAGCGACTTCCAGGTAATTGTCGCGGAATTCGGCGTTTTGTTCCGGGTCCAGCACTTCCAACAAGGCAGAGGCCGGATCGCCGTGAAAATCGAATGTCAGTTTGTCCACCTCGTCTAGCATGAAGACGGGGTTCTTGGATTCCGCACGGCGCAGGGCCTGGATGATGCGTCCGGGCATGGCGCCAATGTAGGTGCGACGGTGGCCGCGAATTTCCGCTTCATCGCGTACTCCTCCCAGGGAGATACGGATGAACTTGCGACCCAAAGCGCGCGCGATGGATTGCCCCAACGAGGTCTTGCCTACGCCAGGCGGGCCGACGAAGCACAAAATCGTCCCCTCGCGCTCGCGGCGGATGTAGTCACGGGACGGTTCGCTCTCCTCCTGGCGGCGCTCCAGGCGCAGTTTGCGGACAGCCAGGAACTCCAGGATGCGTTCTTTGACATCCTCCAGGCCGTAGTGATCCTCATCCAGAATCTTACGGGCGTGAGGAATATCGAGGTTGTCCTGTGTGGTACGAGACCAGGGGAGTGAGGTTAACCAATCCAGATAGGTACGAATCACTCCGTACTCGGCGGCGGCGGTCGGCAGGCGCGAGAGACGATCGAGTTCGCGGCGTGCCTGTTTCTCGGCCTCTTCGGGCATGCCGGCCTCTTCGATTTTCTTGCGGAATTCTTCTACCTCCAGGGCCTGCTCGTCCTGCTCGCCGAGTTCTTTCTGGATGGCTTTCAATTGTTCACGCAGGAAGTATTCGCGTTGTACTTTTTCGATGCCGGAACGCGCCTCGTTCTGAATCTTGACGCCCAATTGCAATACTTCCGTCTCGCGAATCAGAATGTCGAGGAGTTTGGTTAATTTCTCGCGCGTCGAATCCAGTTCCAGAATGGCCTGGGCGTCTTCCAGGTCCATACGCTGGAAGTTGGCAATGGTATAGGCTGTGACGAGAGGATCTTCCAACGCGCTGATGGAGGCGATTAGTTCGCGCGGCATGGAGGGAGTCAGATTGCCGATTTGCTCGAATTGATCGCGTGCCGAACGCGCCAGAGCCTCGATTTCCAGCCCACTTTCGATCTGTTCGGGAATCAGTTCGATGCGCGCTTTCAGGTATGGTTCTTCCTGGACGAATTCGAGGATGCGAAAACGGGCTAACCCTTGCACCAGCAGACGGATGGTTTCATCCGGAGCGCGCAGCAAACGATGCACAACCGCAATCGTCCCGACGGAGTACAGGTCTTGCGGGCCGGGGGTTTCGAGTTGAGGGTTGCGTGCCGCAACCAGACCGATCAGGCGGTCGGTGGTCGAAATATCGTCCACCAGGCGGATCGAGCGCGGCTGACCGATGGTCAACGGGACCGCCGTTTGAGGATAGACCACCACGCCGCGCAGCGGTAGAATGGGTACGATTTCCGGGTATTTTACATTCCCCTCGTCGGAATCCGCTTTCTCTGCGGCTGATCCTTCGGATTCTCCTCCCTCTTTCCTTGTCAAGCGGGTGAGAATCGAGGGCAGGAGCAGGTCCTCGAGGAAAACGAATTCGTTCCCCTCGTTACGTTCCTCTTCTTCTTGAAGGATTTCGAGTTGATGCCAACGCGAGGCTGTCATAGGTGGATCGTATCAGTAACCAATAGGGACATTCACCGGTTTGATTTTCGGTAATACTACTGTCAGGAAGCCATCATCATACTCGGCCTCGGCGCGGGTTACGTCCACACCAGGCGGTAGTTCGACGGCGGTGCTGAATTCTCCGAAGCGAATCTCCATCTGATGGTAGGCCCGCCGTTCGGGCGAATCGGTGCGCGTGCCGCTAATCACCAGGAGATTATCTTCGATTTCGATCGAAATGTCGGCCTGGCGCATGCCGGCAATTTCCACGCGCACGATGAAAGCCGCTTCGGTCTCATAGACATCGGTAGGTGGGCTCCAGGCGTAGGAGGGGATGCCCACCTGCCAGCCGATGGTCTTCCAGACCGTCAGAGAACGCCCAAAGGTGGATTTCCTATAGAGAAGCGTGCTCATAGCCAACTCCTTGAATTGCTGACCCGCAGGCGCCCCTGGCGGGATTCGAACCCACAACCTCCTGCTTAGAAGGCAGTTGCTCTGTCCGTTGAGCTACAGGGGCCAGGTTGACCTAACTGCAGGGGCGGATGCCTTTGTAGACGCGCGGCCCGGCAAGGGTCCGTAAGATGAGATCGGCCGGTCGTCGCAGGCGTTCGCCCATGGCTTCGGCCGAGAGCGGCGCGTTCCCGTTTGCCAACAGGAGGCGGAAGACGGCGTCTACCAGGGCGGTGCGTTCATCCAGGAAACCGGGTTGCTGCGCGCAGTGGGTGATGAGGGTGTGCTGGAGGCCATCTATTTGACGCACCTCGGCCGTCTCTGCGTCGATCCAGTCAATCAGCGCCTCTTCGGGCAGGTCGGCGAGCAGCTGCTGATGTTCCGGGCATAACAGATCGCGCAGTTCCACACGCCAGTTACGGTCATTCTCGCGCCACCAGTTGAAGTCAATGTGAAATGGCGTTTGCAGAGTGGGTTTGACAAGACTGAATTTCCTGGGTTCCGTCATGATCGGGTTACTCCCTTTCCTCGGCCGTGCCCTGGAGCCGGAAGTGTAGATCGCCTACATGGACGTAGTGTTGTGTCTGGGCCAGAACGGCCAGCAGCGGACCGGGCGGACAACGGCGAACGATATTGACCGCCGAGTATACTTCTTGCGCATGGACATGGCCCTGGACGTTCAATTTGCTCAACTCGCGCACCATGTCCATGACGAGTTTCTCGAAGGACGGGCGTGCTTTGAGCATTTGGGTACGGGCCTCGTCTACGCTGGCCGGATCGGGGACGTAAATGGCCATGCGTTCGTCGTACTCGCTGGCGACGTTCTGTTTCAAATTGGCAAATACGATGCCGCCATCGCTCCCGACTAACACGGTGCGGACCCAATCGCGCGCCGCGCGACGCACGTGGGGCTGGATGATACTCTTCCCGGCCTTGCCGTCGCGACGGATGGTCACCAAACTGCCCGGCATCAGGCCGTATTTCTGGTACAGCCCACCCAGGCCGGCCACATAGGAATGTGGGCGTACCACCCAGGCCGGCATCTCCGCGCCGGAAATGCCGTCCACAATCGTGAAGCGAACGCGCGGCGCCTCATAGGCGCTCGGGAAAAGGCGACGCAGGCGCGCCGAAATGGGCAACGTGCCGGCGCGCCAGTGGGGATAGGTCAGAGCCAGGGTGACTTCTGCAGGCGGAAGACGAGGCGGAGGCAATTCGCTCAATTCGTCGTCTAACTGAGCCTCCAGCGCGAGCATAGCCTCGCTTAGCAAGGAACGATCGTATTCGATCGGTGTATAGCGCAATGGCGCAGGGACCTCACGCACATCTTCCGGTTCGAGGCGGCGCAGGCACCATAGCACTTCCCCAGCCGGCCCTACTTCGTCAAAGCGTTCATCCGAGTACAAGGCATAGTTCAGCGAAAATTCCAGCACAGGCGTAGGCGCTTCGCCAAAGCCAAGTTGCTGCAACAGGGTGCTGGCCGGTAAGGGCTGTCCGCCCGCTTCTTCCAGGATGGCCTCTGCCAGATTCAAATGGCCAACATTAATATCGGTGAGCAAGGAACGAGGGAACCATCGTCCGGCCACGCGCACAAGGCTTCCGTCCTTTTCGAGGGCGGTCAATAGTTTTCCTTGTAATTCTTCCCCGTAGTTCTCCAGCACGTTTGCCGGTGAGAGTGTCTCGTCCTGGCCGAACAGAGTGTCAAGCGGTTGATTTAATTTATGTTCGGCAAGGCGAGCGGCAAACTCGCGCTGTTCGTGGGAATCGAACTCCACAGTGATGACGTCGAACTCGCCCACTGCCGGGTTGAGGCCGGCGCGGACGGCGCGGACCGTGCCTTTTTTCCATTCCAGGGCAGGGAAGACCAGCTCGTCGCCTACCTGATACTGTTCCTTTGGCATGTAGATTTTGCCACCTGCCTGTTGCTTTTGCATGGCGGCCTCGCGCTCGGCGCGAATCCGCTCTTCGATCCAGGCGGTCAGCAATTCCGCATCGGTCATAGGCTGTTCGTGTTCGAACAGGATGGCAGTAAGCCGTTCGATGTCTTGTTTGGAGATGGATACAGAAGTCCAGTAGTCGGATGGTAGGGTGAAAGAAACGGGCATAGCTGTTCTCGCGGGCGGAGTTTCGATCGTCACAGAGTTACGATTCTCTTACGATTCTCTGGGTACAGTATGCTAATTATACTACCTTCTGCCCTTTGCCTTGTTTTGTTGCGCGCGAGGGGAAGCGTATCCTGATCGTTTTTCCAGCAGTCGTACTGCTGGAGGCGGTAGTGCCACATTACACAGGCAGGCCAAATATCTGTCCTATGCTCTATCGAGAACTTCTCCGAACAGCGAATACCTGCTTCTGGCCTGGCAATTATCACTATCGTCCATCGTCCCTCGTCTATTGTCCATCGTCCCTCGTCTATTGTCCATCGTCCCTCGTCTATCGTCCATCGTCCCTCGTCTATCGTCCATCGTCCCTCGTCTATCGTCCATCGTCTATCGTCCATTTTGATAGATTTTGCCAGCATCGGATGTTACAATGGGAAGCACTTGGGAGCAACTATGCCAACTTCACGGTTGACCGGTTTCTATAATCTTTCCCTGGCAGAGCGGCTGGTTCAATTGGCGGAAGCCAGTGGCCTTTCGCCACAGGACCTACAAATCTTCCAGCAGGGCGGGTTGACGGCGGAACAGGCTGACCACATGGTGGAGAATGCCATCGGCATCTTTTCCTTGCCGCTGGGGATTGGGTTGAACTTCATCGTCAATGGTCGTGAGGTACTCGTGCCGATGGCCGTCGAAGAGCCGTCAGTCATCGCGGCGGTGTCATTCATGGCCAAACTGGCGCGCGCGGGTGGCGGCTTTCTGGCCTCGGCGGATGCGCCGGAGATGATCGGCCAGATTCAGGTACTGGATGTGGATGATTTGGAGGCGGCTGCGGCGCGCCTGCTGGCGCACAAAGCGGAACTGCTGGCCGAGGCCGACGCGGTGGATCCGCTCTTGCAGCGCCTCGGAGGCGGGGCGCGCGACCTGGAAATCCGCCGGATAGACGATTCGCCCATCGGTTCCTTCCTGGTGGTGCATTTGATCTACGATGTGCGCGACGCGATGGGCGCTAACGCGATCAATACGGCCTGTGAGCGGTTAGCGCCACGCATCGAGCAAATTGCCGGCGGACGTGTGCACCTGCGCATTCTCTCCAACCTGGCAGATCGGCGATTGGCCCGGGCAACCTGCTGTATCCCTGTCGATGCCCTGGCGTTCCGTACCTCGGCTGGTCAAACCTTTCCCGGCGAAGCCGTGCGCGATGGGGTGATCGCGGCCTGGGCCTTCGCCGCGGCAGACCCCTACCGGGCCGCGACCCACAACAAAGGAATCATGAATGGCGTGGACGCCGTGGTCATCGCGACCGGCAACGACTGGCGCGCGGTAGAAGCTGGCGCCCACGCCTACGCGGCGCGTTCCGGACGCTATACCAGCCTGAGCGTATGGCGTAAGGACGAGGCAGGAAATCTGGTCGGCGAATTGGAAATGCCGATGGCAATTGGCATCGTGGGTGGAGCGACGCGCGTCCATCCGGCCGCACAAGCGGCTCTTAAGTTGTTGGGCGTGCGTACCGCGCGCGAACTGGCCGAGATCATCGTTGCTGTTGGTCTAGCGCAGAATCTGGCGGCTCTGCGTGCTTTGGCGACCGAGGGGATTCAGCGCGGACACATGAGCCTGCATGCCCGTCAGGTTGCCATCGCGGCCGGGGCCAGTGGCGATCTCATCGAGAAAGTAGCCGCGCGCCTGGTGGAAGAAGGCGTGATTCGTATCGATCGCGCCCAACAGTTGTTACAGGAATGGCAATCCCCGGATTCTTCTGGATAAGGAAAAGGCTATGACACTTTCGCAACCTCCTTCTCTTTTGCAACCCGCCCGGCCGGTAGGGATTATCGGCTATGGCGCCTATATTCCCCGTTACCGTTTGCCGGCTCGCGAAGTGGCGCGGGTCTGGGCTGGCGGCAAGGGTGGACTTCCGATTCGCGAAAAGTCTGTGCCCGGGCCTGATGAAGACGTGGTGACTATGGTGTTGGAGGCTGTGCGCAATGCCTTGCGGCGTGCGGAGGTGGACGTGACCGAGATTCGGGCGGTCTGGATCGGTTCCGAATCGCACCCCTACGCGGTCAAGCCAACCGGCACGATCGTGGCGGAGGCGATTGGGGCGGCCCCGCATGTCCAGGCGGCGGATATGGAGTTCGCCTGCAAGGCTGGTACCGAGGCCATCGTCATGGCTATGGGCCTGGTCGGTTCGGGGATGGGGCGCTATGCCATCGCCGGCGGGCTGGATACGGCTCAGGGTAAGCCCGGCGATGCCCTGGAGTACACAGCCGCGGCTGGCGGCGCGGCCTTCGTCATTGGTCCGGCCGAAGAAAGCCTGGCGGTCATCCGGGCGGCCTATTCCTTTGTCACCGATACGCCGGACTTCTGGCGCCGCGAGTACCAAAAGTACCCGGAGCACGGTCAACGTTTTACCGGGGAGCCGGCTTATTTCCGGCACATTACCTCGGCGGCACGACATTTGATGGAGGCTTTGGGCGCGACGGCTAAGGATTACACCTGGGCGGTGTTTCACCAGCCGAATACAAAGTTTCCCCAGAAGGTGGCGGAAATGCTGGGCTTTACCCCCGAGCAAATTGAACCGGGCCTGCTCTCGCCAGTCATCGGGAATACGTACGCGGGCGCCGCGCTGGTCGGCCTGACGGCTGTCCTGGACGTGGCCAGGCCTGGCGATCGCATCCTGGTCACCTCTTTTGGCTCGGGCGCCGGCTCGGATGCGTTCGATATTTTGGTTACCGAACACCTGCCCGAACGGCGGGAGAAAGCCCCCTCCACCCAGGCGTATATTGCCCGTCGCGTGGAGATTGACTACGCAACGTACGCCCGTTATCGTGGCAAGATCGCCATGAGATGACACGAAGGGGATAGTCATGAGCGATGTCGTTATTGCCGGTATCGGACAGGTCGCGGTGGGGGAGCACTGGGAGATTCCGTTGCGCTCTCTGGCTGTGCGGGCTATGCGGGCCGCGATCCAGGACGCTGGCGGCCTGCTGCCCCAGGCTCTCTACGTTGGGAACGCTCTGGCGAGCAATCTTTCCCGTCAAGCACATCTGGGGACTCTGCTGGCCGATTACGGGGCTCTGGTTGGGGTCGAAGCGGAGACGGTGGAAGCAGGCGATGCTTCCGGCGGCGCCGCGCTGCGACAGGCGTACCTGGCGGTCAAGAGCGGCCTGGTGGATGTGGCGCTGGCAGTTGGCGTGGAGAAGTTTACGGATGTGGTCGGCGCGACGGTAGAAACCGCTCTGGCGACTCTAACCGATAGTGATTTCGAGGCCGAGCAGGGGTTGACGCCTGCGGCCCAGGCGGCCTTGCTGGCGCGGCGTTACCAGTTGGAGTATGATGTGCCGCCCGATGGCCTGGCTGGTTTTCCTATCGCGGCTCATGCCCATGCCGTCCATAATCCACATGCCATGTATCGTCGGGCGATCTCTTTGCCAGCTTATCAGAAAGCTGCTCCGGTTTGTGATCCGCTGACTGTGTTCGACCTGGCACCCAACGGTGATGGGGCCGCGGCCGTGGTTTTGACTCGTCGTGACTTGTTGCCGCCCGACTATCCCCATCCTCTGACGCGGATCGCGGCCTCCGCGGTGGCTACTGACACGCTGGCTCTCCATGATCGTGCCGATCCTCTTGACTTCGCGGCCCTGCGTCGGGCAGTGGAATGGGCGCTGGCAAAGGCGCAGTTGACGCGCGAGCAGATTCACCTTCTGGAGTACCACGATGCCTCGTCCATTCATGCCGCGCTCTCGCTGGAGGCTTCTGGCTTTGCCTCGCGCGGCGCAGGCTGGCAACTGGCCGCCAACGGTGACATTGCTCTGACCGGCCGCCTGCCCTGTGCGACGATGGGCGGCTTGAAAGCGCGCGGCCATGCTGGCGGCGCGAGTGGCCTGTATCAGGCAGTGGAAGCCGTTCTGCAATTACGCGGGCGGGCCGGCCCCAACCAGGTTCCTGAGGCACGCTATGCGATGATTCAATCGCTCTCCGGCCCGGCCTCCTATGCTGTTGTGCACATTCTGGAGCGAATGGATTAATCCGTATCCGCGCTGACGAAGCGAGCGAGGGCAGGGGAGTAGTAGCGGGCGTTGTAGAAGAGCAGGCCGAAGGTATCGGCGTGGGTGTATTGGCCGGTGTAGGTGTAGCGGGTCGGCAGGTCGCTATCATGATAGCGCACCCATCAGGGAGTGGGAGTAGAATTCCAT
>FWWM01004399.1_pt1 | contig 32915 bp, 21 predicted proteins | sample 2228351 | NCBI WGS metagenome assembly FWWM01 (sample SAMEA103939774, study PRJEB20133) | metagenome
GAAAGGCCGCTGTTTCGCCATTATTAAGGCCCGAAAGCGGGACGAAAACATGCACGGGGCCAAACAGGAGCCGCGCGCCCAGCCGCTACGCCCACAGCAGTGGCTCCGAAGCCGGCAATCGTTTTTTCACCCCAAAAAAACGGACGTAAGAAAGGCGGCGGGAAAGTGGCCGGTTCTACTTTTCACTTTTCACTTATTACTTTTTACTTTTCACTTCAAAATGGCAGGCTCTGCAGGCGCGCCGGAGAAATGGTACGCTTTGCAATTCAAAAAGAGGAAGGCGCATTGTTCCTCTGCGAAAACAGGCCTTTTTCTCACGGGGATGATGCTGCTTTCTGTCATGGCGACCCTACAATGCGACAGCCAACCAGGGCGCCTGGAGGGCGCCAGTTTGTATCAGGTACATTGCGCCAACTGCCACATGGAGAATGGCGAAGGCTTGGGGGCGCTCATTCCGCCATTGGCCGGCTCTGATTACCTAGCAGCCCATCGGGACAAGCTGCCTTGCATTGTGCGCTACGGCCTGCAGGACACTATCGTGGTTAACGGCACCCAATACGCAGAGGCTATGGCAGGTATTGAGTCGCTCTCGGATATTCAGATTACCAACATCCTCAACTACATCCACACCAGCTGGGGCAATGACCTGCCGCCCTATCGCTTGGACGAAGTGCGCCAATTGCTGGAGCAATGCCAGTGAGCAGGTCAGTGAGGTGATGCGCTACTTGCCGATGCAAAATCGGGAGAATATGTTGCCCAAGATGTCTTCTGCCCTGACCTCGCCTGTGATTTCGCCCAAGCAGGCCAGCGCACGGCGGAGGTCTTGAGCGACCCATTCGCTGCTGACGCCCTCCCCGAGACCCTTGAGCACGTCGGCCAGCGCTGCGTCAGCGCGGTGGAGCGCCTCATAATGGCGAGCATTTACGGCGATGGTGTTTCCGATATCCACGCCTTTGCCGATAGCCACTTCGAGCAATGTCTCTTTTAGGTACGCTATGTTCATCTGATTTTTGGCCGATACCGGGATGATTGCCGCAGGAGCCAAGGGTAATGCACTGGGGTCGAGCAGCTCGCTGCCGACAGGCCGCAAGTAGGGGTGAATATCAGGCGCATTAGGGTTGAGGAGCCATTCTGTCTGGAAGTAAGGGTTCCTGTCCATTTTGTTGCACACCACCACCAGTGTTGCAGGTGGCAGGCCAACATCCGGCGGTGAAGCCATTTTTTGTCCGATGGTTCTCAGGTCGCTATACACTTCAGGCAGCGTGGTTTCGGAGACATCCCAGACGTACACGACGATGGCGGCCTGCTCTATTTTTTCCAAAGCACGGCGCACGCCAATGGCCTCGATAGCATCCTGTGCCTCGCGAATGCCCGCCGTATCAATGAGGCGGAAGGGCACGCCGTTGAGGTTAATCACCTCCTCAATGGTATCGCGAGTGGTTCCGGCGATGTCCGATACTATGGCGCGTTCCTCGTTGAGCAAGGCATTGAGCAGGGTGCTTTTGCCTGCGTTGGGGCGCCCAGCGATGACCGTTGCCACCCCGTGGCGCAGCGCGTTGCCCAGCTGAAAGGAGCGCATAAGATCGGCGATATACCCTCGGATACGTTCCACTAAGGCCGACAGTTGGGCGCGGTTAGCAAATTCGACGTCTTCTTCGGCGAAGTCAAGTTCTAGCTCAATGAGGCTGGCAAAATGGATGAGTTCTTCGCGCAAGCGCGCTATCTCGCTTTTGAACCCACCGCGTAGTTGGCGTATCGCCACCGCATGCGCTGCAGAAGTCTGGCTGGCAATGAGGTCGGCCACCGCTTCGGCCTGGGTGAGGTCTAGCTTTCCATTGAGGAAGGCGCGCAGGGTGAACTCGCCCGGTGTGGCTAATCGAGCGCCGGTGCGCAACAATAGTTCTAGCACTGCTTGCTGTACATAGGGTGAGCCGTGAACAGAGAACTCAACGGTGTCTTCGCCTGTGTAGGAGCGCGGTGCACGAAAGATAGTTGCTACTGCCTCATCGAGGATGTTGCCGCTTTCGTCCTGGATGCGGCCCCAATGCGCCGTATGGCTGGGCTGTTTACTGAGGTGCTTGCCCCAAAATACTCTGTCGGCGATGGTTAATGCCTCAGGTCCTGACAAGCGCAACACGGCAATAGCCCCTGTACCAGGCGGTGTGGCAATAGCCGCTATCGTATCAGTAAGATTGGGTAACGATGGCATGTAGGACTGTTTTCGAGGAAAAATGTCTCCAAAGCTTGGTAAAAATCGCCGCGCGAAGGTACGCCTACAGCCTCCAGGGCAAAAAAATACCCGGCCGTGACTTCTCACAACCGGGGTTCTCGCCTATAGAAGCATAAGACATCTGAACTTTAGGGAAGCACTTTGAAGCAAGATGCAAAGCGCTTAGGCCTGCTCCTTATCACGTGGTTGTGGGTCGGAGCAGGCTCAAAGAATGACACACTAGAAAGGTGTATACGTGAACCAGCCTTTTAAAAAAGGAAAAGGGCGGAGGAATGAAGGAAGGAAGTATTAGTCTGCTCATAATGGGATGAATGTCAGGAAATCTGTAATCGGCGACAAAGCAGCAACAACACATTGCTCAGGATTAAAAAGAACGCCCCAAAGATACGAGTGGCGCTATGAGCGCTGCTCTCTGATGCCTGTTTTGTACCAAAATGTCAGGCGCCTTGCACACTACAGGGGTGGCTGTTTTTCTCAAGGTATGGCAAACCCTTCCTCCTGGTTGGAGGCCAACCACTGCCAATGGGATAGCACCTTGTCTCGTGCAGGATATTCGGAATAAATCTCGCCGCGCTGGATGGCTTCCAGCACATGCCGAGTGGCTTTTGATATTTCTCGAGGTAAGGTGTGCGGAGAAAACCACTCTACGTCCTTAAATTTTCGCGGCTCCTTTGAGGCAGGTTCTCCACGAAACTGAGTGGTTTTGAAATAAAGCACCAACAGCGTCTGGTCTTTTTTTAGTTTGCGCCGATGTAGCACGTGCACCAATTGCAAGGCATCTGGCTGCACATGAATACCAGCTTCTTCCAGCGCTTCGCGAGCCAGCGCCTCGCGGGCAAACTCACGTTCTTCTACGTTTCCTCCAATCAGAGAGTAGCGCCCGCCATTCTTCTTGGTTTGGCGCAAGAACAAGAGCTGACCCTCTTGCTCTACCAATAGCCGAACGGCAAATATCAACATCTGAACTGCAGCGAGGGATACAGATTAGTAAAGGTTATCAAGGCGAAAGGTACAGGAACGATGCAGAAGGAAGATGTGAAGTTTTCGTCAAACAGCAGACTGTTGTCGAGCGCTCTTTCTTAGCGCCCAAGCGGGGGTGTTGTCTTTTGCGGCTCTCGAATGATCTCCACCTGCCAACCAGCACCTTCAGCTATGAAACGAACGATATCAAAAACTTTCTCCGACTGAGTTTCAGCCACCGTCATAAGGTTGCTCTTTAGAGCTGCCTCCCGAATAAGTTCCTTTGCTCGTTGATTGATGTAGGACAAGTCCTGGGCAGAAAAGCTTTCGAAAAGGCCGGTAGAAACGTCGTAATAGTCCACAGTGTGATCAATACTGAGAATTTGCGGAGAGGGCAAGGGACCAATGCGGACAATACGGGCAGCCGAGTCCACCTCTATCTTTAAATTTTGGAGGTCATAGCCCACAGCCACGGTAGCATTGACGCGCAGAAGCGCCTTTTTGTCCCAAAACCAGGAGAAATAGCCGCTGTATTGGTTATAGCTGTATACCTCTGAAAACTCGCCTTCAACAGTTGTCAGTTTGAAAACTTCCCGCACTTTGTCTAACAATATCGAGGCATTTTCGGTGGGTCTGACGTCCGCCTTTGGCTTCAAGAATTGATAGACAGCCCAGCCACCTCCGACAAAGGCAGAGACTAATGCGAGTACAAAGAGCAAAATGCGTGCGTTCATAAGCGTGTGCAGATGGAATTGCCGACGAAATTCAGACATTTGGCCCAAAGAGGTGTTTTACCTTGTAGCTACCAAAGGTCAACACACTTGGCCACTTGCTTAGCAGTTTTTGACAACGAAAAATCAACCCGTCCATCCATCGCCATGAGATTTCTTTTTTTAGCCCTTTGGGTGCTTTCTTCTGCCTTTTATGCGCTAAAGGCCCAGAATACCGACACCCTCCGCATCCTGTTTGCCGGCGACATCATGGGGCACAGCATGCAGATTAAGAGCGCTGAGGTAGCGCCTGGTGAGTACGACTACACTCCCTGCTTTCGATACATCCGGCCTGTCATACAGCAAGCGGATATTGCCATTGGCAATTTGGAACTCACCCTGCCTGGTCAACCGCCTTACACGGGGTACCCCATGTTTCGCAGCCCCGACGCTTTAGCAGTAGCCCTGCGTGAGGCAGGCTTTGACATACTGGTTACGGCAAACAATCACTCCAACGACGCGCGCGGAAAGGGCGTGGTCAGCACCATTGAGACCCTGCGCCGGCTGGGCTTCCAGCAAACGGGCACCTTCAAAAACCAGCGCGAGCGAGATCTTTTCTATCCGCTCATGGTGTACCAAAATGGCTTCAAGTTGGCCCTGCTCAACTACACCTATGGCACCAACGGCATCCCCACAGACCCACCCACCATCGTCAACCTGCTAGACAGCGCACAGATAGTGGCCGACCTGGCGGAAGCGCGCGCCCGGCGACCGCACTTCATCATTGTCTTTGTGCACTGGGGCGCTGAGTACCAGACAGAAGAGAATGCCGAACAAAGACGACTGGCCCACCTTTTCATCCGCCATGGAGCGGATCTCGTTGTGGGAGCGCACCCTCATGTGGTGCAGCCCATCAAGGTAGAAACCACCACCCTACTCGATGGCTCACAGCGCTCTGCGGTAGTGGCCTATTCGCTGGGCAACTTCATATCCAATCAGCAGCGAGAAGGCACGGACGGCGGCATCATCTTTGGCGTCGAGCTGCTACATCGGGAGGGCATTCCGAGAGCCGAAGTGGGAAGCTACGGATACATACCTGTTTGGCGCTACGTGCATCGCGAGCCTCATGGGAAAACCATGTTTTTCGCCTTGCCTGCAGCACAAGGTGTTCCTGAAGATTTGAAGATGCCTAAGGAGGCTCGAGCCAGCATGGAGCGCTTCTTGGCGCGTACGCGCACGCACCTGCAAAATGCAACGGAGTGGAAGTGGTAACTTACAGCTACCACTACGCGGGCAAGGGTAGTTTAATGGTAAAAGTGGTGCCTTTGCCCAACTCCGAGCTCTTCACAAAGATCCTGCCGCCGTGATAGCGCTCTATGATGCGCTTGGAAAGCGACAGGCCCAAACCCCAGCCGCGAGTTTTAGTGGAATAGCCCGGTTTGAAAACCGTCTGGAACTTGCTAGACGGAATACCTTTTCCCGTATCTGTTGCATCAATGCAGACGCTACCAGGCTCCGTTCGGACAATCACGGTAATCACCCCTGCACCGCCCTCCATAGCATCAATGGCATTGCGCAGCAGGTTTTCCATAACCCAATCAAATAGCGGCGGGTTGATGTTGACTATTAGTGGCTCGTGTTGGTTAGGCTCTGGAAAGTCGAAGGTAACCCGCCGGGGTGCCCTGGGCTGCATGTAGTTTCGACAGGTTTCCAATTGGTCGTAGAGGTTGACAGGGGTGAGTTCGGGCTTGGAGCCAATCTTGGAAAACCTGTCGGCCACCAGTTCCAGGCGATTGACGTCATTTTGTAGCTCCGTGAGCATTTCCAGATTGACAGGGTTGTCTTCGTTAGCGGCCTTGAGTGCTTCAATCCAACCCAAAATAGCGGTGATGGGCGTGCCTAATTGGTGGGCTGTTTCCTTAGCCATGCCTAACCAAACGAGGTTCTCCTCCGCTCGACGGGCAGCACTAAAACCCAAATAGCCAAAAGCGATGAAGGCGGCAATCAGAAACAACTGGATGTAAGGATACAGCTGAAGCAGCTCCAAGAGGTTGGAATGGCTGTAAATGACCAATTTATCAATATCCGGCGGCACTCGAATAGGAATGGTGTCGGCGCCTTGTTCCTGCATTCGAACCAGCACTTTTTGGATTTCCTCTGCAGAAAGCGAGTCAGCACTCCCGATATTGCGGTACATCTCGACGCGCCGCAGTTCGTCGAGCACAATGACAGGGATGGTATTATTGTCCGCAATGACTCGAGCGGGCAAGGTGAGGTCGCAATTAGGGTCTTGATCCAAGCGACTAATCTGCCGCATAGCTTCTGCAAACTGAGCGGCCTGTTGCCTTTCGCGCTCGACCAACTGGTCGGCCAAGTGCTTGGTGTATAGCAGAGAAATGGCAACTATAGCGGCTCCACCAGCAGCGAGATACCATTTCCATCTCGACTTTCGCGTGTAGATGTCCATCATGTTGAGTTATGCGGCAAAAATGGAAAGATTTGTCCGCTGCAAAACGAAGGATGCGCAAAAGCAAGTGCCTGATTGGGTCGTAACAGCAAGCGCTTCTGTTACACGTGCGAACCTTAGCAAAGACAACAAAACTGCGTTTTTGAAAGGGTACACACATTCCGGCAAGGGCTGTTTCCCCAACCACCCGTTCTGCGTCTGCCGCCACCTACACCGCCCTCACTGAGGTCGTTTTTTTGGGGAAAAATGGCTCCAACGCTTCGGCTTGGCTTCTTCGCGCACCCGCCCCCACAGAGCTCCGGTTTGGGCTTGGGCATGTGCCCGCCTCGCCCTGGGGTCTTAATAACGGCGTGAGCAGCACCGTAGGGTCGCCGTGCTTGCAGGTGCGGAGAGGGAGGCCGCCATTTCGACATTATTAAGGCCCGAACGCGGGACGAAAACACGCACGAGGCCCAGCAGGAGCCGTACCACCAGCCACTACGCCCACAGCAGCAGAGCCGAAGCCGGCAGCCGTTTTTTCACCCCAAAAAATGGAGGTGAGAAAGGCAATGAGGGTAAGAAGTGGCCGCTTCTACTTTTCATTTATCACTTTTAACTCTTCATTTTTCACTTTAAAATAGCAGGCCCTGCGGACGCTTCGGAAAATATCACTCTTCACTCTTCACTCTTCACTTATCACTTATCACTTTTAACTTTTCACTTCAAAATAGCAGGCTCTGCGGACGCTCTGGAAAGTGTACCCTTTGCAAGCTGCATTAAAAGGGCTGATGGAGGCAGTCTGGCACCTTCCAGACTTCTACCTTCGCAGCCATGTTCATGTGAAAATAAGTATCTGAGGCGATGATGAGTAATATCCACCATACAAGTCTTCTGAGTACTGCCATAGGGCGTTGGAGCACAACCTTCTGGATAACATATTTTGCAATCAGCATAGCCTCAGCACAACTGACAGGCACTGTGCGTGGTGAAGGCGGAGAACCGCTGCCCTATGCCACCGTGTACGCGCGCAACACCACCAAGGGCACCGTGGCGAATGCTGAAGGAGAATATCGCTTGGTGTTGGAACGCGGCGAGTACGACATCGTCTTCCAGTACATCGGCTACCGGCAACACATAGAGCGGATTAAGATAGGCAGCAGTCCTGTGGCCCTCAATGTTCAGCTGGAGCCTACCAGCCTCGAGATAGCAGAGGTGGTCATCTCCAGCGAAGACCCAGCATACGGCATCATGCGCAAAGCCATTGCCAAGCGCGACTACTACCGAAACCGCATTACTGACTACAGCTGCGATGTGTACATCAAGGGCTTTTACAAGTTGTCAGATGCTCCTGAGAAGATACTTGGGCAAGACATAGGAGACCTCGGAGGCATCCTGGACTCTAACCGCACGGGCGTAGTGTACCTGTCGGAGTCCGTCTCCAAGCTCTATGTTCAAGGGCGGCCACCGCGGAGAAAAGAGGTCATGATATCCAGCAAGGTAAGCGGCAGAACCAACGGCTTCAGCCTCAACCGTGCTACCTTGGCGGAATTCAACCTTTACGAAGAACGAATTCCCATTGAGCGCGACATCCTGTCGCCCTTGGCCGACAACGCCTTCTCTTATTACAACTTTCGCCTTTTAGGTCGGCTGCGCGATGAGAATGGCTACGACATCTACAAAATTGAGGTAACTCCCAAACGCCCTGAGTCTCCAGCTTTCTTCGGGCATATCTACATCGCTGATGAGTGGTGGAATCTCACGGGTGTGGATTTGTACATTACCGGCAAGACCATTCATCAGCCCATTCTCGACACCATGTCGGTGCGCCAGGAGTTTGTCTTGGTCAACAAGCCAGACCAGTGGTGTTTGCTCAGCCAGCATACAGGTCTCAGCTTTGGTTTACTGGGCTTCAAGTTCTCCGGCTTTTTCTTCAGCGTTTTTTTCAATTACGATCTAAACCCGCGCTATACCGAGGACTTCTTTGGGCGAGAACAGTTTCGCATGGAAGCAGAGGCGCCCAAGCGCGATAGCAGCTACTGGAGCAGCATACGCCCCGTGCCACTTACGGAGGAAGAGGAGCGCGACTATGTGCGCAAAGACAGTCTGGAGCAAATCTGGGAGTCCAAAGAGTACATGGACAGTCTGGATAGGGTGCGCAATCGCTTTACCGCAATTAACCTTTTCTCAGGATACACTTGGCGCAACTCGTACCGCAAGCAGACCTTTACATGGCCCTCCCCTATCGAAGGTCTGCAGTTCAACACGGTACAGGGCTGGACTTTGGACTTTCGGCCGTCTTTCCGCCAGAATGAAAGCCGCCGCCGTCGCTCGCGCTTCTGGGAAGTCGGTGGCGCGCTTAATTACGGTTTCTCCGAACGGCGCCTGCGCAGCAGTGCGCGAGTGAGCCGTCGTTTTGAGAGCATTTTCTATACTCAAGCTGATGTAGAGGGAGGTTTGGGAATTGCGCAATTTGACCAATCCCAACCTATAAGCTCCTCCGTCAACCAGATCTACTCCCTATTTGCTCGACGCAACTATATGAAACTATATGAAAAGGCCTACCTAAGCACCCAGATGAGGCGATACCTGTTTCCGGGGTTGCACATTCGCGCCGGCGTTGAGTGGGCCGAAAGACGCCCTCTACTGAACACCTCTGACTTCAGCTGGTACAAAGGACCTCGAGAATACACGCCTAACAGCCCTCTGCCCGCCCCTGCAGGAGAACCCGAAATGCCCTTCTTTGAACCGCATCGGGTTTTCAAAGTAGATGTGCGAGCGCACATTCAGTTTGGGCAAAAGTATAGCACCTATCCCGAATACCGCACTTATTCTGGCTCCAAGTGGCCTGCCCTGACCCTGTCTTATACCCGTGCCATTCCAGGTGTTGCTGGCAGCGCAGTTCATTATCAGCACGTGCAGGCCGACCTCACCCACACCGAGTGGCGCTGGGGGCTATTGGGCTACTTAGATGCTAAGGTAGGCGCCGGTACCTTCTTTCGCCGCCAGCGCATCGAGTTTATGGACTTTTTCCATCCGCGCGGCAACCAGACTATACTGGGTAGGCAGTCGGAATACTTAGGCAGTTTTTTCCTCCTCCCTTATTACGAATACAGCACCAGCACCACCTATGCCTATGCCCACCTGCGACACCACTTCAATGGCTGGGTATTGGAGAAAATCCCCTTTATTCGAAAGCTCGGCTGGCGTGAAGTACTGACAGTCAACTTTTACTACGCCGACAGCTTTGCTACACAGGACACTCGCCCTGAAGCGCAGTTGCCCTACTGGGAAATTGCCTGGGGGCTTTACAACATCGGCTATAAAATAGTCCGCGGCTTTCATATAGACTTTGCAGCAGGATTTTTCAGAGGGCAACACTACCGCACAGGAGTCGTACTCGGTTACAACTTTTAGAATTTTACGAAAAAAAGACTAGCTCAGTTGCTTGAGTGCTGACGAAGCCCATACCTTTGTAGCGGTTTCGACGCTTTTTTTTAATCCTGCCTTTTCTTTCTGCTAAAACAGCCGTAATCTCATGAAAGGAACTTCGACAAACGAAGTTTTGCCTGATTTAGGCTTTTGGTGCTCTCGTGGAGAGCACCAAAAGCCATTTTTCGTCGTATCTCATCACTCAAATCTATAGTACTTATGAAAAGTCTCTTGCAAAAGAACACGATGAAGTTTTGGGCCTTTGCAGCGCTCTTACTGTTGATAGGGGCAGGTGCGCTGCGCGCCCAGAGCGTAGGCCCTGCACTGCCGGATGCGCAGATCAACTGGGCTTCGCCCACTGAGGCCATGGACCGCCTCACCCAAGCTATCAGCGTCTTGGAACAGCAGGCCCAGTCGGCTGGTCCTTTCAGCCCACTAACCTACAAGCTGAAGTACTACAACGCTGTGTATATCTCCATTGAGCAAGGTGTAGATGTGCCCGTCGCTGTAGATGCCAACTACGGACTTTTTGTGCCGGGGGTTGTGGACACTCCGGTAGAATACCCCAATTCTGTACCCCTAACAACCTGGTCGGCCTATCGCCAAGAACTTACTCAACTGCTTCAAAATTAAGGCCCTTTAGCCAACCACCAACGTTCATTTTAAATGTTTTATCTCATGAAAAAATATTCTATCCTAAGTAAGTACCTTTCTGCGAGGCAATCCATCGTAGGGCTGTTTGTACTGCTTGGAGCGATGTGGAGCAGCCAAACGGCTACAGCCCAGCTAAATTACACTGCTACCACCTGCGCTGATCCGTATGTGGTTATTGCTACCCAGTCGGGAAGCACTTATTTGGGCAGTGGCGATGATGTAGTCTTTGCTAACATACCTTTGCCCTTTGGCTTTACGCTGTATACTACCACCTACACCACCGTAAACATCGGTACAAACGGTTTTATCGTTCTCAATCCGGGCACGAACCGCGGCCTTGCCAATGCCAATTTGCCTACCGCAACCGCCGGGGCTGCCTTGTACCCTTTCTGGGATGACTTAGACGCCGATCCCTTGGTGGTACCGGGGTGTGGTGTTTATACCCGTGTGGATGGCGTGGCGCCAAACCGCATTTTCACTATTGAATGGTGGCGCATTGGACATTTCAACATGGCGGCAAACACTGGCGATATCACCTTCCAGGTCAGGCTCTTTGAAAACGGAAATCGCGTCCAATTTAAGTATCAGGACGTACTATTCGACGGGCCACACACTACCTTTAACAACGGTTTAAGTGCCACCATTGGCTTAGAAGATGTAGTGGCCACACCACGGCCTTTTACGCTGGTGGGCTTCAATACAGCCAGTGTGTCTAATGGTCAATGCATCGAGTTTGTGCTGCCTCAAGCGTGTAACCCCATTGCAGGCCCGACGCTGAACCTCGTCACTTCTCCGGGCCTGTGTGCTGCCACGGCAAATATTGCCCTGCCTACATTTAACCCGCCGGGCTGTGCCAACGGCACTACTGTAGGGCTGCGCTATAGCCTCAACGGCGGCCCATTTGTCAATGTAACGTTGCCGGCTACGAGCGTTACTATCAATGTGCCGAAAGGGACTAACGTCATCACATGGCAGACGTTCATCATTGCCAATGGTGCGACAGCAGGCGTGGCTACTCAGATCATTAATGTCGTTGATAACGAACCTCCTACCCTGGCTTGCCCGCAAAATATCATCGTCAACTTGTCGGCAGGCGAGTGTTGCCGAAATGTCAGCTGGTCTGAGCCGACGGCTACAGACAACTGTCCCTTCTTGCAAGGGCCATTCCAGCTCAACACTATCAACACAGGAGGTAATGCCGGCTCCGTTGGCGGCGTGATATTCTTTGATATCAATAACACGTCAGGCCAACCTATCGTCATTACCCATTTTGGGCTTAGAATTTCGGCAGCGACCCAAGTGAACATCTACACAAAATCAGGTCCTTCTGCGGGTTTTCAAACCAATCCCGGCGCCTGGACATTGTCGGGCACTGCCGATGCTACTACTGGGCCTTTCTCTGGGCCGTTCCCTGGCACTCCTGTCATTACGCCAGCCACAGTAACGAATCCCTCTGGCGGCCTTACTCTGGGGCCGGGTCTGTGGGGCATTGCACTACACACGCCTACCGCTCAAAACATCTACACCAACGGAGCTAATACATACACAGACGGAAATATTACCATTAGCACTGGCTCTGCAGCTAACACCCTTTGGGGTGCGCCATTTACACCGCGTACATTTAATGGCTTCGTGCGTTATCAAATAGGTGGCCCGCCGCAAATCGTGCAAACGGCAGGTCCGGCGAACGGTAGCGAGTTCTGCAAAGACGATAGCCCATTTACCATCAGTTATCAAGTGGCTGATGCGGCGGGTAATACGGCCACCTGCTCCTTTACCATCACGGTGAATCCCCTCCCCAACCCAACCAACTCGCTGACGTGCAATAACAACGTGCAGATCTCCTTAGACCAGAACTGTTCGGCGTTTGTCAATGCCGACAAAGCACTGGAAGGCGGTCCGTACAAGTGCTACGATGACTACGTAGTCGAAGTGGACAAGACGCTGCCCTTCGGCAACGGTCCGTGGATCCGCGTGAGCGAAGGTCCGAGCTTCCCCGGCTTTGGCGCCCCAACGCCACTGGGACCAGACGACGTGGGTAAGACCTATCAGGTGCGCGTAACGGATCCGGCTACGGGTCAGCGCTGCTGGGGCACAATTACCATCGAGGACAAACTGCCGCCGGTGCTGCGCTGCGAAGAGGCCTTTGTAGCTTGTAATGCCAGCTCGTTCGAGCCTTGCGTAGAACCTATCACGACGCTCCCAGCCGCACCTTTATTTACCATTAACACGGCCAACAACGGCAACGCCGTGGGCGGTATGGTATTCTTCAATATCACCAACCTCACCAGCTTGCCCTTGGAGATAACAGCTATCGGCATGAACATCTCCGGCCCGACGGTGGTGAACATCTACGCCCGCGCAGGCACCCATGTCGGCTTTGAGACCAATAGCGCAGCGTGGACATTGATAGGTTCAGCAGATGGTACCAATGGCCCATTCTCCGGGCCATTCCCAGGAAATGGCACCATTACACCCTGCCCACTAACTACGCCTATCACACTGCCGCCCGGCACTTTTGGCATAGGTCTCCACACCGTAACAGCCTCTTCCAACTACACCAACGGTACAGGAGCTAACCAGACCTTCTCGGATGGTACCATCACCCTCAACCTTGGCTCGACGACCAATGCCTTCTTCGCAGCTCCAGTGTTTACTCCTCGGGTGTGGAATGGCTTTGTTCAATATAAGAAGGAGGTGCCTCCGACCTGCCTGCCCAATGGATTGGAGTTGAACGTGAACACGTTCAAGATTGGCGACGCCACCTACCGCGTGAACCGCGGCGCCGGCACGCCGGTGTTGGATCCGTGCTCGGATGTTACGCTGACGTACGTGGATACTTCTGTGGATGAGCCTTGCTCGAACAACAACTCGAAGACCATCACGCGCAAGTGGACGGCGCAGGATGCCAGCGGCAACACGAGCACGTGCAACCAGCGCGTGAACGTGCTGCGTCCGAAGAATTCCGACCTGCAACTGCCGCCCAGTTACGATGACGTGGACGAGCCAGCCATTCCGTGCGTAGGTTCGCAGTATCCGACGCCGGAGTGGATCCAGAGCACAGGCCGCCAGGGCTTCCCGCTGGTGTTCGGCAAGCCGAGTGGCTGCGACTTTGGATGGAACTACAGCGACGTACGCATTGACGTGTGCGACGGCACCTACAAGATTCGCCGCCGCTGGACCATTCTGAACTGGTGCACGGGTTCGAACCAGGACTACGACCAGATCATCAAGATTTCGGACGATCAAGGGCCGAGCCTGCAGTGTCCTGCGAACCTGACGGTGGGTACCGATCCGTTCCAGTGCTGCGCTACGGTGGATTTGCCGGATGTGATTGTGTCTGACAATTGCTCGCGCATCAAGACGGTGAGCGCGATGATAACGACGTTTGATCCGCAGACGAACCAGCAGACGGGCATGGTAACGGTGCAGGGTTCTGCGTCGGACTTCCCGGGCAACAACTACTGGGATTCTGACACGCTGGCGGTGTTTGGTACGACGCCGTGCTTGCCTTTGGGTACTCATACGGTAGTGTACATGGTAGAAGACAACTGCGGCAACACCTCGACGTGCTCGTTCCGCCTGACGGTGCGCGACCTGACGCCTCCGAACGTGGCGTGCACGGAGTTCACGATAGTGAGCATTGGCGTGGATGATCCGGCCGACTGCTATGGTCCTGCGGGCTTCCAGGGCGTACCGCCGGCGTTGGGTCCGTGCGAGTTTGCAGGAGTAACGTGGGTGAAGGCCACGACGTTCGACCAGGGTTCGTATGACAACTGCAGCGACCTGAAGTTCACGGTGCAGCGCATGGCTCCGTACAGCGATTGCATCAACAACCTGAACGCCGTACGCGGCACACCGAACTGCGCCAGTCTGTTCCCGTCGTTCCCCAGCGAATTTGAGCGTGCCATCAGCGAAGGCGACTCCATCAAGTTCTACTGCTGCGAGGTAGGCACGACGCAGACGATTATCTTGCGAGTATATCAGATAGATGCGAATGGCAACTTCATTCTGGGTCAGGATGGCACGCCGGTTCGCAATGAGTGCATGATTGACGTAACGGTGCAAGACAAGATCAAGCCGGTGTGCAGTTCTCCGGCGAACGTGTCAGTATCGTGCGAGAACTTCGACCCGACGCTGTGGGCGTATGGCAAGCCGACGGTAGCGGACAACTGCTGCTTGGACACGACGGTGTCGTTCCAGGGACAGTGTGGTCTGACGCAGACGGTGAACTTGGCGCTGTTTGACACGCTTTGCAACCGCGGTACGATTACGCGGACGTTCCGTGTAGCGGACTGCCACGGCAACACGCAGACGTGCTCGCAGCGGATATTTGTATCGTACAACCAGAACTATTTTGTGCGCTTCCCGAACGACGTAGTGGTAACGGCGTGCGACGGCACGGGCAACTACGGCGAGCCGACGTTCTTCGGCAAGGATTGCGAGGCGTTGGGCGTATCGTTCACTGACGAAACGAAGACGGTAGTGGCTGAGGGCTGCTTCCTCATCGAGCGTACGTGGCGGATTATCAACTGGTGCCAGTACAACCCCAACCAGGGTTGCATTGTGGTACCGAACCCGCAGCCGAACGCGACGACGCTGAACCCGGCGAACCTGCCTGGCCCGACGGTATCGCCTGCTGGCACGCCAGCGCCGTGGAACCCGACGGTGGTAGCGATTGCTCCTGGACAGACGCCGACGAACTATTCGACGTTCTGGAATGCGAACGCGAACTGCTACGAGTACAAGCAGTTTATCTGGATTATTGACAATCAGGACCCAGAGATAACGAACTGCCCGCCCAGCCCGCAAGAGGTATGCGACGTTACGAGCAACGATCCTCTGTTGTGGAACGCGATGTACTGGTGGGATGGGAAGATTGGCAGCCACGACCTGTGCGAAGGTCCGACGGACTTGAGCATCACGGCGACGGATGCGTGCTCTGGTTCGAACCTGACGATTCGCTACCTGCTGTTCTTGGATTTGGACGGCGACGGTACGATGGAGACGGTGGTGAACAGCACGCAGACGGGTCTGGGAGGCTTGGGCTGGAACCGCGTGAACTACGGCAACGCGAACAACCCGAACTACGCTGGTGGCGAGGCGCGCGAGTTTGACTTCCGTCCGGAGCCAGCGAACCGGAAGTACGGCTTTGCGCTGCAAGTGACGAAGTCGGGCAACAACGTAACGGGTGCTGTTCGCTGGAACACGCAACAGGCGCAGAACACGTATGTGGTACCGGAGTTGCCCTACGGCGTACACAAGATCAAGTGGTTTGTGGACGACATGTGCGGCAATGAGCAATCGTGCGAGTGGGTGTTCGAGGTGAAAGACTGCAAGAAGCCGACGATCATCTGCAAGAACATTGGTGTGAACATCATGCCGACGAAGATGATCACCATCAACGTTTCGGATGTGTTGCAGAGCATTTCGGACAACTGCACGCCGACAAACCTGCTGAAGGTGGGCATCCGCCGTGCGGGTCAAGGTACGGGCTTCCCGACGCTGCCGAACGGTCAGCCGCAGACGACGGTAACGTTCACGTGCGACGACCTTGGCGAGCAGAGCGTAGAGGTATGGTCGCAAGACGTAGCCGACAATGCGGACTTCTGCGTGGCGAAGGTGAACGTTCAAGATAACATGGGCGCTTGCTCGGCTTCGTCGGCGACGGTGGCCGGTGCGCTGAAGACGGAAGCGGACAAGGGACTGGAAGACGCCTCTGTATCGCTGACGGGCAATGGCGTAACGATGACGGAGCAGACGAACGCCCAAGGTGAGTTTACGCTGGCTGGCGTTCCGACGCCTGGCGACTACACGGTGGCACCGCTGAAAGACAACGATCACCTGAACGGCGTTTCGACGTTCGACTTGGTGCTCATCAACCGCCACATTTTGGGACTTGAGCCGCTGAGCAGCCCGTACAAGATGATTGCTGCGGACGCCAACGCGAGCCGTTCTATCACGACGTTCGACATAGTAGAGTTGCGGAAGTTGATCCTGGGTATTTACACGGAGTTGCCCGGCAGTACGTCGTGGCGCTTTGTGGACAAGGACTTTGTGTTCCCGGATCCGACGAACCCATTCAAGACGGTGTTCCCTGAGACTAAGGACTTGAAGGGTCTGACGGTGGATGCGCTGTCGAACAACTTCGTAGCCGTCAAGGTAGGCGACGTGAACGGCAACGCCGTAACGAGCAGCCTGATGAGCGCGGATGATCGGACAGCGGGCACGCTGCTGTTCGACGTAGAAGACCGCGTGGTGAAGGCCGGCGAGGTGTTCACCGTAACGTTCAAGGCATCGGAAGCGGTGTTGGGCTATCAGTTTACGCTGAACCACGCTGGACTGGAGTTGGTGAACATCGAGCCGCGGACGGAAGGCATGACGTTGGGCAACTTTGGCGTGTTTGCGGAGGAGAGCGCAGTAACGACGAGTTGGGACGGCGAAGTTCCTGCGGCGTTTGCGCTGACGTTCCGCGCGAAGACGTCGGGCGAGTTGAGCCGGATGCTGGGCGTATCTGGCCGCATCACGAAGGCGGAGGCGTACAGCAAGGGTTCGGATCGTTTGGCTGTAGCGTTCCGCTTCAACGGTGCGCAGGGACCGACGATCACGGGCGTAGGCTTCGAGTTGTATCAGAACCAGCCGAACCCGTGGATGAACAAGACGCAGATAGGCTTCCACCTGCCTGAGGCGACGGAAGCGACGCTGACGATCTATGATGAGACGGGTCGAGTGCTGTTCACGCAGCGCGGTCAGTACAGCAAGGGTTACAATGCTGTAACGGTGGATCGCGCAGTGCTGAACACGACGGGCGTGCTGTACTACGAGTTGAAGACGACGAAAGACAGCGCGACGCGCAAGATGATCCAGACGAAGTAATGATGCGGAGCGCCGCGGTGCTCTGAGCGAGGGAGCGTTTCCTGGGCCGAAGTGGGTTCGGGAAACGCCCCTGCCAGGGCGGCAAGCGAGTGTACTCTGCTGAAGCACTTTGAAATCGGTTTTTGGGATGGCCTCTCTCCAAAAGATGGAGGGGGGCTTTTTTATTGAAAAGCGCGGAGATGCGGGGCCGCCGTTGCGCCATTATTAAGGCCCAGGAGCGAGACGGAAACACGCTCGGGGGCAAACAGAGGACGCACAGCCTCGGTGTTGAGCGGGAATGCTGCGTGCTTTATGGCAGCCCGTTTTTTCCCCAAAAAATGGAGGAGAAAAGGGCTGTAATTCTGGGGAACGGAGGTTAATCCAAGGCTACGCTTCCGGAAAACACTTCCACTGCGGGGCCGCAAAGCCAGACGTCAGTGTAGCCGGTCGGGTGGGCGGTGAAACGGACGCGGAGGTGGCCGCCGCGGGTGGATATGGGAATGTCGTAATGGCCAGGCGGGAGCTGGCTTTTGGCGTGCCAACAGAGTGCGACTGCCGTGACGCCGGTGCCGCAGGCGAGGGTTTCGTCTTCGACGCCGCGCTCATAGGTTCGGACACGGAGGCCGTCGGGGCTGGTCTCCACGAGGTTGACATTGATACCCTTTTCGCGGAAGGGCGCTGCGTAGCGCACCGATCTGCCCTCTTGCCTCATGTCGAGCGCATCGAGGTGCTGCGTCCAACGCACGTAGTGTGGAGAGCCGGTGTTGAGCACATAGGCGGCTTCGTCGGATTGCAAGCCTTGCCACGGGGTGATGGGAGCCACATCAGCCATGCGGAGGGCGACCCAGAATTGGTTGGGCTTTGGCAGTGGGGTGAGTTCTGCTTCGTGCGCGCCGTCCACAGCCTGAAAAAGGTATTGGCTTTTATGGATGCCGCGTTGGTAGGCGAAGGCTACGGCACAGCGTCCGCCATTGCCGCACATGGTTCCTTCTCGGCCATCGGCATTGAAGTAAACCATTTCGAAGTCATACTCCGGGTGCGGGGAGAGGGTGATAAGTCCATCGGCACCGATGCCGAAGTGGCGGTCGCAGAGATAGGCGATGCGCTCGGCATCGTGGCGTTGTATCCACGAGTGTTGGCGCTGGTCGAGGAGGATGAAGTCGTTGCCGGCGCCTTGGTATTTCCAGAAGTGTATGATAGACATAAGTGTTTAGCGCTGTGAGAGTTGGAGGTTTCCGTTGGGGGTTTCTTCTACGAGGCCTTCCGCCATGAGGTGTTCGAGGGTTTGGAGGACTTGTGGCTGCTGGCGCGAGGGGAAGGCATTGATAAGCATTTGCAGCGGTTGCTGTTGTTGTTGGATTATGGCGAAGAGGTGTTGCTTGAGTGCTTCGAAGGCATCGGCAGATAGGTCTGGTGCATTTCGGCCGGTGCAAATGTCGCAGATGCCGCAGGGGTGGGCATCGTATTCTCCCAGGTAGGCAAGCAGTTGTCGGCTGCGGCACAGTCGCGTTTCAGCATATCGGATGACGGCCTCTGCGCGCTGCTGGGCGCGCTCTTGCAGGAAGGACAGTCGCCTGAGGTCGAGGGCGAGGTTTTCGGGTGCGACGCGCTCCTGCAGGAAGATGACGGCGCCCTTATGGAAAGCCGGCTGATAGTCGAGAATACCGGCTTGGTTGGCGGCTTCGAGGATGCGGGTAACGGTAGGCACGTCTGTTTTGGCATAGCGGGCCAGGACAGGAAGACTGACTTCTGCGTATTCGAGGTGAATGCCAGGATAGGCGCGCAAGAGAGTTTGTATAATCTTGTCGGTGTGAGGGTAGCGCAATTGGTAGTCATACAGCGCCTCTCGAGAGACCTCAATGCGGACGCGTGGCAAGGTACCTGCTGTATCGGAGAGTGCTATCCAACCTTCGTGCTCCAAGGTTTTAAGCGCGGCGTAGGTAGCGGGCTGCTCGAGGCGATAGGTGGTGCAGAAGTGTTGCAAGTCGAAAGGGAAGGCTTCTCCTTTGGCCGTGCCGATGGCCGTCTGGGTGTAGCTACCCAGGGCCTGATAGACGCGCCTTATCTCTTCTACACTTGGATGGGCCTGTTTGGCATGCCGGCGCAGCGTATCGGCATCAGGAGGGGCGTATAATAGGACAGCGTATGACTTATGCCCGTCGCGGCCAGCGCGCCCGGCTTCCTGAAAGTAGGCTTCCAGGCTGTCGGGCGGTGCGAGGTGCACCACAGCGCGCACATCAGGTTTGTCTATGCCCATGCCAAAGGCGTTGGTGCAAGCCATGATGCGGATACGCCCTTGGATCCAGTTCTCCTGTTTTTGGTTGCGCTCTTCCATGGGCAGGCCGGCATGGTAGAAGTCGGCATGGATACCTTGTTGTTGGAGGAAAGTCGCCACTTCCTTAGCCTCTTTGCGGGTGCGTACGTAAACCAGGCCGCTTCTAGGTACACTCCTGAAGATTTGAGTAAGTTTATCCATCTTGCGGGTTTCGTAAAGAACGGAATAAGAAAGATTTTTCCGTTCGAAGCTCTGCTGGAAGACGTGCGACTTGCGGAAGCCGAGTTTTTCCTGAATGTCGCGTACTACTTCGGGAGTGGCCGTAGCGGTGAGGGCGAGAATGGGGGTACTGGGCAGGAGAACACGCCGGAAATCGGCTATTTGCAGGTAAGGGGGCCTAAAGTCGTACCCCCATTGGCTCACACAGTGAGCTTCGTCTATGGCCAATAAGTTGACTTTCATGCGAGCAATGCGAGCCGTGGCCATGTCTGTCTGTAAGCGCTCTGGGCTGAGGTAGAGCAATTTGTACGCGCCCTGACAGGCATTTTCAAAGGCAATGTCTATCTCGCGCACACTCATGCCTGAGTACACAGCCGCAGCGGGAATGCCGCGCTTTCTCAGTTGAAAAACCTGGTCTTTCATCAGGGCAATAAGGGGTGAGATGACCAATGCAATGCCTTCGCGACATAAGGCCGGTACCTGATAGCAAATGGACTTGCCGCCTCCTGTAGGCAGCAGAGCGAGGGTATCGTGCCCGTCTAATACCGACTGGATAATGTCCTCCTGAAGAGGGCGAAAAGCTGGGTATTTCCAGTATTGCTGCAGAACGGACAGCGGTGTTTGCATGGCGTGGAATGTGGCCGCATCAGGTTAATAGAGGCTGCGGGCGAGACGACCTCAGCAGGCAAAAATAAAAAAACCCCCGCCGCAGAGCGACGAGGGCGTATGCATGTATCCTTTGAAACGTCGGGCCGTTTAGGCCAGCTTGACATTTACTGCGTTCATGCCTTTCTTTCCGCGTTGCAGGTCGAAGGTTACGACGTCGCCTTCGCGGATGTTGTCAATGAGACCACTTACGTGAACAAAAACGTCCTCGCCGGTGGCGTTGTCAACGATGAAACCGAAACCCTTGGTTTCATTGAAAAACTTTACTTTTCCAGTGTGCATTGGTAAAAAAAATTTGAAAAATGATACTCGGGCGATATGCCCACAGCAAAGGTGAAGCTTATTTCTGACAACAGCTCTTTTTTTCAAACTAAACGAGCGGGCTACCTTTGCGCTCATCTTAAAGCGAATACCTAAATACATGGATATTGCTACCCGATATTCTCATTTGGATGTTGAAAAGCGCTGGTACGAGTACTGGGAAAAAAACAATTATTTTCGCTCGGTGCCCGATGAACGCGAGCCTTTCACCATTGTCATCCCTCCGCCGAATGTTACGGGGGTGCTTCACATGGGGCATATGCTCAACAATAGCATCCAGGACATCCTCATACGCAAGGCGCGCATGGACGGCAAAAATGCCTGCTGGGTGCCGGGCACGGACCATGCTTCGATTGCCACTGAGGCGCGGGTAGTGCGCTGGCTGCGCGAGGAGAAAAACCTGCGCAAGGCCGACCTGACGCGCGAAGAGTTCATGGAATATGCCTACCAATGGAAAGAGAAGTACGGCGGCATCATTCTGAAGCAATTGCGCCAATTGGGCGCTTCCTGTGACTGGTCGCGCACGGCCTTTACCATGGACAAGGGCTACTACGAAGACTGCATCCGCGTCTTCGTTGACCTTTACCGCAAGGGAAAGTTGTATCGCGGCTGGCGCATGGTGAACTGGGATCCCGAAGCCAAGACAGTACTTTCCAATGAGGAAGTCATCTACCACACAGAGACCTCGCAGCTGTATCATATCAAGTATCCGTTAGAAGGCTCAGAGGAGGGCGTCGTCATTGCTACCCAGCGGCCCGAGACAATCTTCGCCGATGTGGCTGTGGCCGTCAATCCTAAAGACCCTCGCTATCAGCACCTCATCGGCAAACGGGTGCGCATTCCACTCATCGAGCGGCCCATCCCCATCATTGCAGATGAGTACGTGGACATGGAATTCGGCACGGGTGCCCTGAAGATTACGCCAGCCCACGACCCGAACGACTACGAAATTGGGCAACGCCATCAGCTACCTATTGTGGATATCCTGACCGATGATGGCAAGCTGAATACGCACTGCGCCTATGCCCCACTGGTAGGGCTTGACCGTTTCGAGGCGCGCACACGAATGAAAGACCTTTTGGAACAGGGCGGTTATTTGGTGAAAATAGAGACTTACACGACTAATATTGGCCGGTCAGAACGCACTAATGCCGTCGTAGAGCCTAAGCTGTCGCTGCAATGGTTTGTGCGCATGAGTGAGCTAGGCGCTCCTGCCCTGAGGGCTGTCCTTGATGGAGAGGTGTGCTTTTATCCGGACAGCTTTCAGAACCTCTACCGCAACTGGATGGAAAACCTGCGCGACTGGTGCATTTCGCGCCAGTTATGGTGGGGGCAGCGCATACCCGCCTGGTACCTCAAGTCGGAGCCACTTAACCAGGAGACGCACATCTTCGTCGCCATGACCGCAGAAGAGGCGCTGACGCAAGCGCGAGAGGCTACGGGCAATACAAGTCTTACCCTGGATGACTTGCGCCAAGACGAAGATGTGCTTGACACGTGGGCATCTTCGTGGCTGTGGCCTATCAGCGTTTTCAACGGCTTCCGCAACCCCGATGGTGAAATCCGCTACTACTACCCTACCTCGGTACTGGTTACGGGTTGGGACATCATCTTCTTCTGGGTAGCGCGCATGATTATGGCCGGTTACGAGTACCGAGGCGAAAAGCCCTTTCACGCGGTGTATTTCACGGGTATGGTGCGCGACAAGCTTCGCCGCAAAATGTCCAAGTCGTTGGGCAACTCCCCCGACGCGCTCAAACTGCTGGAAGATTACGGGGCCGACGGCGTGCGCTACGGCCTCATGTCGAGCGCTGCTGCGGGAAATGATATCCTCTTCGATGAGAAGTTGTGCGAAAACGGGCGCAACTTCTGTAATAAGTTGTGGAATGCTCTGCGACTGGTCAAGGGCTGGCAGGTGGCAGATCACACAGAAGACGAGGCAACCCTACGCCGCAACGCGCTAGCGGTGCAATGGATGCGCGCTAAGTTTAGCCAAGTGCTCCAATCCATCGAGCAAGACTTTGCTGTCTTCCGCCTGAGTGAAGCCCTGTTGACCCTGTACAGCTTTATTTGGGACGACTTCTGCTCATGGTATCTGGAAGTCATCAAACCCGGCTTTGAAAAGCCGATAGATCGGTCAACCAATGAGGCTACGCTCGACCTTTTCGGAGACCTGATGAAGGCCCTGCACCCCTTTATGCCTTTTATTACGGAAGAGATCTGGCACCGACTACGCGAACGCACTCCTGGGCAGGACTGCATCATTCAGCCCTACCCAAAAGCAGTGCCCTTCGACGAGTTGCTCATACAGCAGCTGGAGGCGGCCAAAGCACTGGTTACACGCATTCGCGAAATGCGCAACGAATACCAGCTCAAACCGCGTGAAGCATTGGTGCTGTGGGTAGAGGATAGCCCTTCGGCGCGTGCGCTGTTCAGCCGCAAAGGTTTGGCTGAGATGGTCTGCAAGTGGGCGGTGCTATCAAAATTGGCGTTTTGTAACCAGGAGCCGCCAGGTACCAAATCGTTCCTGTCGGGAACAGAAAAGTACTACGCAGAAATTCACCAACAGGTGGACTACGAGGCCGAACGCGCCAAGCTCCAACAAGAGTTGGAATATCAGCGCGGCTTCTTGAAGTCCATCGAGGCCAAGTTGGCTAATGAGCGCTTTATTACATCGGCCCCTCCTGCTGTGGTGGAGAACGAGCGCAAAAAGCGCTCAGATGCCCTGACGCGTATTCAAATCCTGGAGGAAACGCTGGCGAAATTGCCCGCATAGCTATGGAAGACCCTCCCCCGCGAAGCATCCTGGGTGTCTGTCGCGCTCTCCTGCCAGAGTGCATCCTTGTAGCATGGTTCTTGACAAGAGCCACGCTGTTGAGCGACAATAGCACACCACCTTTGTGTAGCAACGGGCTGTCGTTCAAGATTCGCGATCAAGAAATCCATCTGACGCACCCCCTAGGACAAGCGCCCAATGCACCCAGTTACTCTCGTATTCCTCGCTCCCGATTAGACACCCTCAGCCATTGGTACAGCCCGGCGCGCAGGTACGTCGAAATTATACGCCAAGATCACCCTACGCAGCCGCAATACGGCTTGGCACTAGGGTTTGAATTTCACGAAGAGACCGACACCTTCCCGTACAAACCCGCCTATGCGCGTATCCATTTCAAGGACTTTTCTTGGGGTGGGCCAGAGTTCAGCGCCGCGGACTCTTTCAATTATACGGGAGTTACCAATGAAATTAGCCATGATTTGACCATCCGCATCACAGCCTTCCACAACGATACCATTGAGGGCTTTTTTTCAGGCGTGCTGCTGAGCGGAGCAGGGCCCATGCTTTTTCTGGACGACGGCTTCTTCTGTGTACAGGTACGCCGATTAGCCTATTGAATGACAACCTATTTGTATAAAGCAATTACGGCCACAAGGTCTGAAACCTATGATCTCTGATATATTTCTAACGGCTCTGCTGGTTTTTTTAAACGGCTTTTTCGTCGCTGCTGAATTTGCTATAGTAAAAGTCAGGGCTTCCCAAATCCACATGCGTACTGCCAACAGCGCCGTTGCTCGCGTTGCCGAGAGCGTCATTCACCACTTGGATAGTTATCTAGCAGCTACCCAGTTGGGTATCACCTTAGCAAGTTTAGGCTTGGGTTGGATAGGCGAACCCGTTGTGGGGGCTATTATACTGAATATTATGGGCTGGTTGGGGCTAGAGCCAGATCCGGTTATGGCCCATCGCATTGCCCTACCAGTGGCCTTTGCCACCATCACCGTACTGCATATTGTGTTTGGCGAACTGGCGCCCAAGTCCGTCGCTATACGATACCCTACACGCACGACGCTGTGGGTCGCAGTGCCGCTAAAATTTTTCTACTATTTGTTTCGGCCCTTCATTTGGCTGCTCAACGGCTTGGCCAACCTCCTCCTGCGCGCCATAGGCATACAGTTAGTCGCCCATTCAGAAATACACTCAGAAGAAGAGCTCAAGCTAATCATTTCTGAAAGTGCCGAGGGTGGTGCCATACAACCCTCCGAGCGAGAGCTCATTCAAAATGTCTTCAACTTCGACGAGCGCTTGGTTAAGCACATCATGACACCGCGAACACAAGTGGTGGGTCTGCCTATTCAAATGCCCCTTTCCGAAGCCATTAACATTGCGCTCAAGGAGGGATACTCGCGCTACCCGGTATATGAAAACACGCTGGACCAGATTGTGGGCTTTGTGCACACCAAAGACCTGCTCGTCGCCCAAATGGAAAATACCAACAAACGCCTGCAAGAGCTCATGCGCCCTGTGCTCTACACCCACCCAAACAAGAAAATCGTACAGTTGCTGCGCCAGTTTCAGCGCGAGCGGCTGCAGTTGGCCGTCGTAACCAATGAATTTGGCGGCACAGCGGGCATCGTTACCATGGAGGACATCTTAGAAGAGTTGGTAGGCGAAATCCAGGACGAATACGACCAAGAACAGCCCCCGGTCATCAGTACAGGGGAGGGCTGTTGGCGCGTATTAGCGCAGACCAACCTAGCACGCATCAACGAGCAAATGCCTGAGCCATTTCCCTTAGACGACGACTACGATACTCTTGCCGGCCTGTTGCTCAAGGTACTGGACGGAATCCCACAGGAAGGAAGTGTCATCCCGGTAGGCAACTACGACATTACCGTGTTGAAAATGTACAAGACCAGCCCCGAAGTCGTGGAGGCCAAATGGAGAGAACCTGCCCCCATCACACCTTAGAAGGATAAAAAGAAAAGCGGGCTGACCTGCCGGAGTCAGCCCGCTCGAAGCACAAAGGTTTACTGAAGTGATTACTGTCGAGGTGCTCTGCTCTTGGGTTCAGCACCAGAAGTGGGGCGCTCGCCAGGGCGACGTTGTGGAGGCGTCGAGGGCGCAGGCTTTTCCTCTGTACCTGCTCCAGGCCGAGGCTGTGGCTCTGTTGAAGGCGTGCGGTCGTTGTCCGAAGGGTGTTGTCCTTCTCGATGCGGCTTGCCATCCTCTTTGCCGTGATGGTGTTTTTTGTGGCCTTTCTTCTTGCCTTTTTTGCCGCGATGTTCCTTATCGCGAAGGTTTTTAGCCTCCCCACGCCCCTTGCCACTGAACGCTGCTCCATCGGATTTGTCTTCCGCGTGTTGACCCACATCTCTGGGCTTGTTCTGTTCTGTGCGTTCTTTTTGCCCGTCCGCAGCAGGGCGGCGGTCGGTTTGAGCGCTTGCCGTCCATACGAACAACAGGGCGAATACTGCGGTAATAAAGCCTTGCTTTGTCATAGTTGAAAACCAGGTTTGAATGAAAAAACGCCTTACAGACGAAAACGCGTAGAACAGATTACACCACCAGAGGCGCTTAACAGATTTTTAATACCGTTGTGTAAGAGTGGAACATCCCGCTTGCACAAGTACGGCCTTTCTCTCCTCCGTTTTTTGGGGTGAAAGAACGGTTTCCAGCTTTAGAGCGGCTGTTGCGGGTATCTCGGGCAGGAGTAGCTCCTGTTTGGCCCCGTGCGTGTTTTTGCTCCGCTTTCGGGTTTTAACAATGGCGAAACGGAAGCCTCCCAGCTCCGCGCATGCCATGAGAGCAGCGGAGACACCCACGCGCAGCTACGTCATTAGCCAAAGCCAAAAGCGCGACGAGCACACGCTGAGCGCTGCCCAAGGTACAAGGCCACCTGTGCGCAAAATAGCCAAGACAAGGATCCAAAGCCGTTTTTTCTCAAAAACCAGGCCTCATGGTAGCTTTTGCCTTTTTACACAATTACCATTCAGCTGGAGCCATCAGGGCGAATGGGCTACCTCCGAATATAATTTCGAAGGCAATCTGACGGGAGCTAACATTCCTCATTATTTTTTGAAAAATAAATCCGCCCGGTTTTTGGAACGAGATGGCCGTTGTACTTTTGCCGCCGATTTTTCGGAGCCTTCTCCAAAGTGTATATGATGTCATCTCGTCTCTTCTGGATAATTTTGGCTTTTAGTGCATTAAACGTCAAGGGTTTGGCGCAAGATGCGCAGCATTCTAACCACAACCACGAAACGGACGCCCTTCATCACCAACAGCATCGCGATGCCGCATCTCATGCAGACTGCGGCCATTCGGTCAACGAAGAGCGCCCTTTTGATGCGGGAGAAACAGCCCTTCACCACATAGCCGATGCTAACGCTATCCACATTGTAGGCGACCTGTATTTTCACTTGCCCTGCATCCTGTATGCACCGGATTACGGTTGGAAGATAACCACTACTGCGGCTTTTGAAGCACATCACCACGGCAATGGCACGCGCAGCGTAGATGGTTACGTGTTGGTACATGGCAACATCATGCGCCTAAAAAACCCGCGTTATGCGCACGGGGCGTTTCCCGTGAGCGACTATACCCACCAGGATGTCGAGATGCCAGATGGCAAGAAAAAGACGGTTTATTACGCCATTATTGATGGCCAATGCGAGCCACTCGACCAAAAGACGACTTTCGACGGTGGCATTATGGGTGGTGGCATTACGTCGTTTTACGATTTCTCCATTACGCGCAACGTCTTCACGATGTTGCTAACGGCGTTGCTGCTCTTTTTGCTGTTCCGCTCTGCAGCACAGATGGCTACTAAGCGCCAAGGCAAAGCGCCTAAGGGGTTGCAGAACTTCCTGGAGCCGTTCATCATCTTCATTCGCGACGAAGTGGCCAAACCCAACATTGGCCCCAAATACGAGAAATACTTGCCCTATCTGCTGGCCGTATTTTTCTTCATTCTCGGCCTTAACCTCATTGGGCAAGTGCCATTTTTCCCGGGCAGTGCCAACGTAACGGGCAACATTTCGGTAACCATTGTGCTGGCAGTGTTCACTTTTCTTATCTCCACTTTAAGCGCCAACAAGCACTTTTGGGAACACACGCTCTGGATGCCGGGCGTGCCTGCAGTGCTCAAGATACTCATCCTAACACCAATTGAAATCTTGGGGCTATTCCTGAAGCCTTTCACGCTCCTGCTCCGTCTTTTTGCCAACATTACGGCGGGCCACATCGTGATTGTCAGTTTTGTAGGCCTCATCTTTATCTTTGGCAAGGGCGGCGAAAGCCTGAGCGGCTCTATTTCGGGCATTATAGCCTCCATCCCGCTGACGCTCTTCATGATGACACTGGAGCTGCTGGTAGCATTCCTGCAGGCGTTCATTTTCACCATGCTATCGGCAGTGTATATCGGTACAGCCATCGAAGAGCCAAACCATCATTAATGTAGCGATTTTTCACCTTTTCTAAATAGTTCACAACACATGTCTTACGCAGCAATTGGCGCCGGTTTGGCAGTTATTGGAGCTGGCATCGGCATTGGTCAGATTGGTGGCAAGGCTATGGAGTCCATCGCTCGTCAACCCGAGGCCGTGGGCGACATCCGCGCCAACATGATCCTGACGGCAGCCCTTGTAGAAGGTGCTGCGCTCGTCGCTATGGTGTTGGCTTTCTTTGTGAAAGCAGCCGCCTAAAGAGACGCACTTCCCGGGTCGGCGCGAAGCGGTTGGCGACGCAATGACCCGGATTTTCAGCCTGCAATGCCCTGCCTCCGCGCAGGTTTTACCCATAGTACCACTATCTTAACCCACACTATTCTTTACTGTATGCTTCTTCTGGGAGATTTTTCAGTTATCAAGCCCGAGCCTGGCTTGCTCTTCTGGACGGTTGTCATTTTCCTGATTTTCTGGTTTCTGATGGCGCGTTTTGCCTTCAAACCTATAGCCAATGCACTTAAGAAGCGGGAGCAAGACATCCAGGATGCCCTCGATCAGGCTAAAAAAGCCCGCGAAGAAATGGCGGCCCTGCAGGCCGAAAATGAAAAACTGCTGGCCCAAGCCCGCGAAGAACGCGCCCAAATGTTGAAAGAGGCCAAAGAAGCCAAAGAGCAAATCATTGCAGAAGCTAAGGAGCGCGCTAATGCGGAATACCGCCGCAAGGTGGAAAGCGCTCTGCAAGACATTGAAAATCAGAAAATGGCCGCGTTGATAGAACTGAAAAACGCTGCTGGCCAAATGGCTGTGGAAATTGCAGAAAAGATCCTGCAGCGCGAGCTGAGCGACAAAGCAGCCCAAGAAGCCTACGCGCGCGAATTGGCCGAAAAAATGCGCCTGAACTAAACCTACCACCCGAAGCATCATGTCTGTTACCCGCATTGCAACGCGATACGCTAGGTCTCTCATTTCCCTGGCTTTGGAACGCGGCGAATTGGAGACTGTGCACAGCGACATGAAACTCCTCAGTCAGGCTGTGCGCAATCGCGACCTCTTCTTGTTGCTGAAAAGCCCAATTATTCCCGCCGACAAAAAAACAGCCGCTGTAAAGGCCATTTTTGAAGGGAAAGTCAGCACCCTCACTTTGGCCTACCTGGAGCTCCTTATCCGAAAAGGGCGCGAGGCCTATCTGCCTGAAATTGCGGAGGCCTTTATGAACCAATACAAAGTGCTTAAGCACATTACTTCAGTGCGCATTGTCAGCGCCACGCCGCTCTCAGAGGCTGTTGTAGCGCAAATCAAGCAAAAAATAGCAGCCAGTGGCTTGGCTTCAGAAAACCTAGAGATTTCCACCTCAGTAGATCCTTCGCTCATAGGTGGCTTTGTGCTGGAGTTTGAAGACAAGCGCTTTGACGCTAGTATAGCCAGCCGACTGGCTGAACTGAAAGCAGAATTCAGCAAAAATCAGTACATACGGGAGTTTTAACCACCCCCACCTTTCACCTTCTAACACGCATACACAACAATATGGCAGACGTTCGACCGGAAGAAATCTCGGCAATACTCAAACAACAGTTGTCCGGCTTCAGCGCAGATACCAACTTGGAAGAAGTCGGCACTGTACTACAAGTGGGCGACGGCATCGCCCGCGTTTACGGCCTCAATCGCGCCCAAGCAGGTGAGCTGGTAGAATTTGAGACGGGAGTCCAAGCTATCGTGCTCAACCTGGAAGAAGACAACGTGGGTGTGGTGCTCATGGGCACCTCTGCTGGTATCCGCGAAGGCTCACTAGTAAAGCGCACAGGCCGCATTGCCTCTATTGAAGTGGGCGAAGGCTTCTTGGGCCGTGTGGTTAACCCCCTGGGCCAACCCATTGACGGCAAAGGGCCTATCACCGGCAAAAAGTACGAGATGCCTCTGGAACGCAAAGCGCCGGGGGTTATCTATCGCCGCCCGGTAAACGAACCCCTCCAGACAGGCATCAAGGCTATCGATGCCATGATACCGATAGGCCGTGGCCAGCGCGAGCTCATCATTGGCGACCGCCAGACGGGCAAATCAGCTATTGCCATTGACACCATCATCAATCAGAAAGAGTTCTACGAGCGCGGCGAGCCAGTATATTGCATTTATGTAGCTTGCGGCCAAAAAGCCTCCACGGTAGCCCAAGTAGCGCGCACGCTGGAGGAGTATGGCGCTATGCCTTACACGGTCATCGTGTCGGCATCAGCCTCTGACCCTGCTCCACTGCAGTTCTATGCTCCGTTTGCTGGCGCCGCCATCGGCGAATACTTCCGCGACACCGGCCGCCCAGCCCTGATTATCTACGACGACCTTTCGAAGCAAGCCGTGGCCTATCGCGAAGTATCGCTGCTGCTGCGCCGTCCGCCCGGCCGCGAGGCCTACCCGGGCGATGTATTCTACCTGCACAGCCGCCTGCTGGAGCGCGCCGCCAAGATCATTGACGATGACAACGTGGCCCGCCAGATGAACGACCTACCGCCCAGCCTGGTTAAGGCCGGCTTGGTCAAAGGTGGAGGTTCCCTCACAGCTCTACCCATCATCGAGACCCAAGCAGGTGACGTATCGGCCTACATCCCAACGAACGTCATCTCCATTACTGATGGCCAGATCTTCCTGGAATCAAACCTTTTTAATGCTGGTATCCGCCCAGCCATCAACGTAGGTATCTCGGTAAGCCGCGTGGGTGGAAATGCCCAGATCAAGTCCATGAAAAAAGTGGCCGGTACGCTCAAACTCGACCAAGCGCAATACCGCGAGCTGGAGGCCTTTGCCAAGTTCGGCTCCGACCTCGATGCGGCCACCCAGGCTATCTTGGCCAAAGGGGCGCGCAACGTGGAGATCCTCAAGCAGCCGCAGTACAGCCCTATGCCCGTAGAGAAACAAATCGCTATTATCTATCTGGGTACCAATAACTTGCTGCGCGACGTGCCTTTGGACAAAGTGCGCGAGTTCGAGGAAATCTTCCTCATGGAAATGGAACAACAACTGCCCGACGTGCTGGCCGAATTCCGCCAGGGCAAACTGGAAGATGCTAGCCTAGAAAAAGTGCGCCAATTGGCCGCTAAACTAACCGCCCAGTACAAAAAGTAATCTGCCGCAACCCTCGTACGCGCGCATATCAACCGCTAACCTATGGCAAGAGGACTCAAAGAAGTTCGCGAGCGCATCAAGTCCGTCATCTCGACGCAACAAATCACCAAGGCCATGAAAATGGTCTCGGCGGCTAAACTGCGCAAGGCCCAGTCGGCCATCGTCCAACTACGGCCGTACGCTGAGCGCCTCAACCGCATGCTGTCCAACATCCTGTCTAACTTAGACGGCGATGCCACCACAACTTTCGGAAAGGCACGTGAGGTGAAAAACGTCCTGATAGTTGTGGTAACCTCCAACCGCGGGCTGTGTGGCGCTTTCAATACTAACATCAACAAAGAGGCAGTGGCGCACATCCAAACTAAATACGCACGCCAACGCCAAGAAGGCAAGGTATCGGTGCTATTTATCGGCAAGAAAGGCTACGATTTCTTCCGCCGTCGCTATCGCGACATGGCCTTTATTACCGACTATATTGACCTCTTCAGTCACCTTACCTATGACCACACCAGCGCGCTCGCTCGTGCGCTTATGGATGAGTTCGTGTCGGGTAAGTACGATACCATTGACATCGTTTATGGCCGCTTTAAAAATGCCGCTACCCAGTATCCCACAGTAGAACAATGGCTCCCCGTGCCGAAGATGTCTGCCCAGGGTGCCCAAACAAAGAAGCGCGCCGATTACCTCTTCGAACCAGACAAACAGCAATTGCTCGAAACATTGGTGCCCAGTATCCTGCAGCTACAATTCCACAAAACCCTGCTAGATACCCACGCCAGTGAACACGGCGCCCGCATGACCGCTATGGATAAAGCGACCGAAAACGCTGAAGAACTGCTCAAAGAACTGCGCATCAACTATAACAAGGCCCGCCAGGAAGCTATCACGACCGAACTGACAGAAATCGTCAGCGGCGCAGCAGCATTGGAGGGCAACTGAGGAGCAAACAAGCCAACGATCGAACAACACCTCCCAGCCCCGTTGCCTCTTTATTGGCAACGGGGCCTTTCGTTATCAGCACCGCCGAGGGGGATGCCTTCTTTACCTTTGTCCGAAAAAGTCAAAAATGTGATGACAAAAGCGCGCTTTCCCTACGGTGTGAGCAATTTTGAAACCTTGGTAGAGGAGGGCTACCTGTACGTAGATCGCACGGCGTACATCGAGCGGTTGGAGCGGCAGGGGTCTCGCTTCCATTTCTTTTTGCGCCCTCGTCGTTTTGGGAAGAGCCTGTTTGTTTCGGTGTTGGAGTACTACTACGGTCAGGAGCACCGCGATAAGTTCGAACGGCTGTTTGGCCGCTATTACATCGGGCAGCATCCCACACCCAATGCGAACCGCTACTTGGTGCTCAAGTTTGACTTCAGCGGTGTACCCACTGATGACATTAGCCTGCTGCAGGAGAATTTTAATCTTCGGGTGAAGAACAATCTTTTACGGTCTTTAGAGCCTCACTTTTCTCTTAACCAGGCATTTCTCCAAGAACTTCGCGAGAGTACTACGCCGAGCAATACCTTGGACATTGCGCTTCGGTATGTGCAGGCTCACTATCCTGATCGTAAGGCGTTTGTGCTCATAGACGAGTACGACCACTTTACGAATGAGCTGATAGCCTTTTACTTCGACGACTTCAAGCAGATAGTAAGTCGCAACGGTTTTGTGCGCAAGTTCTATGAGGTGCTCAAGGAAGGTACGCAGCGAGGCATCATAGACCGCATTTTTGCTACCGGTATTTCGCCCATTACCTTGGACAGCCTCACCAGCGGCTTCAACATCGCCTCGAACCTGACTTTGGACTTGAACATGCACGACATGCTG
>FWWM01004405.1_pt1 | contig 32869 bp, 19 predicted proteins | sample 2228351 | NCBI WGS metagenome assembly FWWM01 (sample SAMEA103939774, study PRJEB20133) | metagenome
GGGAGCGGGGTGGGGAAGTCCACGCTCCTCGGGATGATGGCCCGGTTCACGTCGGCCGACGTGAACGTCATCGCCCTAGCGGGGGAAGGCGGCCGGGAGGTTGGGTGGGGGAGGTGGGGTGCGGCTTTTTCGTGTCCGGGGGCATGGCTCGGGGTTATGAGAAACAGCCGGTCACGGGCGAGGACCGGAGAAAAGTGCTCTTATTTGCCATGAATTGCGGCGGAGGGAGGGGGAGTGGAAGAGCGACGGCTTTTAGCGTGAAGTTAGGGCTCGGCGGTCCGAGCCTTTCGCGACCGGGAGAGCGTTGAATAGTACGAGGGAGCTGTTCGATGAAGGCAAGAAGGGTTTTCATTGCATTGGGGGCATGGATCGGCGGATGGGCGTTATTAACGGGGCAGACGCGTGTGGACCTCGGTCGTCAGGCGCGAAACGTTGACTTTACGGCGGCCGAGGTTACCAAGCCGTTCCGATCAGGCGCGACGTTACCGGAGTCCTGTTCGCCGGGGGAGGCGTTCTTCAAGATTGACGCCCCGGCGGGAAAGAAGCTGCACCTGTGCGTCGCTCCGAACAGCTGGGGGGTGGCGGGCGAGGAACTCCCCTTCGGGGGCGCGCCAGGAGAGGTTCTGTCGGCGACGGACTCCGGTCCGGCGTGGAGGAGCCTCGGCGGTGACGTAACGGGGGCCGCCGGAGGTCTCACTGTGAGACGAATCCAGGGGCATCGGGTGAGCGAAGGCCAGCCTTCAGAAGGGGATGTGTTAACCTGGAGCAGTATACGCGACCAGTGGGAACCGCAGACTGCCCATGAAGCGGGAATGGGGCTGGTGGTAAGCGGGAAACAAATTGGCATAGACGGTGCGATCGTGCCTCTGTACCAACGCGGCTCGGGCAATCCTAGCGGGAACTGTGTGGCGGGACGGGATTACTATGTGGACACGAGTAATGAAGACCTCTATTACTGCGCAGCGGATGGATGGTGGCGGGCGGTGAGCAAGGCAGATCATCAGCACACCACGGAGGACCTGCAAAGCGGTGTATTGGGGTTGGTGCGTGGCGGCACGAACCAGGCCAATTGGGTTGCGGGTCGGTGCGTGCAGGTATCGGAGGACGGCACGCGGCTTGAGAGCGCTTCCGGACCCTGTTCGGCCGGGGGATTCGACCCACTCGATGAGTCCGTGATCTGGATTCGTGAAGAGTTTCCAAATCGCAGCACGTCGTCGAACAGCATAGGGACTCACGGTTGGCAGCTTTCGTGTTCAGGCGGAAGCCTCCAGTACCTTACCAGCGGCACTACCTACAACACAACGTACCTTAGCGCAGGTACAAGCACGACAACCGGAGGCGTCTGCTTGATTGAGCTCGGCTATACCGCAACGAACGCAACCTTCATTGGTTCTTTATTCCAGTACACTGGATGGACGTCTGTATTTCGGTTCTCGTTTAATAGCACGTCTGATATCTATGGATTTGTTGGGTTCAAAGCGGGAACTTTTGATAGTCCTGCGTTTGGTTGCGGAGTAGAGTTCGACTCGACGCAGGACACCGACTTTATGTTTAAGTGCCGCACTTCGGCAGGTGAGACGAGGGTCTCGACCGGCGTCCCGGCGGACACTGCGTGGCACACTCTCAGGATGTGGACTGAGACCGCTGATGCGGTAACGCTTCAGCTTGATAACGGTACGCCCCAGACCATTAATACGAACGTGACGAGCAGCCCTGTAGCTCCTATTTTCGGCGTCAAGACTCTGGCTGCGGCATCTAAGGCCGTCCGCGCGTACCGATTCCTGTACAGGGGTCCGTATGTCCAGTAAAACTCTGGCGGTGCTTCTGGCGGTTTGCGGGGCCTGGGGTCAAACCACACTTCGCCTGCGGTACGGTGGCGTGGACTCGATATACCGAATCAAGAGCATCAGTTCTGGCACTCCGGCTGTGGTTACTGTGGTTCGGCACTCTACGGGCCAGCAGGTTCACGATCTGGTGAACGGGGACACGGTGTATATTCAGTTTGTCCCAGGGTGTGTGAACGCCAACGGTTACAGAAAGGTCGTCGACGCGAACCAGGTGGCGGGTACCTTCGGCATCACGGATCTGAATGACACGCCGATCACGTGCGTCGGACCGTTCGAAGCCTACGATTCGGGATGGGTCGGCAGAGTGGGTACTTTCACCCTGAGGGATACCAGGCCCAGGATTCTACTGCCTGGGTCCGGGACATGGTGGGTACGATCGAAGGACCCGGACGGACCGGGTCCGGGTGTTGCCCCTGTGGTTTCCGAAAACGGCGCAGCCTGGAGACGGGTTCTGGCGCTGCTATCGGGCGCAATCACGAGCGGTTGCGACGGTGAGACAACGGCTCTGTGCCCCAACGAGGAGAATGCGTTGCGAGCTGCGGAGGGCTACTGGGGTGGTTATGCTCTGGCAGCTGCTTACGTGTGGTTCGCGGACAACAGCAGGACAGGACACTTGAACCTTGCCAGGTATCACATCAACCACGCTCATCGAGCGATGCTGTGCAACACGGGCGGGGTTTGGTACGGACTGGGCTTTCCGTGCGACGAATCGGCGCGGCATTGTTCCTGGGGTTCGGGGGCTGACTGGATATCAATCGCCATGTTCCGTTTCGGAATGGCCTACGATATCATTCGCGACCAGTTGACGAGCGCTCAGAGGCAGCATTTTGCGGCGGTGATGCTGAATGGGTGGTACGGGCAGCAAGATTGCACGAACCAGCTTCAGAAGCAGACCGGGAGCGCAAACCTGACCCAAGGTTCCAAGACGGTGACTGGTTCTGGCTTCTCGGTTTACTCTCCCGGTGACGGAGTGTACTTTAAGACGAACAAAAGCTGGGGGGCGTCCGGGGTCTGGGGATTCGTGACATCCGTGGCTTCGGACGAAGAGATGACGGTGGACTTTATGTCCACGTCGAGCAGGACCGCAGCCGCGCCTTCAACCGTGTCGGGAGCCGACCACTACCGTGTTCTGCCGTGGGACCAGACGAAGTGCGGGGCTGGTTACGTAGCTGCCGGACATGATGCCTCCCCTGGCTACCCTGTCCTTCGTGCAAGGACTACCCTGGCAAGCGCAATGGGGACAGGGGACACGAGCATTCGCGTCACAACGCCGTGGAACCTCCCATCGTCACCTCCGTTTTTGATCTACATAAACCAGGAAATCCTGCGAGTGACAGCGGTTAACGGTGATACGTTATCCGTTGAGCGCGGTCAGAACTATAGCTCTCCGAGGACGGGGTCTTCTGGCGCGGCTGTGCTGTGGCGCGCGATACCTCCCGCCGCTCAACAGTCATGGTCCGCCGGCAGCCCCTTTGTGCTCGCTGGGGAATGGCGGCACAACCTGGTTGCCCAGAAAATCGTGGGTTACGCGGTTGCTGCTTTCGCGCTTGCCGGAGACGATCCGCGGGCTGCTGAGTACGCCGAGCGTGCTTGGAACTATTACTATGACCTGATTTACCCGGACAACAAGGAGTACTGGTCGGGCCCAACGCAAGGGGGTGTTATGAACTGCGGCTACCAGTGGGGGAGGTGGCCTTACACCAACATCTGGGTCGGCCTGGCTGGCAGAAACGCGTTCCAGGGTGCGCAGATTGACCTGCTGGAATCATATTACTGGCGAGGAGTTCTCACGCCAGCGCTATGGTCGCCGCCCAACGCGACGAACCGGTGGCGACGGATGCCTCACGAACCAGCGACAGGAGAGCCATGTGGTTCGGGCCACTTGATCCACACCGCGTTGGCTTCGGCGCTCCACCCCGGGAGTGAGGCGGAGTACGGGCTGTATTATTACAGGAACCTGGCTGCGTTCGGTTATAGCGATTTCACGACATCCAGCGGGGTGTTGTTGGCAGCGTATGTGCCGGAAGACGCGACGGCTACGGACTTTCGAGGTTCGGTTCCTCCGTGGAGTTTCCACACCGAGACGGATTTCAATCCTAACACCCACCTGGGAACGTTCGTGAGCAAGCGTGACTGGGACACTGAAGCCGGGATGATCATCGCAGGTTTGGGAGTCGGGTATGTGTGGGACCATGACGTGGACCAGGGAATCAACGTTGCCGGCGCGTATGCAATCTTCAAAGGCTCCAAGCTTCTGTTGGGCTGGGACAACAGTTACGGGGTGGGAGGTTCCGGTTCAAACCGAATGGAGATCGTCGGGGTCTCCATGAAGTCCAACACTTATCCTCCGTGGGCGTCCACGTCCCAGGGAGGAAGGGTGGTCCTGGTTGACCGTAAGCATGGGGACGAGAACTACGTCTACGGGCGGAGTAACGCCCGCGGAGCTTATCCCGCATCGGCGAACATTGTCCGGCACGACAGGCACATTGCGCATGTGAAAGGCGAGCCAGAGTATTTTATCGTGTTCGACGACACTGCGAACACGGGGACGGCGAGGCAGAGAAGAACGAGGCTGCATTATCATCGGACCTACGACGCGGCGAGTGAATTCACGGCCAACGAAGACTACACGCAGATCGTATTCAAGAAGCCGACGGGGCAGGCGGCGATGATCTCAACGCGGGTATTTTTCCCGGACGGCAGCAATCCGACTCGGACGGCAGGTACGACGACCAACAGCTACAGCGTGACTTACGATTGGGGCAATGTGAATTCGGCGCAGATGCTGGCGATCCACCGTGTCGCCCTGGGGACCAACGACGTGATGCCGGAGGTGCGGAGCTTGAGCGGTCTGGACGGCGGGTCGGCAGGTGTGGAGGTGTTGGACCCGAGTTCGCCGTTGGTCTTGGTGCTCCCAAAGGGCGGAGAGGAGCGGAACCAGTGCTCGTTTCAGACGACGCACGGCGGGGAGGGTCGAATCCTGATCATCGGGCTGCTGCCGGGTCGGTACGAGGTTTATCGGGACGGGCAGCCGATCGGCGGGTCGCCGTTCACGGTTGTAGCGGGCGATGGGACGCTGTATTTTCGTGGGGCGGCGGGCTCCTATACGGTGAGCGGCACTCCCCCGGCGGAACTGGGGGTGACGCCGGACTCGTTGAGTTTTCAATACACCATCGGGGACGGCGCACCGGCGGCTCAGACCTTTACCGCGACGTGCACAGGAGGCGAGTGCTTCGCGGTGGCGGAGGAATCGTGTCCGTGGCTATCCGTGAGCCCGGGCAGCGGTCCGACGCCGCAGGTGTTCACGGTGAGCGTAGATCCATCGGGTTTAGCCGAGGGCAGCTACTCATGCACGATTACGGTTTCGGCGGTGGCGCTCGGCAGTCCCAAGAGCGTGAGGGCGGAGTTGACGGTGTCGCAAGCAGGTAGCGAGCCGCTGGAGATCGTGACGGAAGGGCTGCCGGCGGGCACGCTAGCTCAAGAGTATCGTGTGCGGCTGGAAGCCCGCGGGGGAAGGCCCCCGTACCGCTGGTCGTTGCGTGCGGGGACGCTGCCCGGTGGATTGAGCCTGAGCGAAGAAGGCGAGATTCACGGGATTCCGGAGGCGGCGGGAAGCTGGGAGGTCGAAATCCAGGTCACTGACAGCGAGGAGAAAAGTAGTGCAGCGATCTTCCTTGTCGTTATCCAGCCGATGCTGGAAGGCGAGCCACTGAGCGCCAACGTTGCGGGCGCCACGGCGGATCGGATCATCATCCGTTACGGGAAGCTGAAGTTAGAAGCCGGACGCACTTGCCACTGGGAGATCAGTGACTCGCCGAATTTCTCGCGAATTCTGCAAGGCGGAACGGATGCCGGCGGACCGTCTCGCCGGGTGGCTGTTGGGGGAGGGCCAGGGGTTTTGAGCCCCGGAACGACTTATTACGTGCGGGTGGCCTGCGGGTCCGAGAGCGCGCAGACAGCGGCGAGTACGAAGCCGAGCGCAGCTCCGACGCAGCGGACGATTCGGGTCAGCACCGCGCCCCCGGCGGGTGTGCAGGCTGATCGCATCCGAGTGGAGTTCGGCAATAGCCCCGCGCTAGGGCAGGTGGCGGAAGGATCGTGCACGAATCGGTGCCAGGCTGAGCTACAAGTAGAGGCTGACTCGGTTCTCTACTTCCGGTACAGCTACCTGCGAGCGGACGGGAGGGCGGTTTCAACGAGTCCGCTGGCGGTGATGGCGATTCCGCGTTGAACGGCGGGGCGACCTCGAGAGCTTGTGCTTTCGCGGACAGGCAAAGTCGCCAGCGAGGGATCCTTTCACAAGGTGTGGCGGTAGACCTGGCCTCTCACTCTTTCGAGGAGGCAGCAGGTGGTTGACAAGCGAGCCTCGAGGACTCCTGGGTCCGCGGCGGCGTGCTGAGCGGGATCCTATCCCCAAGGCGGAGAAGTGGGACGCGTAGCCGAGACGCGATCACGACCCGGGCAGCCCCACCTACAATTGTTTGGTTCTCAACCACCACCTGAGACCTCCATTCTCCAGTGAGATCCGCCAGTTCGTGCGCCGCGAGGCGCCGCTGGGCGTTCGGGCTGATCGAACGGCTGTTCGATTCAGCGGCGCAGGGATTCGACGGGCACCAGTTGCGGGGCTCCGGCTCCGCGATCGGTTCCGCCCTGGGGCGCACGCCAAGCGTCAATCAGAGAGACCTGATGGACGCAGGCCAGGGTGCAATAGGGAGCGCAAGGCTTCTCGGTAAGGAACTCGCGACGCAGATCCTCCCTGGTGTACTGGCCCAAGGGCTTGCCGGGCCGGCCCCTTTGCTGCGAGCAATAGTGCACAAGACCGTCCTCGCAGACATACAGATAGCGGGCTCCGGCGCGGCACCGCCAAGCATTGGGTCGTCCCTCGACAACGTTGGTGCGGAAGTGATGAAATCGAGAGTAGCTCAAGCGGCGGAGTGAGAGAAAGCGGTAGTAGACTTCTCTCTCCCTTGTGTTGAGCGGGCGAAGCTGTCCTCCCTCTCCGTGAATGACGCCAACGGTGGCGCTGAAACCGAGTTCCACAGCGCGGCGGGCGATCAGCAGCACATCTTCGGGCTGTCGGACGCCGGCTCCCAGAACGGTGTTGATATTGACGTGAAACTCCGCGTGCTGGGCCAGCAGTTGAAGCTTGCGATCCAGCACGCGGAGGCTCTTGACGGAGACCTCGTCGGGTTCGATGTTGTCAATGCTGATCTGCAAGTGATCGAGGCCGGCGCGGTTCAACCGCAAGATGCGATCCTGGGTCAGCAGGTAACCATTGGTGATCAAGCCGGCGAGCAGGCCGCGCCGCCGAACATGAGCCACGACGTGCTCCAGCTCGGGGTGCAGCAGCGGCTCACCGCCGCTGAGGGTGATAACCTCCGTCCCCAGGTCCGCCAAGGCGTCCACGCGCTCCAGCAGTTGAGCAAGGGGCACCGGGCGCGAGGTGCGGTCATATTCGTTGCAGTAAGCGCAAGAGAGGTTGCAGCGGCGCGTGACGATCAAGTGGGCGAGGATCGGATGGCGGGTTGAGAGCAAACCCCGCGCGATCATAAGGACCTCGCGGGTCAACCGCACCCATCCGATCCAGCGACGGCGCAGTCGGAGTGTTCGGGGGACCAAAGGACGGAATTCCTCCGCGCGCCGTTACTCGTCGAGGCGGCCCGCCAGGGCAGCCTCTTCGACGGAAACCTCTTGCGTGTGGGGCCGCACGCCCTGGATCTGCACCAGTGGCGACGTTTGCTCTCCCAGGACCAGCCGGCGATAGGCTGCGGCCATGCGTTCGCTTTCCTGACGACGGAGGGCTTGCTCGCGAAGGCGCAATTTCTCTTCGCGAGCGGTCTTGGGGACGCCGAGCAGCTCGAGGTCCTTTTGGGGCTCGAGGGTGATCAATTCGGGGCGCACACGCAGGGAATGCTCGGTGCTCGGTAAAGGAACCGAACGTCCTCCCGTGAAGATTTCATGGCGGCCATGCTCGGCGTACCACTTCGCCAGGGTGGCGGTCATGTGCATGCGCTCCACAATCTTCCGCCAGCCGATGCCGGTGTTGTAAGCGCAGAAGGAGATCTCGCCCTCCTGGGTGGCGTACGGGATAATGCAGCGCTCGGTGCGACGGAAGTCATAGTTAAAGAGATCCTGGAACCACATGCCAGCGATGATCAAGAAGTTCCAGCGATCGGCGCGGCGGCGTTCGATGTCCTGGCGCGTGCGGTCGGCGCCCACCTTACCGTAATCGCGGCCTGTAGCGCCGAAAGTCTTGTCGGCCTTGCGGAGCAAGTCGAGGAGACGGAAATGGGTGGGCGCCTTGAAGGGGTCGTAATTGCGCATCAGGGCCAAAGCCATGCCCAGTATGGAAAGGAAGCGGCCGCGGGCGGCGTCGTTGATGCGCATCACGTCGCGCGCCAGTTGCTCGGCGCGAATAAACGCGGTGACAGGCACAGCTTCGCGCGTTTTCTTGTCCACCATCAAGGCCATCCCGACGCCGCAGTTGGGGTGGCAGCCGCAGCTTAGTTGCCCCCACTCGGCATTGGGGCCGTGGACCAGGTCCGCCCAGTCGCAGAAAGTGCTGAAGAAAGACAGGGGGAACCAATCGCGGACCGGCTCACCCAGACCGGTCTGCTTCTTGACGTCGTGCGCCAGGTGGGAGAGGGTATATCGTTGAGCTTTGCGCCGTTCCTCGCTGATCGCCTCGTCGCGACCGGTGAAGGAGACCGGCTGGAAGGCACAGAAGGCGATCTTGTCGGGGTTATCGCGAGCGAACTCCACCACGCGGCCCACCTGCTCGTTGTTGACGCCGTTGACGATGGTGATGACCAAGACGATCTCGACGCCGGCCTTATGCAGATTCTCGATGGCGCGCAGCTTGACGTCAAAAAGGTTTCCGACGCGGCGGTGTGCGTTGGCGGCGTTGCCGATGCCATCGAACTGTAAGTAGACGTAGCGAAGCCCGGCGTCGGCTGCGGCCTGGCAAAAGTCGTAACTCTTGGCGAACTCGATGCCGTTCGTTGCCGCCTGGACGCTGTTATAGCCGACCTTCCGCGCATAGCGAATGGCGTCCAGGAAGTATGGCGAGATGGTAGGTTCGCCGCCGGAGAACTGTACGGAAAGCTGGCGGCGCGGCTTGATCGAAATGGCGTTGTCCAGCAGGGTCTTGATCTCATCCCAAGTCAACTCATGCACGAAGCCGACCTGGTTGGCGTCCATAAAGCAGGGATCGCACATCATGTTGCAGCGGTTGGTCAGGTCAATGGTCAAAACGGCGCCGCGACCCCAGCGGATGGTGCTGCTGCCGTGCCGGTGCAGGTGGGCGTCGTTATGGGCGGGGATATCGCTGCCGGGGAAGGATTCCTCCAGGTGACGGAAAAACTCGACATCTATCGAGATGACGTCCTCGAAGTGCCCGTGCTTGGGGCAATCCTTGACCATGAGGATCTTGCCGTCCCGCTCGATGATCCAGGCTTCGATTTCGCCCGGCCGACCTTCGATGAGCTCGGATAGGGGCCGGCGACCGGCGAGAATCTCCTCCCGGATTTCCGGGACGCACTTCGGACATAGGGAGTCGGTCCGGCGCGGCCATCCCAGAGGAGGCTTGACTTTCTCCCAGGACTTCAGCAAGGGTCGGTCGGACCACTTGGGCGTGAAACTTGGGTTGGGCCGGATACGGTTGAGACGATCAAAGACTACCCAGGCGGCGTTGGCCGCGTAGGTCAATCCTTTCTCCAGATACTTGACAGGTGCGTGCATAACTCGTTGTCCCCTGAGTGAACGTTGTTACGACATAGAAGATCAGTCCGCAGCAATGCGCTGCCGCTCGGAAGCTGGGCGTTGCGCCAAGCTGACCAGCGGCACGTCAATTTTCGGTAAGGTTCCGCGCCGAAACGATTCGAGCGCCGCTGGGTTGCCGTCAAGGTTGGCCACGCGTTCCCGGAGCTTGCGGCGGCGCGCTTCCCAGTCCTCAGGGCTGACGGTCAGGGTTCGCCCCGCGGAGTGCTGACGCGACACCAAATCCTCCCGGTAACGCGCCAAGAAGTAGGCGATGGTTTCGATTCGGATCTTGATGGATCCTGCCGGCTTGTTTTCATCAATGTCTTTAAAACAGAAATAAGGCGTGCCGCTCATTTCAATGATTTCCTCGACGACGGTATAGATCGGGGCATCATGTCCGCACTTGAAGCTGGACAATTCCAGAGCGGCCAGGTTGGGATGGCGCGCCACATACTTAGCCGCCCAGATCTTTCGGGAGGTGTTCTCGCTGTAGGAATTCTTCCAGACGTCGGTGATGGCCATGGGGTGTGGAATCTCCCCAGCGCGAACTTCGGGACCGAAGAGCCGCTCCAGGATGTCTTCGTCCAGGGGGAGGGTGTCCTGGGTGAAGATGGGGTAGCCAAGCTTTTGCAACTCCTCGGGGATGCCGTGGTTGATCCCCGGATCGTTGTGGTAGGGGCGGCCGAGCAGGACGATGCCGATGCGATTCTCGCGCTCGAGGCGGTCCAGGACCTGGCGGGCAGCGCGTCGCAAGGACTCCTTGCAGCGCTCCAGGGCGGCGTACCCCTGAGCGACGGCGCGCGCATTCTCTTCGGGCGTGAGTCCGAGCAGATCGCGGAATTGGTTGTAGAGCTGTCGCTCCAACATGCGCGGGTGCGCAGGGTTCAAAAAGGTGTCCAGGAAGCGGATGCCGTGCTCGGCGAACACGTCGCCTTCCTTGGTGAAGGCTGCTTTGACGGCCTCAGGCGTGGCGGTCACGGTGGGGCAGGCCCGGTTTCCCTGAGTGCAAGCCAGTTCGCTCGGCAGATCATCCACCATCGGGAAGAAGATCAAGTCCAGCTGTTTTTTGGCATGGTGGACATAAATGAGGTTGTGGACGTGAGGAATTCCCAACTTAGACGGGAAGCAGGGATCAATCGCTCCCCGCTTAGCGCCTTCGCGATAGAGTTGGTCGCTCGTATAATCCGAGAAGACGATGTTCTGGTGCTGGATGCCAAGCGCGCAGAAGTAGCCTGTAAAGAGCGGCGCCAGCGAATACATATTCAGGACCCTGGGTATGCCGATCCGCAGGCGGCTGCGACGCTCGTAGGCCTGGCGGCGGAGTTTCTGGGCAGGCGTGAGGCTCCACCGCGGCGGAGGATCGGCCACTAAGGGTACGTCGGGGATACGGAACATGGCGCTGGCAGCGAGTTCTGCGAAGTTGGGGTTGTCCTGCTTAACGCGGTCGAGCGCGTCCTTGATCACGCGCATCTGATCGAGGTTTTCTACGGTTCCCTTTTCGCAGGTGGCGATGATCAGCCGCTGTGCGCCCGGCTCGATGGGGACTTTGGTGTTCACCGGGACACGGCCGGGATCCGAGATCACGCTGGTTTTGACGTCTATGAAGGTGCGCAGGCAGTGGTTCTTGCAGAAATAGCACCGCGTGGCCTCGCTGCGGGTAGTCTTATAGCGGATTTCGCGCACCGCCGGCATGCCGATGAAACTCGTTCGTCGTCCCTGTTCAGCGAGTCGCGCCGCTTCCAGAGCGGCGCCGATGGCTCCTGCCTCGCCGCAATGCGGATGGACAATGATCTCCGGACGCACATCATGACTCTTGAAGCGGGATTCGATGAAGTCCACCTGGGCCTTGACTGCCGCCAGGTTATACTGCGTGCCGCCCTGGAGCAAAAAGCGGCGTCCCAGCGAAGCCAGGTTAGGTATCTGGGAAACATAGAGCCAGATGTTCTTGGGCAGCACCGCGCACAGTCCGGCCATGATCTCTTCAGGCCGCCAGCCCTGGCGCTGAAAGTCCACGATGTCGGACTGCATGAAGACGGCGCAGCCATAACCGAATTCCGGATAACCGGCGGCGCTGAAAGCGACATCGGCGAATTGCTCGACGGAGTAACCAAAGGCCTGGGCTGTAGACTGGAGGAAGTAACCATTTCCCGCCGAGCACTGCGTGTTGAGGCGAAAGTCCTTGACGCGGCCGTTCTTGAGCATGATGATCTTGATGTCCTGGCCGCCCACGTCGCAGATGACGTCCGCCTCGGGAAAGAAATGCAAGGCGGCCTCGGTGTGGGCGACAGTCTCGACGATGGCGGCGTCAGCGCCGATGACGTCCTTCAGGATGTCTTTGGCGTAGCCGGTGACGCCCACGCCGAGCACTTCCAGTTGAGCGCCCTGGCTGAGGACCTGTTGCTCCAGTTGACTCAGAATGGCAATGGCGTCCTCAATCGGGTTGCCGCGGGAGAGCTGGTAGGCCTTGGCGAGGATCGAGCGCTCGGGGCCGGCTGAGACCAATGCAGCTTTCGTCGAAGTGGAGCCGCCGTCCAAGCCAATGAAGGCCTGCACCACCTGGCCGGGCTGAAAGCGCACCGGTTGGAAGCGAGGAGGAGTGTAGCGACGTCGGAACTCCTCCAACTCGGCCAGACTGCTGACCAGCGCACCGCCGGCGCCCTTCTTCTTTTCCTGCTCGCGACCGCCGTTGACGTACCATTCCAGGCGCTTCGAGCCCAGGTACTGGCCGGATTCCTCCTCTTCCTGAAAGCCGAATTCCACCGCTCCGATAGCGGCAAAGTACTGGGCGTTTTGGGGCGCGCGGATGAGTTCCTGCGGGTCTACCCCTTCGGGCAGCGGAACGCGTCGTTCCTGCCAGATGCGCGGGATGTGGTGTTGCCAGCACTCGCGCAGGCCGCGAATGTAAGTGTTCGGACCGCCCAGCAGCAGGACCACGGGGCGCAGGGTGTTGCCGCGCGTGAGGACGGTCAGATTTTGCAGGACGATGGCTTCGAACAGAGAGGCCATCAGCTCGTGGGGCGGCACGCCGCTCTTTTGCAAACCGTTGATATCGGTTTCAGCGAACACGCCGCACTTGCCCGCGACGGGGTGCAGGCGTATGCCCTTGTAACCCATGTCGGCCAATTGCTCGGGCGGCAAGCGAAGTTTGGCATTGATCTTGTCAATGACGGCTCCGGTGCCGCCCGCGCACTTATCATTCATGGAGGGGATTTTCTTCTTCCGACCGCTGGCGGGGTCGTCACGAAAGATGATGATCTTGGCGTCTTGTCCGCCCAGTTCGATGACGGATCCGCACTCGGGGTGCAGCTTTTCAACAGCCAGAGCGACGGCGTTGACTTCCTGCACGAACTTCCCGCCGACGTGCCGTGCGATAGCCCCACCTCCCGAGCCGGTGACGAACAGACGGGCCTGTTGAGGGGAAAAGCCCTCAATTTCGGTCTCGAAACGTTGCAGGAACTCCAGAGCCTTTTCGGCTTGACGCGTCTCGTGCCGCTGATAGTCGCGCCAAACAATCTGATTGCTCTCGCGGTCAAAGACCACGGCCTTGACGGTGGTGGAGCCGACGTCCAGGCCGGCCAAAAATCGGCGCCTCATCGGGTCCATCCCTCCCGGCGCATCCGGTCGGCGATATGCAGAACGAAGTTGGCCGCCACTCCGACCACGCCCGGCGTCTTGGGTACGTGGTAGCCGGCGCGCCGAGTCTCCGGGTGAGCCGCTATCCAGCGGCGGCAATCGTCCAAGGTCAGGCCCGTGCGGGCCAAGCACTCGTCGAACTCACGTCTCGCCTTCTGGCGCGCTTCGCCGAGTGCCATCTGAACACGGCTATGGGCGTTGATCTCCCCTTCACCGGAGGTTTCTATGGGGATATAAATCATGTCGGGATAGCGCGACACCACGGCGGCCTGAGCGCCATCGGATTGCGTGGAAGGCATGCAACCAAACGGTTTGAGGGACAGCACCATGTGGCAAAGGTTGCGGTTTGAGTAATAAATGTTCTTGGCGACTTCTAAGTGGCCCTCGCCGCCCCCGGCGCGAGAGTTGTAATAGGGATGACCCATTCTTTGCAGCGCGTATTGATTCGCCAGAGGGTGCGCCAGTCGTTGGACAGCTTCGATCAAGCGCGCGTACTCTCGACGGAAGACTGCCTCGGCAAACTTCAGACGCGCCGCTTTACGCAAGTAGTTCCATTCGATCGGCAGGCGGCGATGCAATTTCCACCACGGAGGCAACAACGCTCCCACCTCCAGGCCTTTCCAATCTCGGTTTTTCTGAGCTGCTTGATGGATGAGGTAAGTGATCCAGGTGGCGACGGGCTCGACTAAGACCTGAGCGCCTTCGCGCTCCAGGAAGCGAAACATGTTGAAATTGCCGTCGCCCTCGGTAGTTTGGGCCCAGAACTCGCCGGTGATTTTGACGATGGGACGCACGCGCAGGCGGTCCACCTCAATATCGGCCAGGCGATTCCCGCAAGCAGCCAGCTCGCGGACAATGTGATCTCCGACGACCTGCTGAAAGAACTTGGCCAAGTAGTCTGCGGGCTTGCGGAAGCGTTGCGGCCAGCGAGCCGAGGCGCGGCGCCAACGGAATTCGCGGAGCACGCGCTGCATGTGCGCGATAGAAGCCTCCAGCGCCACATCCGTGGCGCCCGGTTCAATCTCATAGGGACGAACCGCGTACGCGGCCTCGTTGAGCACGTCGGCGCAGTTGAGAGCGTTCAGGATGCCGAGGAAGAACTCCAAATTCATCTCCAGGCCGTCGTTCGACGAGGACTGATCGAGTCCTCCGGTCTGTTGGAACAACAGCACCCGGAAGCCATCGAATCCGGAGTTGCGCAAAGCCAGGCGGTACTCGGCTTCGTACATTCCGAAGCGGCATGGCCCACAGGCTCCGGCAGTGAAGAAGACATAGCGATCCAGAATCTCTTCGCGGCGCAAGCCCTGCGCTTCCAGGCTTTCCAGGTAGCGGACCAAGTTTCCGACGGTGAAGTAAGTGGGATTGCACTGACCGTTGTTGCCGTACTCTTTGCCGGCCTGATAAGCGCGAACGTCGGGTGTGGGGAGAGGTTCGGCTTTGTAACCTAAGCCTTCCAGGACGCCCTGAATCAGGCGCTCATGTTTCCAGGTCAATCCTCCGAACAGGATCGTGGTGTTGGCCCTCTGGTCTTTGGTGAAGGGCCGCTCCACGGGTCGCTTGAAATGAGAAGCCGATGGCGCGGTGTGCACCGCGTCCACGCCCAAGTCCTGGACAGGAATATCAAAAGACACACCTCTCATTGCCGGTCCTCACACGATCGTTCGGGCAGTGCGCTGCGCGGGGTCCCAGCACCGCGCCTCCCCTCCCGGAGCCGCATAATCCCAGTCCCTCCGGGGGGATGGGGCGCCCTGTCCCAGCTCTTATTCGTAATTTACGCCTCAGGTCTGAAAGCTGTACAGACGGAATCAGTGAACGGCAGGATTTCGCGGACAAACAGTGCAGGCCGGGATCTCAGATGCATACTCGAAGGGACGATTTCTGAAGGCCGACGAAGGCGGCCGGGACTTACGACATAATCCGTGGAGGTCGAGGGGCGCCTGTTGCGTCGGTCGCTCCAATGGAACCGAGCGTGGAGGCCGGCGGCGGGCGCGGCTCACCATGCTTCGCCTCTGGATTGTCACTTCCCGGATTTGGATGGCAAGACGGCGGCGGTCGGCGTGAGGGCGAAAGAGGGCGGCATGCAGGCGGATCGAGGAGACCTGCCGACCTGGCGTGGCGGCGCGTTGGGCGCCCTCTCACTGATGTCAGGGAGAAGTTCCGACTGTTCCGCTGTTGCGGACCGGCGTGCTTCGGCCGGCGCTCGCGACGAGCGAAGTCAGGTGGTCCATGACAAGGGAAGCCAACGGGGGCAGAGACACACCACGCGCCGCCCAGGTTCGCTACGTCTGTGTTAGCCTGCGTTTGACATGAGAGTGCGATGGATAGCAGCGTTAGCGGCCGTCCCTTCGTTGGTTGCGAGCGAGCCCTTGAATCTCGGTTCACGGCGCGAGCTGTTCGTGGACGGCTGGTTGATCGAGCGGCTCTCAGGGGTCGAACTGCGACTGGCCCAACCGGTTGACGCCGGGGTGGCGCTTACTCTGGAAGAGCCGTGGGAAGGACCGTTCAGTGGGTACTTCACCGTCGTGAAGGACGGCCCCGTTTACCGCCTTTACTATCGCGGATTGCCGGCCGCGGGTCGCGACGGCAGCTCACGCGAGGTCACCTGTTACGCGGAATCCCCCGACGGCGTGCGCTGGGTGAAGCCGCGGCTGGGTTTGTTCGAGGTCGGAGGTACGCGGAACAACAACGTGATTCTAGCGAACCAGCCTCCGTTTTCACATAACTTCACGCCGTTTCTGGACACGCGGCCCGGCACGCCCACCGGGGAGCGTTACAAGGCGCTGGCCGGCACGCAACGGAGCGGGCTGCATGCCTTCATTTCAGCCGACGGAATTCATTGGAGGCGCGTGCGGGATGAACCCGTCATCCCATCCCCTGGCGGAACCGCCTTCGATTCTCAAAACGTGGCGTTTTGGTCGGAAAGCGAGGGTTGTTACGTCTGCTATTTCCGGACCTGGAAGCGCATTGGAGATGTGAATTACCGCTGGATCTCGCGGACCGCCAGCCGAGATTTTCTGAATTGGAGTCCGCCTGTCGAGGTGAACTTTGGCGATGCTCCGCCGGAGCACCTTTACACGAACCAGACCAGTCCGTACTTTCGTGCGCCTCATCTGTACGTTGGCGTGGCCGCACGGTTCTTTCCCAATCGCCAGGTCCTCACCGCCGAACAAGCTGCAGCCATCCGCGTGGACCCGCACTACTATCGTGACTGCTCGGACGCGGTGCTGATCACCAGCCGCGGGGGCGCCGGCTACGAGAGAACGTTTTTGGAAGCGTTTCTGCGGCCGGGCCTCGGTTGGGAGAACTGGGTCTCGCGCTCCAATTACCCGGCGCTGAATTTGGTTCCGACGGGTCCCGGCGAGATGTCGCTCTACGTGGCGCGAAACTACGGGCAGCCCACCGCTCATTTGCGCCGTTACACGCTGCGGCTCGACGGCCTGGCGTCGGTTCACGCCGGTTACGAAGGCGGCGAGTTGCTGACCAAACCGCTGCGCTTTGAGGGCAGGCTGTTGGAGATCAATTACTCTACCTCGGCCGGCGGCGGGATCCGCGTCGAAATCCAGGACGAAGCCGGGCGGCCTGTGCCGGGCTATAGCATGGAAGAGGCACGGGAAAAGATCGGCGACGAGCTCGAAGGCCTCGTCGAATGGAAGCAGTCGCGCGACCTAAAGGCCCTTTCCGGCAAGATCGTGCGGCTGCGCATCCGGATCAAAGACGGCGATCTGTACGCGCTGCGGTTCCGGTCCTAGCCTTGTGGGGCGCCGTTCCTGGGATAAGAGAACTCTTTCGCTGCGGTGATGCCTTCAGGCGGAGCCCTCCGGAGAAGGGCCGCCGTTGATTGTGCGTGCGGAGCGAAGGCCCAGCGTGCGGGTCAGCCGATGCAGGTTATTGGGGTGGATTCCCAGCAAGCGAGCGGCTTCGGTGTAATTGCCGCGAGCCTGCTCGAGAGCCCGCAACACCGTGCGCCGCCGGGCTTCCAGCACCGAGCCGCGGTAATCGGTCGAGGGTTCCGCCTCGGGAACCGCGCTGAGGACCGCCTCCGGGAGATCCTGCGGTTGGATCCATTCGCCGGCGCCCAGTACGATCGCCCGCTCCACAGCATTCTCCAGTTCGCGCACGTTGCCCGGCCAGTCGTAGGCCAGCATTCGGCGGAGGGTCTCGGGCGCGAAGCCCAGCACTCTGCGTGCGGAACGCTCTCGGAACCGGGCGGCGAAAAACTCCGCCAGCAGCGGTATGTCGTCCTTGCGCTCGCGCAAGGCGGGCATCCGCAGCGAGACCACGTTGAGCCGGTAGAAGAGGTCGGCACGAAAGGCGCCGCGGCGCACGGCTTCTGCGAGATCGCGATTGCAGGCCGCCACCACGCGCAGATCCACACGAATCGCCCGCGTGCCGCCCACACGTTCGAACTCGCGCTCCTGCAACACGCGCAGCAGCTTGGCCTGAAGCGCAGGCGCCAACTCTCCGATCTCGTCCAGGAAGAGCGTGCCGCCTTCAGCGATCTCCAGCTTGCCGCGTTTCTGCGTTACGGCGCCTGTGAAGGCTCCCTTCTCATGGCCGAACAGCTCGCTCTCCAGCAGGTTCTCGTTCAGCGCCGCGCAGTTGATGGCCACAAACGGACGGCCGGCGCGAGGACTGTTGCGATGGATGGCGCGCGCTGCTAACTCCTTTCCTGTTCCACTCTCCCCAAGCAACAACACCGTCGCATCCGTCGGCGCCACTCTCGCCACGAACTCGTAGACCGCTTGCATGGCCTCACTGGCGCCGACCATGTCGTGGTGCAGAGGGCCTCGGGGGCCCGAGACGCTATTTCCCATGCGCACCGAGTCCAGGGCGCTGCGCGAACGTAAACCGGGCGGCGTCTCGCCTTCGAAAACCAAATACAGGAGCACATAGTCGCCAACGCCGATTTCATCGCCATGCTCGAGGAGCAGCTCCTCGACCGGATGTCCGTTGACTCGGACCGGCTGCGAAGTCACGAGGCTGCGGACACGATACTGGCAGTCGGCTCCTGCGATCACACAGTGCTCGGGAGCCACGGAGGGGTGATCCAAGACCAGGAGGTTGTCGGCGTGACTCCCGATGGTGATCCGGCCCTCTGGAAGCGCGAAAAAGGCGCCCTCTAGGGGACCTGCAATGATGAACAATCGTGGGTTCACCGACGCCTCCCTATCCAAGACGATGGACGGAGTATCCGATCTGATAGCTTTCCGAGTTTCCAAGGGATACGATGCGCCGCTTTCACAAGCGGCTCCCCTTCTTAATGCTGGTTTGAATTCTGATGGTTGCATTGTCAAAACGGCCCGCGCCGCGTCGGCTACGAATGATGGCCCTGGGAGTGCTGCTCCTTGCGTGGACCCGATCAGCGGGTTCAAAACGAGGAGGACAGTGAAGATGAAAAAGCAAGCCAAAAATCTTTTGCTGGCGATGGGCCTGGCGGGCGCTCTGACGACGGCCGCGGCGGCTGAACTTCAGGGCCCGCTGCGGGTGACAGTGCCGTTCGAGTTCAATGCCGGCCAGGCTGTGCTGCCCGCGGGGCAGTATTCCATCGAGCGCCACGTCACACCGGGGATGCTGCTGATCCGCGGTCTGACCACAGGCAGTTCCATCTACGTGTGCGTGGTCCCGGCTGAGGGCAACGCGTCTGATCCACGCGCCCGGATGGTGTTCAACAGGTACGGCGATCACTACTTTCTGACGCAGGTCTGGAGCGCGGGCGGCGGCACGGGGGCCCGGCTTCCCAAAAGCAAACGCGAGCGCGAGATGAGCGCCTCGGTTCGTCCTCAGCGCGTGATCTTGGCTTCCTGGAGGTAGCGACTTCATTTGAGGTTGCGGCTTCCGCCGGCAGTCGCCGGTGCGGGACTACCTGCGGAAGCCTCTCCTCTGAGGAAGACGATTCGAGGGCGATTTCGTTCCCTAATTCAGGCGCGGCGGTTGGGCGGAGCGTCGCAAGGCCACTCGGGCTGATGGAACGGCGGACGATGATCGCCGGGCCGAGATCATCCGGAAGGCGCCGCTGCACGCGCGCTACTCGCTTTGGTGACTCTTCGCCGGCAGCATTCTAGAGTGCAGCCGGCGCCATGGCGCCGCAGCGCCGTAGGGCAACACGCCACAAACGAATCAGAAACGTGCGCGAGTTACGCTTTCTGGCGTCGCGTTCTGGCCAGAAGGCGGCGCGCTTCCTCGATGGCGCGTGTCTCGGCTTCTTCCTGGGTGACGCCAGTGGTTCGCGCCAGGGTCGCCCCTGGAGATAGGTTATCGGCGCGGCTGTAAAAGACGTCGCCGACCTTATAGGTCGCAACCCGCAGCGGCCAACCGTCAATTTCCAGCGTCCGTTCACGATAGGATTCGGCTCGCATCCTCAACGCCTCAGGCGCCCGCTCTGGCTGCGCCTCGCTCGATGGGCGCGCCCACCAGGTTGCCCCATTCCGTCCAGGAGCCATCGTAGTTCTTCACGTTCTCGTAACCAAGCAGGTACTTCAGGACAAACCAGGTGTGGCTGGACCGCTCACCGATTCGGCAATAGGCGATGACAGGTTTGGACCCGTCAATGCCCTGACGAGCGTAAAGTTCGCGAAGCTGCTCCGGGGGCTTAAACGTGCCGTCTTCGTTGCAGGCCTCACCCCACGGTATGTTGCGGGCGCCGGGAATGTGGCCGCCCCGCTGGCAGGTTTCCGGCAACCCGGGGGGCGCCAGAATTTCGCCGGTGAATTCCGCAGGGCTGCGTACGTCCACCAGGTGGGCCGAGCGGCGCTCCATGGCCTCGCGCACCTCGGGGAGGAAAGCGCGGAGCGAAAGGTCGGGGTCTCGCGCCTGGTAATTGGTTCGCGGATAGACTGGGACCTCCCGAGACAGCTCGCGTCCTTCGGCCAGCCATTTCTTCCGACCACCGTTCATCAAACGCACGTCCTTATGGCCGTAAATCTTGGCTTGCCAGACTGCCCAAGCGGCAAACCAGTTGTTGTTGTCGCCATAGAGAACCAGGGTGGTGTCGTTGGTGATCCCGGAGCTGCGCATCAGCTCCTCGAACTGCTCTTTGGAGAGAATGTCCCGCCGGAGAGTGTCGCACAGTTGCGTGTTCCACGCCCAGGCGATGGCTCCGGGGACATGGCCTTCGTTGTAGGCCGCGGTGTCCACGTCCACCTCGACGACGCGGACGTTGGGGTCCCGGACGTGTTGAGCGACCCATTCTGTCGAGACCAGCGTTTCCGGGTGAGCATACTGTGCCATGGTTAGCCTCCTCTGAGCTTCAAGCGATAGGATAATCCTAATCTACATCGGCAATATGGACTTTGTCAAGCCCGTGGGCCGAGAATCGCAAAATGGCTGGGCGTTTGGTTTCCCGGCGCTTGCAGATGGTATCGCGCGCGGCCGACAGGGGTGATTGCCATCCCGTGGAACCGATGGCGGCGAAAAGTCCGGAGCCGGCTACTGCCGTGTTCGCGCCGGCGAGCTTCGCGCGCCCGATGGCGCGCGGCACGCGGAGAAACTGAGTCCCCGCGTGCCGCGCGGAGCTTCGGAACTCAGAAGGTCAGCTTAGCGGCCACGGTGATCGCCCGCGGGCCGTTGGCGGTTCTTTGGATGATGCCGAAGCTGGCCCGTGTGAGATCGTTGTCCGGCGATCCGGCGTTCACATGGTTGAGCAAGTTGGTGGCCTCAGCCCGTAGCTGGAACACCAGACCGTCGCCGCGCAAGCGGAAGTCCTTCATCAGGGTTACATCCCAATTGCTGAAGGAAGGATCGCGGAGGTCGGGCATCACGCTGGGGATATCGCCGATTTCCATGCCCTGCGGAGCGCGGAAGGCCTTCGGGTTGAAGTAGTATTGCATGTTGGCCGAACCCACGAAGGCGGCGTGCCCGCTGACGTTGGTCAGATAGGGCTCGCCGGTGAACCTCGGCCGCGTCCCTTTGCCCTGGTTGATGTTCCACCAATTGCCGCCTATTCTGCCCGGCCCCGTACGCGGGAGCACGATGGTGATGGGCATGCCGGTGCGGTAAGTGGCCGTGCCTGCTACGTGCCAACCGCCCACTACGTGCTCGAGAATCCTTGCCGCGCGGCTTTGCGGAGCGCCGAGCAGCGCTTTGCCCTTACCGATCGGCAACTCGAACAGGAAGTTCAGCAGCAGCTTCTGCGAGATATCCGTGCGGGCATGGCCGTAGATCTCGCCCAGCGGCAAGCCGGCCTGTGGATGCGCATCCACTTGCCGGCCCTGGGCGAATTGTCCGTCCATGGTGCCGACGTCGTTCAGCAACTTACTAATCGTGTAATTGGCCAGGAAACTGAAGCCACGACCGAAGCGATGTTCAGCCTGGAAGTAGCCGGCATTGTAGTTGGAAGTTCCGCCCGGCGCGGCGAAGGTCCAGATATCGCCATACAGCGGGTTGTTGACGAACAGTTGGCCGAAGCGGAGCTGCTGCGCCCCGCGGGCCATGTTCGGGTTGATTTGCCCGTAAAACGGGTTATCCACCATGGTGTTGAGCTTGTCGCCCAGGGGTCCGAGAATGTGGTAGGCGTTCTGCATGATGTGGACGCCTTTGCTGGGCCATGCAAGATCACGACCGAAATTACCGCTATAGGCTAATTCCAGCACCCAGGAGTTCTGGCCGCTGCCTACTTCCCTCTGGATGCCCAGATGAACCACGTGCTCGTGGCCGGGATCTTGAATCTTCTCCATCAAACTCAAACCGCCGCCGAGCAGTTGAGCGTTAAGGACCGAAGTGTCCTTGACCACTCTGACGTATCCGCCGCCTTGCGGGAACGGGGTGCCAAGACTGGTGACGTACGTGAGGCCTCCGTCCAGCGATCCGGTGCCCAACAGGGAACCCAGATCGCCGTAGCCCACGTTCCAGGGCGCTCCGTTGAGAAACTCCAGACCGGTGAGGGTCAGGTAGTTGATCCCATAGCCGCCGCGCATCACCGTCTTGGGCAAGAACTGCCAGGCAAAGCCGGCTCGCGGGCCGAACTGATAAGGCCGCGGCTTCGCGATGGTGCGCTGCGGATAGTCTGGCGTACCCATGGCGGCAAAGCGGCCGTAAATGCCCTTGGTCAACCAGTCCGGCTGGCGGAACTGAATGCCGCCCATCTGTTGCAGCACGCGTTCCCAGCTCCAACCAGGGCTGGGCTTCCAATCCCAACGGTAGTCGGGATCCCACAGGTAGACCCGGTTGAAGCGCTCCGTCATCGGCGGTTCAAAATCCCAGCGCACGCCGAGATTCAGGGTGAGCTTGGAAGTAAGCTTGATATCGTCCTGAAAGTAAGCCCCGTGATACGGCACCAAGCAGGCCGGCCCCGCGTACTGATTGCCGCCGCCGGAGCTGGGAATGCCGAGCAACAGGCTGGCCAATCCGGATCCGGTGCCGTCGGTGGGCGCGGTGCGGGAGGTCGTGCTGCGATCCAGCGACATCGAGAGGTTGCCGCCCGCCGGTGTGTTGATGTAATAGCGGCGGTGTTCATAGCCGGCCTTAATGGTGTGTTTGCCGACGAGCTTCTGTATGGAAGCCGAGCCGGTGTAGGAGGCGTCGCGATAATCAGTCACTTTGCCGCCGCCCAGCGCGGTGATGCTGTCAGCGCGCTCCAGTTTCGGGATGCGCCCCCGATAGGCGCCCAGCAGATTGATGACCTCCTGCTGGAATCCCCAACTGCTGATGTCCACAGAAGGATCAACCCCGGTGCTTTCATAGACGATGTGGCGCACTGCTCCGCCGCGGAGTGTGATCAGGGTCGTCGGGCTGACCGTCCAGGTATGCGATAACGAGCCCGTCCACGAGTAGGTGTCCTTCTCGGGCACTTCCTGCAACGGGGAGAACCACCGGTTCCGTGTGCGGAAGTAATAGAAGTGATTCACATTGAACTGAGTGGTGTGCTGCGAGTTCCAGTTTTGGTCCAGGCGGCTGGTCCAGCGGTGCGGATTGCCGGAGTCAACCTGGCTGCCAAGGAAGTTCTGCTCGTTGGATGAAAGGGCCAGCGGCGCCCGATTCGGCAGCGGGTAATACTCCATATAGCGTTTGGCGATGGGGTTGATGCGGCTGGCCGGGATGCGATTGCCAGGGAACGGATCGCGCACCACCCTGGCGCCTTCGCGCCGTCCGGTGGCTGGATCGAAAATTTGCACCGGCTTGCCACGGTCAATCAAGCTTTGCGAAAAGTCGCCCTGCCGCTCCAGGGCCGTCGGCGTGGACGCCAGGACGAGGGTTCCGCCGCTGGTGGAGCGGGTAGTCTCATAATCAAGGAAGAAAAACGTGCGATCCCGACCTTTGTACAGACCCGGGATGGTCAACGGTCCGCCGAGGTTAGCTCCGAAATTGTGGGAGTGGGCCGGTGGCTTCTTGCCTCCCAGACGGTTGGTGTTCCAGGGTGTGGCGTTGAGCCGGTCCGTGCTGAAGTAATCGTACAGCCGCCCGTGAAAAACGTTGGCGCCCGAGCGGGTCACCACCGTCACCGCGCCCCCGGAGAGCCGGCCGAACTCCGCCGAGAAGCCGTTGGTCAGCACCTTAATCTCGGCCACGGCGTCCATGGAGGGAACAGCCCCGGGTACGTCATGGTGGAAGCCGGTGGTCACAGGCACGCCGTTGACCACGTACTCGATCTGGGCGGTCCGTCCACCGTTGATCCTCAAGTCCGACGACCAACTGACCTGCGGCGCCGTGCCGTTGACGTTGGGCGCCAGGTGAACCAGCGCCAGGGGATTCCGTCCGGAAGGCAGCTCCTCAATGCGCCGGCGGTCAACCACCAGCCCGGTCTCGGCATCCTCGACGCGAAGCAGCGGCACCTCGCCGACCACGGTTACCTTTTCGCTTTGCCCGCCGACTTCCATTTCCAGGTCCAAGGTGACACGATCACCGACTCGGAGTACAATACCCTCCCGCTCGAGTCGCTTGAAACCCGTGAATGTGGCCGTCAGCTTGTAGTTGCCGGGAATGAGGTCACTGACCAAGTAGCGCCCTTCGCTGTTGGTTACCGTGTTGCGGACCACGCCCGTGTCAGCGTTGACCACGGCGACCGCAACGCCGGGGATGAGGGCCCCGGTGCTGTCGCGAACGACGCCGCTCAGCGAGGCGTGACTCAGTTGCGCGGCTGCGGGGATCCGCAGCAGACCGGCGATGGCCAACACTAGAGAGAAAATGCGGATGTTCATCAAAGGCCTCCAGAAGTTTGAATGGGATCCCGTGACAGATGATCGATCATAGGTAAGGTGGAATTATATCGCTTCGCCCGGCCCTTGTCAACCTGGGCCTTCGCTACGTGTTTCCGCTGGAGGCACATGGTGACCCATCCCGGCTGAGGAGGTCACGCACCAGGGTCGTGAGGAGGAGTCGCCCGCGGACTCGCGGGTCCAATCAACTGGAGGATGGCAAGCGGGAGGCTCGCGTAGTTTCAGCAACTTCTGGCCATTTTCGTGGGCGCGGGTGCATAGTCCATCTGCCGAACCGCTGCGCCGGTAACCTTCCTCCTCCCACCGAAAGCTGGTCCTGGGGCGTCACGATCCGCGCCTCGATCCCGGCGGGTATCGCCGGCTGGGGATTCGATCGGCCGCATGAGCCTGGAGGGCCCAAGAGCTGAGCCTATGACGCCGAGGCTGCAGAGGCCCTTCACCGAGCGCGTAGAGGGGCGCCGGGAAGCTGTCCGGATCGCCCGCCGGCCGTTGGCGCGAGCGGCAAACAGGCGTGGGGTCTCATGCCCCGACGAAAGCACTAGCTGGAGCCGCCCTGTGGCTTCAGGGCGCGGCTGTCAATCTCAGAGATCAGTTCCTCCAGGGACCGTGCTTCGAAGACGGGGATCACGCTCGCGCGGCTGGTGATGGGCAGAAGGACCGTCCGGGTGCCGATCTGAATGGTTCTGTCTAAACGCACGGACGCGATGCGCTCCATCTCCGCGCTGGCATCCTCCAGCGAATACGGTCTATCCAACAGTACGACGAAGGAGGAGAGGTCCCATCGGTAAACCGGATCCGATGATAATAACCCCTCCGCCAGGTGGTGCCGGAAGAACTGCACCAACTGCTCGCCGGCTTTGGGACCGAAACGCGCGTTAATGAGCGGGACACGATCCACGACGAAGATGGCGGCGTAGACATGAGCCCTTCGCTCGAAGGCCTCCGCCAGGGCCTGCTCGGCTTGCTCCCTGCCCATCGGCTGGGCGGCAGGCGCCTTGGGGGGCGCGGAGGGGGCGACCACGCGGCGCTGTTGGGCGCGTTTGATTTCGTTCTTCAACTCGGTTATGGTGCGGGCCGTTTCCTCCCGCTGGCGTCGGGCTTCCTCGCGCAGCGATTGCAGGCACTCGGAGAGGCGAGCTTTCAACGTGCGGATGTCCTCCAGCACGGAGGCGCGCTCCAGTTGCTTTTCGATGGTCTGGAGCCGGCTGACGGAACGCTCCGAGCCCGCCGAAATCGCCGCCACCGTGTCCGTCAGCATCGCCAGCATGGATTGCAGCTCGGCGCTCTGCATGCGAATGAAGCGCGTGGTCCGCTGGTTGTAATCCTGGAGTGTCTTGGCCGCGGCCCCGGCCACCACCAAAATCTCCGAGGGCGAGGCTTGCTCCTTTAGATTGTTTTCTAGCCCGGCAATATCCCTTTGGAAGTTCTCATAATCGGCTTGATCGCCCACCACCGCGTGCACGCGGATGGCTTCCAGCAGCAGCCGGGCCATGCGGAGCAAGGAACTGGCCAGCTCCTGATCCGCTCCGTAGAGGTAACGCCGCAGCGTGACGAACATGGCGCCGAAACCTAAGGTCCCCCAATACAGATCGGAAGGCGGCCTTCATTCCTGTAACGGGAGGGCGCTGGGCCGGTGCTCAAGCACGCTAAAATGGACACTCCTTCATGACCGGACGACAGCGGCTTCTGGCTGCCTTTCACGGCGCGACGCCCGATACAGTCCCTTTCGCACCCAACCTTTACCACTGGTTCTACTTTCACCGACGCAACGGCACGCTGCCCTCGGAGCTGCGATCCGCGCAGCACCCCTTCGACGCTCTTCGCCTGCTGGGCGCCGAGATCCTTGCCCGCTGGGACACCCAATGGGCGACGCGTGAAGTGTACACCGCCGGAGAGTATTCTGAGGAATCTTGCGGCGAGAGCCCTTACCGCGAGCCGGTGGTCACGGCCTTCAACGTCTATCCGCCCGGCAAGAACGAGATCCGGCGGCGGTTCGTCACCCCCCACGGCGTGCTCAGCCAGACCTGGCGCTTTTCACCCGAAGCGGGCGCGGACTTCATCACCGAACACTGGTGGACCGATTGGAGCCAGTATGCGGCCGTACGCTTTCTGCTGGAGAGCCGCGACTACGTTTTCGATCAGGAGACCTTTCGCCGATGGTTCCAACGCGTGGGCGATGACGGCCTCATGATGGTCCACCTCACTCAGTCGCCTTTGAAAACCTTTCACTGGCTGGCGGGCCCCGAGCGGACGAGCTTCTTTATCGCGGATCATCCGGAAGCCATGCAAGAGCTGGCGCGCATCCACGAGAGCAAGGTTTTGGCCCTGCTGGAGCGGGTCGTAGATCTGCCGGAGGCCGAGGTCTTCCTTTCGCTGGATAATCTGGACTCCGTCTTTTACTCGCCGAGGTTGTACCGCCAGTACTGTCATCCGTTTTTCGCTGCGGCGGCCGAGAGGATTCACCGCCGGGGAAAGATTTTCGTCGTTCACGCCTGCGGGCGCAACCGCGTCCTGCTGCCGCTGGTGGGGCGCTCTGGTGTGGACTGCCTGGAGGGACTCACGCCGCCGCCGGCCGGCGATGTGGATCTGAGCCAGGCCCGGGCCCTCAGCGGTCACCCGAACTTTACCGTTAACGGAGGCATGGACGTCAGCCGACTCGAGCTGAGCCAGAACGCCCAGGCGCAGATCCACGAGTACACGCGCCGCCTTTTCGAATCCATGGGCGACAAGCGCCATTTCATCTTCGCTTCCAGTTGCAGCACCTCGCCGCGCACTCCCTGGCAAAACCTGGCGTGGTTCCGCGACGCCGCGCGGGCCTACGGAAAGCTGTGCTGAAGCGGACTTGCGGCGAGGCTCTCAATCAATCAGTCCGGCGCGCAGGGCGAAGCGCACCAGCTCACCGACGCTGTGCAGGTTGAGCTTCTCCATGATGCGGCCGCGGTGTGCGTCCACGGTGTAGACGCTCAGGTTCAGGGCCGTGGCGATCTCTTTGTTGGTCTTGCCTTCGGCGATCATCTGGAGGACCTCGCGCTCGCGCGCCGTCAACAAGTCCAGCGGATCGCTGACGTGACGACGATAGTCGCTCAACACGGCCTCGGAGACCGCGGGGCTCAGGTAGCCCTCGCCGGCGGCCACGGCGCGGACGGCGGCCAGCAGGTCGCGGTCAATGGCGTCTTTCAACAAATAGCCCCGCGCGCCCGCGCGGAGGATCTCGCGGACGTACACCGAGTCCTTGTACATGCTGAGCGCCAGCACTCGGGTACGAGGCGCCAGAGAGGCCAGTCGCCGCGTGGCTTCGATGCCGTTCATCTCCGGCATCGCCACGTCCATCACCACCACGTCGGGCTGAAGCTTCTCGGTCAACTCCACGGTCTCCCGGCCATTGCCTGCCTCGCCTACGATCTCGATATCCGGTTCGGCGGACAGAATCATCCGAAAGCCTTGTCGGACCAAGGCGTGGTCGTCAGCCAGCAACACGCGAATTTTCTTCTTTTTCATCCCTGCCACTCCGCACCTGCACGTGGACCTCGATCAACAGGCCGCCGCCCTCGCGGGTGGCAAAGCGCACCTCGCCTCCCGCGCTGCGCGCCCGGGCGCGCATGCCGATCAAACCCAGCCCGGTACGCAACGCCGAACCGTCGGCGGGCAAGCCGCGCCCGTTGTCCGCGATGCTCAGTTCGATCCGGTCTCCGCGCCGGCCCAGGCGGATCCAGACGCGGCTGGCTCCGGAGTGGCGAGCCACGTTGGTCAGAGCCTCCTGACATATGCGAAACAGGTGAGTTTCGACTTCCTCAGGGAGACGCCCGCTGAAGGCCGCCTGGTAATCCACCTCGATGCCCGTGCGCTGCGTGAAACCCTCGGCTAGCCAGCGCAAGGCGGCATCCAGGCCGAAGTCATCGAGCAGCGTCGGGTGCAACAACTGCGACAGCTCGCGCACATTCTGAATGGCGCGATCCACGGCGGCCACGCAATCCTCCACCCGTCCGTCATAGCCCGGTCGGGTGCGCAGGGCCAGCAGATTGGCCTTGACGGCGGTCAGCGACTGGCCCAGTTCGTCGTGCAGCTCGTGGGAAAAGCGACGCGCAGCGGTCTCCTGGCTCTCCAACAGGTGCCAGGAGACCCGGCTCAACTCGCCGGCCTGCCACTCCATCTTGCGCAGCATTCCGGCCGCCAGTCGCACCGTCAGGGCAGCGCAGCCCAGCGCCAGCAGGAGCGAGCCGCCGAGCAGCACGACCGAATTCAGAACCAACTCTCGTGAGTGCTCCTCGATCTGGGCCTTGGCCTCTGCCGCTTTGGCGTAACTCGCCGCCGCCAGCCGGGCCACAAGCGAGAGAGCTTCTTCGTGACGCCGAAACAGATCTCGGGATAGCAGCGTGGACGGGTATTCCTGCGACAGCAGTCGGCGAGCCTCTGCGGAGAAGGCGTTGGAAGCCCGTTTGACCTCATTCCACAAGGGCTCCTCGGGAGTGCCGATCACCGAAGCGCCGATTTCCTCCAAACGATCGTCCGCCTCGTCCAATTCCGCCAGGACTTTCTCGCGGTCCACCAGTTCCGGTCCCCGCGAGAGCTTGTGGAAAATGGCGCTCAGGGCGGCCTGCTCGCGCTGGACGTCCTCCAGAAGCCGCGTGGCCATCAGTTCCTGGCCTGCCAGCCGGGCCGCGCTTTCCTTGATCGAACGGATGTTCTGCACGACGATGAAACCCGCGGCCACCAGCAGCAGAATGACGAGCAGGAAGCCCGCCAGCAGGACGCGAAAAACGGTTCTGTGGGTAACCTCGCCACGGAATAGAGTCACGGCTCTGTAATCATTGTCGCGCGGATAGCTCCGCCGGGCTATCGCCCCGGTGGGCTACGCGGTGAGTCCCCGTCTTGAGGGAGAGGACGCCCCGGGCCATCGCCTCGTTTGGGCCGCTTTTTTAGCCTCTCGGGGCGATGGCCTCATGCGTGTCGCGGCGGGATGATGGAATTGCTACGGATGACTGAAAGCATCCGGCAAGGAGGATGGCTTATGAAGAAGTTGATGGTTGCGCTAGTCGCCGGCTGTCTGAGCCTGCCCTTTGTGACGCAGGCGCAGCAGCAGGAGCAGAAGCAGGAACAGCAGACTACCGAGAAGAAGAAGAGCAAGAAGAAGACCGAGGAGAAGAAGGAAGAGAAGAAAGAGGAGAAGAAGACCCCGTAAGTTCCTCGGTCTCGCGACACGGGGTTGTTACCGCCCCGCAGCCTAGCCTGCGTGGGCGGTTTTCTTTTTGGGAACCGCGGGACAGCCGGCCTGCATAAACGGGGGCAAGTTCGCCGGGCCTCGAAACGACGATCAGTGCGCCGGACTGAGGTCGTGGCCTCTGCCCGCAAGGAGGAGTGTGCGAGGTCTGCCGGCCGGTCCAAGGCCCACCGCGGCCCCGCTTATACTGGAAGGGGATGGGGTTTCGTCTAGCGGTCAACTACCAGCCCCGCGGGGACCAGCAGCAGGCCATTGACCAGTTGGTGCGCGGCGTGCTGGAAGGCGAGCCGCACCAAGTCCTGCTCGGGGTGACGGGCTCGGGCAAGACGTTCACCATGGCCAAGGTCATCGAGCGGGTGAACCGGCCGGCTCTGGTGCTGGCGCACAACAAAACCCTGGCCGCGCAGCTCTATCATGAATTCAAGACTTTCTTCCCCGAGAACGCCGTCGAGTATTTCGTAAGTTACTACGACTACTACCAGCCGGAAGCCTATCTGCCCGCGACCGACACTTACATCGAAAAAGAAGCCACCATCAATGACGAACTGGACAAGCTGCGGCTCTCGGCCACCCGGTCTTTGTTCGAGCGTCGCGACACGATCATCGTCGCCAGCGTGAGCTGTATCTACGGTCTGGGCTCGCCGGAGGCGTATTACGGGATGCTGCTCATGCTGGAGAAGGGGCAGAAGATATCGCGGCAGCAGATCCTGCGTCGGTTGGTGGAAATTCTTTACGAACGCAACGACGAGGATTTTCGCCGGGGCGTTTTCCGCGTGCGCGGCGACGTGATCGAAGTTTTTCCTACCTATGACGACTACGCCTATCGCATCGAGCTGTGGGGCGATGAGATCGAGAATCTGGCCCAGATTGATCCCCTCGACGGCCGGGTGCGCCAAACCTACGTGCGCCTGCCGATCTATCCCAAGTCCCACTATGTCATGAGCGCGCAAACGCGCGAGCAGGCCCTGGCCTCCATCGAAGAAGAGCTGCGCTGGTGGCACGGCGAACTGCTCAAGCAGGGCAAGCTGGTTGAGGCCCAGCGTCTCTGGCAGCGCACGATGTTCGATCTGGAGATGATCCGCCAGATCGGTTACTGCCACGGCATCGAGAATTACTCGCGCCATTTTTCCGGCCGCCTGCCGGGCGAGGCCCCGCCGACTCTGCTGGACTATCTGCCCCAGGATGCGCTGGTCTTCATTGACGAGAGCCACCAGACTGTGCCGCAGCTTCACGGGATGTATCATGGTGACCGCTCGCGCAAGGAGACTCTGGTCGAGTACGGCTTTCGTCTTCCCAGTGCGCTGGACAATCGCCCGCTGACCTTCGAGGAATTCGAGCACCGCGTCAATCAAGTGATTTACGTGTCGGCCACGCCGGGTCCCTACGAGCTGACCAAGTCGGGCGGGGTGGTCGTCGAGCAGATCATCCGGCCCACCGGCCTGCTGGATCCTGAGGTCGAGGTGCGCCCCATCAAGGGCCAGGTGGACGATCTGCTGAACGAAATCCGCAAGCGCGCCGAGCGCGGCGAGCGGGTGCTGGTCACGACTTTGACCAAGCGCATGGCCGAAGATCTGGCCCAGTACTATTCCGAAGTGGGCGTGCGCTGTCGCTACTTGCACTCGGAAATCGAGACCCTGGAGCGCGTCAAGCTGCTGCGCGATTTGCGCCGCGGTGAATACGATGTCCTGATCGGAGTCAACTTGCTGCGTGAAGGGCTGGATTTGCCGGAGGTCTCCCTGGTGGCCATTCTGGACGCTGACAAGGAGGGCTTCCTGCGCTCGGCAGGATCCCTGATCCAAACCATCGGGCGCGCGGCGCGCCACATTCACGGCAAGGCGATTCTGTACGCGGACCAGATCACCGAAAGCATGCGCACGGCGATCGAGGAGACCAACCGCCGCCGAAAGATCCAGAGCCTGTACAACGAAGAACACCACATCACGCCGCAGTCCATCATCAAGCCGATTGACATGAGCCTGGTGGCCGTCGCCGAAGCCGACTACGTGACCGTGCCCGTCGAACCCACCGAGCCGGCCGCCGAGCTTCCGCCGCAGGAGCTCGAGCGTCACCTGGCCGATCTGGAAGCCGCCATGCGCGAGGCGGCCCGCAACTTCGAATTCGAGAAAGCCGCTCAGCTCCGCGATCGCATCAAAGCGCTGAAATCCCGGCTGGTCTATGAAGAAGTGGGAGCGCCCGGCGGAGGCGTGCCGTCATGACGCGCAGTGGAACCCTGGGTCTGGTGGGGGCAGGATTGCTCAGCCGGTCCTTCCTGCTCAAGCTCCCGGCGCTCGCGCGGGACCTCGGGCCCGTCATCTCACCTTCGTACCGGTTAGCCAGCCGCTTGGTGAATTCGATGCGCGCCGGCTATCCGGTCGAAGACTACGACGGTCTGCAAGACGCCCGCACCTTGATCATCGCCGTGCCGGATGAGCTGTTGCCGACGGTGTTGGCCAAACTCGTCTCGGCGTCGCTGGAGTGGGCGGGTAAAGTCGTGTTGCTGTGCGACAGCCCGCGGGAGAGTAGCGAGCTGGATCCGCTGGCGAAACGGGGGGCAGCGGTGGGTTCGCTGAGCCCGATTCCGGGGCTGGCTCATCGTTACGTTGTGGAGGGGGATCGCCGGGCGGTGCGCGCGGCACGGTGTCTGATCGAGGACGGGCCTTCACGCGCCTTTGAGCTGCCGCGCGGGCAAAAGGCCGTCTTCCAGGCCGCACTGTGTTTTGCGGGACCGCTGCTGCTGACCGTGGCGGACGCCTCCTCTCGATGCTTGCGCGCCGCTGGATTGCCGGCGCCGGCTTGCAACCACGTGGGCGGGCAGCTCCTTCAGAGGACTCTGCGTTCCCACCTGCACGCGGGACGCAAGGCCTGGAGCGGACTGCCGGAAGCCCCCCAATTGCGGCGTCAACTGGCGGCGCTCGAAGCCTCAGATCCCGAGCTGGCCCGTTGTTACCGGGCGCTGACCGTGCTGGCGGCGGAGTGGTTCGAAGGCAGTGGAGAGCGGATCGCGGAGATCTTCACCGCTGGTGTGCAGCCGCGGGGCGAAGCTGGAAAGCATCGGAGCCGGCTGTAAGGGGTCACGAACCGAGAGATTGGGTTGGCCAACGGACCGTGCCGGCCGGCGGCTGCCGGTTGCAAAGCCGATGGTGCGGGGACGTCGCACCGGCCTGGCATTAGGAGTTTGTTGAAAAAGCAGGTTCCGTAGCGAGATCTGGGGTCGGCCGTTACTTTTTTACTGGCTAACAGACCCCCAAGCCCAGCTCCAG
>FWWM01004407.1_pt1 | contig 32861 bp, 25 predicted proteins | sample 2228351 | NCBI WGS metagenome assembly FWWM01 (sample SAMEA103939774, study PRJEB20133) | metagenome
CGCCCCTGGCACATCCCCCGCCCCGATGCCGCGGCCCTGCGGGCCTGGGAGCGCTTCTGCCGGGAAATGGCCCTCTCCCTCCCCCGGGAGGAGCCGATAGCCCTGCTCGGCGACCGCCTTTTCCTGCTCCCTCCCGGCCTGCCCGACCCGGCCGGCCTGCACCTCCTCCGCTCCGGCCTCCTTCTGGGGCAGGTGCGGCGGGGAAGGGTTCGCCCCGCCCACGCCCTGGCGATGGCCCTGGACAAAACGGCCATCCCCTGCCGCGTGGACTTGCCCCTCCGGTCGGAGGAGACGGAGGCGTTTCTCCGGGGGGAACCGATCGAGGTCGCCGGTCCAGCCGGTTGGGTGCTGGTGACGGTGACCGGCTTTTCCTTGGGCTGGGGAAAACGGGTCGGCGGGGTGGTCAAGAACCACCGACCCCGCCGACGTTGAGGGTACTTGAAATTACCGCCGCACCCGCGCTTCGGCCGGCCTGCGCCTGGCCTCGTCCAGGGTCAGCCCGGCCAGGAGGATGGAGAGGATAAAGAGGAGGGCGTCGCGGATCGGCAGGAGCCGCTCCACCAGTTGGCCGCCCCAGTAGGTCAGGGCGTCGGGCAGCAGGCGGATAACCCCCCAGGAGCGGTTCAGGGCAGGCAGCACCACGGCCAGGCCCTGCTCCCAGAGCGAAAGGCCCAGCGAGAGGGCCAGGGGGACGGCCAGGAGCAAGAGCAGGCCCACCAGGGGGCGGGGCAGGGGCCGGGGGGCCGGCGGAGGGCCGGCCTGGGCCTGCAGACGGCGGGACGCCGACGGCACCAGGCCCAAAAGCCGCTCCTGCAGCGACTCGGGCGCCTGGAAGGGCAGGGCCGAACGCAGGAGGGCCTCGGCCCGGGCAATCTCCTGCCGAAAGGCTGCGCACTCCTGGCAATGGCGCAGGTGCCGGCGCAACAACAGCCCCTCCTTCCCCTCCAGGATGCACTCACGTGCCCGGCGACAATCCATCGGACACCTCCTAACGGGCCTGAGCGACCAGGGCCAGGGATGAAGCGGCCGGCCGGTGCTCTTCCCGTCTCTGCTGCTCCGCCGTCTCGGGAGGGGGGCTTCCCCCTACCCCCGCCGTCTCGCTCAACAGGGCGGCCAGGCGGGCTTTGCCCCGGCGGATGTGGCTCTTGACCGTGTTCAGGGGCAGCCTGGTAATCTCGGCAATCTCGCGGTACTTGAGGTCCTGAAAGTAGAACAGGGTCAGCACCAGGCGATAGGGCTCCTCCAATTGGGCCAGGGCTGCCCGCACCTGTTCCCGGCTTTCGGCACGGGCCGCCTCCCGCTCCGGATCGGCCCACGATGCCGTCTCGGGCAGGGCGGCCATCGCTTCCTCCGGGGCCGGGCCCGGACATCGCCTGCGCCGACGCAGTTCGTCGTAACAAAGGTTCACCACCACCCGGTAGAGCCAGGTGGTAAAGCGGGTCTCACCCCGGTAACTGGGCAGGACGCGAAAGAGATGCAAGAACGCCTCCTGGGTCATGTCGGCCGCGTCGTCAGCATTGCGCAAGATGCTCATCGCGATGCTGTAGATATAGTTTTGCTGGCTCAAGACCAACTCGGTCAGGGCCGCTTCATCGCCCGCCTGAGCCCGGCGGATGGCCCCGGCTGAAATCTCGGTCATCGGCACGCCACTTTCCCTGACTTGCCTTCATCGGTGATACGGCGGGGAAGCCCCTTTTGTTGCAAAGGCGTCTGCCGCCGGGAAGGTGCCACCGGTTCAGGGGAACTCTCCTCCCGGACGGTAGCCCAGTTCGCTCAACACTTCCCGCGCCACCGCAGCCTCGTCCCACTCCAGGAGGTGGTCGGCGTAAAAGATGCAACCCTCGTGGCCCTTGCCCAGAAGCAGGACCAGGTCTCCCGGTCGGGCCCGCTCGAAGGCGGCCCGGATCGCCTCCCGGCGGTCGGGGATGCAGAGATAGTCGTGGCCCCGCCGCCGGCCGGCCCGCTCCAGCCCCTCGGCGATCTCGTCGAGAATCGCTTCGCGGTCCTCCAGGCGGGGGTCCTCATCGCTCAGCACGACAAACTCGCAGTAGCGGCCGGCCACCTCCCCCTGCATGGGCCGCTTCTCCCGGTCGCGCTCGCCCGCGCTGCCAAAGACGGCGAACATGCGCCCCTGGACCACCGGGCGGAGCAGGCCCATCACCGTCTCGAAGGATCCCGGCGTGTGGGCATAGTCCACCAGCACGGTGAAGGGCTGCCCCTGGTCAATTCGCTGCATCCGCCCGCGTACCCCCTCCACCGCCTCCAGGCCGCGGACGACCGTGGCCAGGCCGGCCCCCAGGGCCAGTCCCACGCAAACCGCCGCCAGCGCGTTGGCGACGTTGAACGTTCCCGGCAGGTGCAGGTGCACCGGGGCCTCCCCGAGGGGCGTCTGCGCGATAAACGAGACGCCATCGGGGGCCGGGCGCACCTCCCGCGCCCGCACCATCGCGGCGTCGCTTTCCAGGGCAAAGGTCCAGCACGGACCGGGGGTACGCTCCAGGTAAAGGGGGGCATGGGGGCTGTCCAGGTTGACCACGCCGATTCCCCGGCCCGGCCGTCTCTGCCCCTCCGGGCCGACCTTTTCCGCCTCGGCGAGCATCTCAAAGAGGCGGGCCTTGGCCAGGCGGTAGGCCTCCACCGTGCCGTGGAACTCCAGGTGCTCGTGGGTGACGTTCGTCAGCACGGCGACGTCGTACTCGCAGTGGTCCAGCCGGTGCAGGGCCAGGCCGTGGGAGGAACTCTCCAGCACGGCGGCCGTGCAACCGGCATCCACCATCTCGCGGAGCATGGCCTGGGTCTCTAGTGCCTCCAGGCTGGTCTGGCGGGTCTTGTTGGGCCACCGGCGTGGGCCGATCTTGAAATCCACCGTCCCCAGGAGGCCGCTGCGGTGGCCGGCCGTCTCCAGGACGCTGCTCACCAGAAAGGTCGTCGTCGTCTTGCCGTCGGTGCCCGTAACGCCGACGACCAACAGGTGCCGGGCCGGGTGGCGGTAAAAGACCGCCGCCAGGTCGGCCAGGGCCACGCGGGGGTCGGGCACGCGCACCAGGGGGACGGGCAGAGGCTCCAGGTCCCGGCCGGCCTCGGCCACCACCGCCGCCGCCCCCCGCTCCAGGGCGTGGGGGATATAGTCGTGCCCGTCCACGTGCCCCCCACGAATCGCCACAAAGAGCATCCCCGGCTCCACCCGCCGCGAGTCGTAGGAGAGGCCGGCGATCTCGACGTCGGCAGCCCCTTCTACACGGGCGTCAAGAACCTCCTCTAAGAGCCTCTTCAGGTGCATACCGTTTCCTCCGGGGCCACTTTCGCGCCAAGGCCAGGAACAGCACCATGCCCCCCAGGGAAAGCCAGCCCAGGGCGTCCCCGCTGTGGGTGTAGGGCGTGCCGCCGGCCGGGAGCAGCGGCACATCGGCCAGCAGCACCCGCCGGGTCGGCCTGTGACTGGCAGTGCGACTCAAAACCTCCCCCCAAGGGTCCACAATCAACGAGCCGACCTCCCAGTCCGACTTGACCACAACGACGCCGTTCTCCACCGCCCGCAGGCAGGTGTGGGCCTCGTAGGCCGCCGACATCTCGGCCCAGGCGTGGGTCGAAAGGGTCAGAAGTTGCGCCCCCCGGCCGGCCAGGTGACGGGCGCTGTCGGTAAAGGCGGTGTCGTACCCCAGCAGCGCCCCCACGGAGGCAAAGGGCAGTGAATAGACCGGCATCAACCCCCGCGTATCGCTCCGCTCCCCGATAAAGGGGATGGGGTGGCTTTTCGCCGAAGGGCCCAGGCTCTCTCCCTCAGGGGTGACCAGCACCACCTCGTTGCGCATCCCCTCGGCAAACCCCAGCCACCAGCCAAGCGGTCCTTCGGGGGGTAGGAGAAAGTAGGGGACGACCAGGGTAACACCGGTCTCGCCGGCCAGTGTGAGCAACCGCTCCCGGATGACCGCATTTTCCTGGGGGTCGAGCCAGAGGCTGGCCTCGGGCCAGACGACCAGTTCGGCCCCGCCGGCGGCGGCCTGGCGGGTCAGGAAGGCCAGGTCGTCCAGCACCGCCTGGGAAAGGCTTTCCCAATCCCGCTTCCACCAGTGCAGGTAATAGGCCGGGACGTCGCCCAGTTCGGCCCCCGGTTGCAAAGTGGCGACCCGCACCAGGTTGACCGGTTTCTTCTCTCGGAGCGTTCCCCCGGCCCCGGCCCCGGCCAGGAGGAGACCGACGATGAGGAGGGAGACCGCGGCCGGCCGGCGGGCCTGTGGCCGGTCGGCCGGGGAAAAGAGGGCGATTCCGCCCAGGGCCAGGGCATAGTTTACCGCCACGATCAGAAGGCTCAGCAGCCAGGGCCCGCCCAGAGCGGCCAGTTGCCGCAACACGGCGTTTCCTACCTGGCTCGTCGCCAAGAGTCCCCAGATCTGGCCCAACTGCGCCTGCATGCGCAGGAACTCCAAGCCGACCCAGGCCACGGCCGCGCCGGGCACCAGGAAGCGAAACCCGGTCTGCCGGTGGAAGGAGGGGTCGCCCGTGGGCAACCCCAGGGCAAAGATTCCTCCCCCCACCAGCACAGCGGCGATGACGACCGGCACAAGCACCGGAACCGGGGCCGGGACCAGGTGCGGTGGGAAAGCGATAAACACGAGCATGCCGATCCCCAGCAGGTAGGTCACCGCCTGGTACAGCCGGGCCACCCGGTCGTCTGGGGCCAGGAGGAACTGCGCCCATATCCCCGGAACCAGGGCCACCCAGGCCAGGGCCCCGACCTTTTGCGGCGGCAGGGCCAGGAACAGGAGCCAGCCAGAGAGCACAGCCAGCCCCAATCCGGCCACAGCCCGCCCCACTCGCTGTTTCGAGGTCACCGTCTCTCCTCCGTTCACAACGCCATCAATCCCAGCGCTGACGTTCCTTCCACTCCCGCTCCATCTCCCGTCGGGCATCCCGACGGGCGATCTCTTCACGGCGGTCGTACTGTTTGCGTCCCCGGCAGAGTCCCAACTCAACCTTGGCCCAACGGCCCTTCAGATAGAGCCGCAGGGGAATCAGGGTCAGGCCGCTGCGCTCCAACCGGCCGCGCAACCGCTCGATCTCCCGCCGGTGGAGCAACAGTCTCCGCGGGCGGTCGGGGTCGTGGCCGAAATAGAAGCCGGCCTCCTTGTAGGGGGCGATGTGCACGTCGTGGAGCCAGGCCTCGCCATCCTTGACCCGGGCATAGCCCCCGCGCAGGTTCACCCGGCCGGCCCGGACCGACTTGATCTCCGAACCGGTCAGCACCAGGCCGGCCTCGTAGGTCTCCAAGACGTCATAGTCGTGCCGCGCCCGGCGGTTGACCGCGATCGTCTTTTCGTAGGTCCGTCTGCTCACCACGCCTCCTGCTCCCCTCCCGAATCAGGGCTCCTCCACCACCCGAACGCTGAGCATCGGATCGCCGACCTGAATCTTGCGCACCACATCCAGCGATTCGGTGCAGTAGCCAAAGACGGTATAGGCCCCGTCCAGTTGGGGGGTCGCTTCCAGGGTAATGTAGAACTGGCTGCCGCTGGAACGGCGCTCTGGGTTGACGCTGTCGCCGGTGCGGGCCATCGCCAGGGCCCCGGCAGTGTGGGGCAGGCCGATCTCGGCCTCGATGGTGTAGCCAATGTCCCCCATGGCGGTGTCGTCGGGGCTGCCGCCCTGGATGACAAAGCCGGGGTCTACCCGGAAGAAGGTGTGTCCGTCGTACCACCCCTCGTTGGCCAGTTTCTCCCAGTTCGCCACCGTCTTGGGGGCCTCCGCGGGGCGCAGGACGCAGCGAATCGTCCCTCGGGGCGTTTCGATCAGGGCGACCTTTTGCGGCCCCGTGGCCCCGCCCCCACCCCCACCCCCGCCCGCCAACGGCGTCAGGGTCGGCGGGACATAGATTCCCCCGGCGGTACAGCCGGCCAGCAACAGCAGGCCCAACAACAGGACTGTGGCACGCATCGTTTCCTCCTGACTCGTATTTCCCCCCCATTCTAACCGAAAAATGGGCTTTGTCCAGTCGCCTTCCGATAGGCCCACTCGGCCCGCTCGGCCAACCGCTCCCAGTCGTACAACTTCCAGACCCGCTGTTGGGCGGCCTCGCCGAGCATCTGGCGAAAGCGGGCATTGTGCAGCAGGGCCACGATCGCCCGGGCCTGCGCCTCCACCGCCCCCGGCGGGGTCAGCCAGCCGGAGACGCGGTGCTCCAGTCGCTCCCGGTTCTCCCCCACTGCGTCGGTGACGATGGCCCGCCCGCAGACCATCAACTCGAGCAGTTTCACCGAGGCACTGGCCCGGTTGATCAGGGTATCCTCCATCGGGTAAAAGGCCACATCGCCGGCCGCCAGCACGGCCGGCAGGTCCTCCTCCTCCACCCAACCGACATAGACCAGGTTCTCCTCCAGCCCGTACCCGGCCATCGCCCGCTGCAACTCTTTCTCCTCCCCGAAAAAGCCCTGCCCCACCACCAGCAGGCGGACGTTGGGCACCCGCCGGACGACCCGGCGCATCACCTCCACCACCCGCTCCAGGGGAAAGCGGTCAAAGCGGGTGTAGAGGAGGATCACCGGGTCCCCGCCCAATCCCAGGCGCAGCCGCGCCGGGATGGAATCGGCCTCGGCCCAGCCGCGGTAGCGGGAGCGCAGGGCCCCGTTGGGCAGGTAGACCACCCGCTCCGGGGGTAGTCCCAACCCCCACATCTGCGTCTGCAACGTCCGGCTGACCACCGTCACCACATCGGCACAGTAACGGGGCAGAAAGGTCTCCTGCCACTGGAAAAAGGCCCGCTGCAGGGGGGTGTAAGGGTTGATCTCGTTCCAGCCGCCCCGCCCTTCCCAATCGTCGCTGTCCAGGACGCGGGGAACCTTGCTGCGCCCCAGCCAGAGCCAGAGCAGGGCCAGGCCGGCGTGGGCCTTGGGCTTGAAGAGGTGGATGACATCCGGCCTTTCGCGGAGGGCCTGGCGGGCTAACTGCCAGGAGAGCCGTGGCACCGGTCCCCAACGGGGCAGGGCCGGCCAGCGCACCGTCAGGTTGCCCTGTTCGACTTCCCGGCCGGCCTCGGCGGGGTTGTCCCAGGGGGGAATCAGCACCATCACCCGATGCCCCCGACCGGCCAGGGCGGTCGCCAGGGGCAGGACTCGCGCCCGGGTGGTTCCTTTGGGATGGGTGGCAAAGGGGGCGATCAAGACGACCTTCACAACAGCACCTCGGCCATATGGTCACCCGCCGGGGGCAGAAGGATGACACCCGCAGGCGACGCTGCCGGATGGGAACGGCCGGCCATACAACTCAGGCGGGAGACGGGACTCGAACCCGCGACCCTCTGCTTGGAAGGCAGACGCTCTGGCCAACTGAGCTACTCCCGCAAAAGGGTTTCCTTACTATAATTATAGCCGGTCCCCGGTTGGGTGTCAAATCGAGGTGGGCAAGCCCTGATTAGCGCGAACCCCCAAGTTGCGTTATAATGAGGCGTCGAGGTTTCGGAAGACGGGCCGCCGAGGCCCGGTCGGAGTGATGACGGTGGCGGTACAGGTTTGGGTGGGCGAAGTCCCAGAACATTCCCAGGAACGGGAGGCAATCGTGGCCCTGGCCCGGGGGTTGGACCGGCTCCAGGACCGGTACCTGATTCTGTCCAACTTTACCGTCGGAGGGCAGGCGATTGACCTGGCCATATTCAAGCGCAATGGCGGGTTCGTCATCGAACTGAAGCACTGCGACGGTCGGGTGATCGGCGGGGTCAATGGACGATGGGAAGTGATTAACGCCAACGGAGAAGTGCACGTCATCAACCCCGGTCGGCGCAACCCTTACAACCAGGTCATCTCCTACTTTTACCGGCTGAGCAACTTTCTCAACCAGCACCGGCGGGAGTTCCTCTCCCGGCACCGCGCCGGCGAGGTGGATTTCCGCACCTGTAAGCGGCTGGTGGTCATCTCTCCCTGTATCCACCCTGATTCCGAGATCGTCCTGGACTGGAAGGTTGACCTGAAGGGGCTGGACGAACTGCCCACCTACCTGGTCACCGCCGTCAGTTCCGAGATCAGCCTGAGCGAGGAGGAGCTGCTGGCGCTTCCCCGCCTGCTCCGCTGCGAGCCCTGGCACGACGTCAACCTGCTGATCGGCGAGGAGGGGCTGATCGAGGAGGCCTGGCCGACGGAGGAGGAGGCGGCAATGATGGCCGGAGGGGAGGTCGTGGCCGTGACAGAGGCGGTCGAGGAAGCGGCATCGCCGGCCGGCCGACCCACCCCCGAGGCGACCACAACTACGGCCCCGCCTTCCACGGCTGCCCGCCCGCTGCGCCGTCCCCGCCGGCGTATCGCCCTCCTCTCCCTCCTGGCCCTGCTCCTCCTGGGAACCGCCGCCCTGGGCGTGGGCGGGTGGGGCGCCTTGTGGGGACGGCTCCACCCTACACCGACGGCAACCCCTCCTCCCACTGTCACGCCAATTCCCCTGCCTCCCTCCCCCGGCCCTCCCCCGCCGAACACGCCGGTCGTCCCCTGCGAGCAGGTCGAGCAGGCGGTCACCCGGGTGAGTGCCTTTGCCGATGGCGAGGTCGAGGTAGTCCTGCGTCAGGCCTGTTTCCCGGCCGGCCAGATCATCCTGCACTGGACGCTGGTCAACCACGGCAACCGTTCGGTGCGCCTTTCCCTCTCTGAGGAGAATATCCAGATTCTCGACAATATCGGTAACACCTATCCGGTGGATGCGACCCTCTCCGAGCCCCGCGTGCTGGTGGCCCGACCGGGAGAGCGGGTCGAGGGCCGCTGTACCGTCCCCCGGGCGGTGAGCCCGGATGCCATCACCCTGCGCATCTATATCAACGGGGAGCCGTTCGAGGGCCGGCCTCCGGTCTGGCCGATCAACATCCCCGGGAGGGAGTAGGGTGGCGGCCGGCTACCTGCACCTGCTCGCCGGCGGCGAGTTGCAGCGACGGGCCGACGAGGCTATGGCCCGGTTGAGCCGCTGCCTCCTCTGCCCCCGCCGTTGCGAGACCAACCGCCTGGAGGATAAGCGGGGGTATTGTGGTGGCGGGCTGCGGCCAATCGTCGCCAGTTGGAACGTGCACATATGGGAAGAACCGCCGATCAGCGGGACGCGGGGTTCCGGGACGATCTTTTTCGGCGGGTGCAGCGGCCGCTGTCGCTTCTGCCAGAACTATCCGATCAGCCAGTTGGGCGTGGGCCGCGAGGTCGAGACCGCCGACCTGGCCGCGATGATGCTGGAACTGGAGGCGCGTGGCTGCCACAACATCAACCTGGTCACGCCGACCCACTTTGTGCCCCAGTTCCTGGCCGCGCTGGTGCTGGCCGCGGAGCAGGGCCTGCGCCTGCCGGTGGTCTATAACAGCAGCGGCTACGATGAGGTGGAGACCCTGCGCCTCCTGGACGGGGTGGTGGACATTTACCTGCCCGACGCCAAATATGCCGACGAAGAGGCCGCCCGCGAGTTCTCCGGCTTTCGCAACTATGTCCGGGCGAACCGGGCAGCCCTGAAAGAGATGTACCGGCAGGTGGGCGAGTTGCTCCTGGACGAGGAGGGAATCGCCATCCGCGGGATGATTATCCGGCACATGGTCCTGCCGGGCGGGATGGCCGGAACCCGTCAGGTGCTCCACTGGATCGCCCGTGAACTGTCGCCGACGGTGCACGTCAGCCTGCTGGCGCAGTACTTTCCGGCACACCGGGCCCTGAGCCACCCCCTGCTGGGGCGCAAGTTGACTTGGGAGGAGTATGACGAGGCCATCGCCGCCTTTGAAGACGCCGGCCTGGAGAACGGCTGGCTCCAGGAGGTGGAGGAGGAAGAACCCTGAGCCGCGCCGCCCTTGACAGGCCCCGCTCTTTGGGTATACTGTATGAAAAGCCAGGAGGAACAATGGCCCTTCAGATTGACCATATCGGCATCGTCGTGCACGACCTGGAGGCGGCGGTCTCCACCTACGAGCAGGCCCTGGGCGTCCGCTGCACGCGGGAACGCCTGCCGGAGCGGCATCTGGAGATCGCCTTTTTTTCCGTAGGGGCAAGCCGCATCGAACTGGTCGCCCCGACCTCTCCCGAAGCGGCCGTCTGGAACTTTTTGCAAAAGCGCGGCGAGGGCATGCACCATCTTGCCTACCGCGTCCCCGATGTCGCCGCCGCCCTGGAACAGGCCCGCCAGGCCGGCCTGCGCCTGATTGACCAGGAACCCCGGCCGGGCGCCCCCGGCACCCTGGTCGCCTTTGTCCATCCCGCTTCCCTACACGGCGTGTTGACCGAGTTCGTTCAGGTCGTTGAGGAAAGCGATGGTCATTGATTACAGCGAACTGGACGTCACCTACTTTTGGAACCGCGCTTTTGCCGCCGCCGACGCCAACTGGAGGCGCCTCCCCTCCAGCAAACGCACCCACGCTATCGTAAACCTGCTCCTCGAGTGCAAGGCCCAGGTCGTCCTCGACTTGGGCTGTGCCATCGGCCGGCTGAGCATGCTGATCGCCGCCCAGGGGATTGAGGTCTATGGGCTGGATGCCTCCGAGAAGGCGATCGCCTTTGCCCGCTCCTGGGCCCAGGACGAGCAGATGCCCAATGTCCACTTTGACGTGGGCCTGGCCAGCAACCTGACCTACCCGGACAACACCTTCGATGCCGTGATTGCCAATGCCGTCCTGGACCACATGCCCCTGAGCGAGGCCCAAAAGGCCGTTCGGGAGATTCGGGCCGTCCTCAAGCCGGCAGGGCTGCTCTTTGCCTCCTTCGACGACCCCCAGGGCAAAGAGACCCCTCCCTACCATATCCTGGAAGATGGCACCCGCCTCTACACCCACGGCATGCAGCGGGGCCTGATCTGGCGGCCGTACACCGAGGAAGAGATGCGCGCCCTCTTTGCGGCCCTGCAGGTGGAACGCCTCTACACCGACGAGGACGGCAGCCGGGTGGTCATCGCCACAAAGGTCAACCCGGCAGCCCCACCCGCCTGACGCCTCATCCCGCCGGCCGAAAATCGCGCACCTGAAGTTGCAGCGACTCCTGTCCGCCCCAACTGTTCCGCTCCAGGGTGCAGACCACATCCAGGCGGCTCCCGGCAGGGCATTCGCCGCTTCGCTCCCCCTGGCGAAAGGCGATCGCAGCGTAACTGAGTTGACCGTCGCTCAGGACCATGCGCAGGTGAGAGCCGTCGTTCCCCACCGTCCAGGAGCGCACCACCCGCACCTGCGGGCACAAAAAGACCGGGCGGGGGTTCTCCACGCCAAAGGGGGCCAGTTTCTCCAGCACCTCCAACAGGGGCCCATCCAACCCGGAGAGCGGAGTCTCGGCGTCAATCGAAAGGGCCGGCCGCAGGTCCTCCTCGGAAATCTGCTCCTCGGCCAGCCGGGAGAGGCGGGCCTCCAGTTCGCCCAGGTGCTCATTGCGCAGGCTGAACCCCGCCGCCAGGCGGTGGCCGCCGTAGCGCAGCAGCAGGTCGGCACATTGGGACAACGCCTCGGTGATGTGAAAGGCCGGCGTGCTGCGGGCCGACCCCCGGCTCTCCTCTTCTCCCAACTCGACCAGCAGGGCCGGCCGGTGAAATTCCTCGGTCAACTTGCCCGCCACCAGCCCGACCACCCCGGCCGGGAAATCCCGGTCGGCCAAAAAGATCAACCGTTGCTCCTCCGGCATGGCCAGGACCTGGGCGCGGGCCCGCTCCAAGATCTCCTCGGTCAGTTCCTGTCGCTCCCGGTTGAGGGCGTCCAGTTCCCGGGCCAGGTGACCGGCCTCCTCCTGCGTCTCGGCCAGGAGAAGGTGGTAGGCCGTCTGGGCGTGGCGCAGCCGGCCGGCCGCGTTCAGGCGGGGGCCCAGCACAAAGCCGATCGTGCCCGTGTTTACCTGCTCCGGGCGTACCCCGGCAACGGCCAGCAGCGAGCGCAGCCCCGGCCGCTCCGTCTTGCGAATCGCCTCCAGGCCGTAAGAGACCAGGACGCGATTCTCCCCCACCAGCGGCGAGACATCGGCCACCGTCCCTAGGGCCACCAGGTCCAGCAGGTCTCGCCCGCGCAGCCCTCCCCGAGGGGCCCCGGCCTGCACCAACCCGCGCACCAGCGTAAAGGCGATTCCCACCCCGGCCAGTCGCTTGAAGGGGTAGCGGCAATCGGCCTGCCGGGGGTTCAGGATGGCCAGCGCGGGCGGCAGGTCGGGTGGGGGCAGGTGATGGTCGGTGACAATCACCGCCATCCCCAGGGCGTTGGCCCGCGCCACCTCGGACGCGTTGCTGATGCCACAGTCCACCGTGATGAGGAGGCGTACCCCCGCCCCGGCCAACTGCTCGATCGCGCCCACATTCAGGCCGTACCCCTCCTCGACGCGGTGGGGGATGTAGGGGCGGACCTGCCCACCCATCTCCCGGAGCGCCTGCACCAGCAGGGCTGCCGCGGTCACCCCGTCGGCGTCAAAGTCGCCATAGACGGCGATCGCTTCCCTTTCCTCCAGAGCACGAAAAAGACGCTCGGTGGCCTCTTTCATTCCCTTCATCAAAAAGGGGTCGGCCAGGGTCTTGTAACTCGGTTCGAGAAAGCGGTCGGCCTCCTCCCGGTCGCCAACGCCCCGGTTCAGCAGCACCTGCGCCGCCAGCGGCGGCAACGGGGCCAGGGCGGCCAACTCTTCTGCGCTCGCGGCCGGCCGCACCTTCCAGATCGGTTTGCGTGGTTGCATCATAACCCTCCTGAGTCCCTTCCGTCCATAGCCCTCATCTTGATTTGAACCCAGTATACCACAATCGTTGCAAGAGGGCAAGTGGGGCGGGCATCGGGGGCATGACGGGGCCGCGCAGGATGAATCCGGTGCCCCGGGCCGCGCCGCGCAGGATGAATCTTGCGCCGCGGGGGAGGCCCTGTCCCTACTTGGAAACCAACGGCAAGTAGACGCGCCACAGGGTAAAGCGAATCGGCCCGTGCGGCGTCCGGCCATTCTGCGCGTCCACATCCTCCAGCGTGTAAAAGTAGGGGCCGCCGGGAAGGACCGTATCGTCCAGGAAGGCATAGACCGCCCCGCTGCCCCCACCGGGAGACCGCGAGGGGATCAGCGCCTGGTTCAACGGCTCGTCCAACTGGTCGAACTGCGTGCTGCGGTAGAGGTTAAAGCCCAGGTTGTCCCGCTCGCTGGCCGTCTCCCAGAGCAGTTCTACACCACCCGGGGCCGGCCGGGCCACAAAGTAGAGCAGCACCACCTCGGAGGGGGCCGACGTGCGCAGGTCCTCCTCCTCCCAGCCGTTCCAGGGCATCGTCAGCCAGCGGCTGTAGGGCTGGAACGGCGTCGTGACCGGGTCGTAGCGCAACCGCACCCGCCAGTGGTAGGCCGTGGCCGCCGTCAGGCCCGTGGCCGACTCGCTCAGTTGCACCCCCGTCGTGCCTGTGTCTGCCCAGGCGCTGCCCTGACCGGTGCCGGTGCCGTCAAAGAGGGTGCCCAACTGCTTGACCTCCCACTCCAGGAGGACCCCCCCCCGACCGTAGGGGGTTCGCCCCAACAGGTTCAGGCGGAAGGTGTCGGTCTGGTCGGACCAGCCCAACCGGGCGATCGGGCCGCTGTCGTCGCTCAGCCGCTGACGGGGGTTCAGGGTCATCCCCACCCCCTGGTTGCCGTAGTAGAGCCAGGCCCGGCCCTCATTCGGCAGGCCGTTGTCGTAGTTGTGTGCCCCGACGATGACCTCGGCATAGCCGTCGCCGTTGACATCGCCGGCCGAGGCCACCGCTCGGCCAAACTCGGCATTGGCCTGGTTGCTCTCGGCCGTCCAGTCGGCCGTCGAACCCAGGCCGGAGGAGGAACCCAGGTAGACAAAGGCCCGCCCCTCGCGGCTCTGGCCATTGGCGTAGCCATAGGCCCCGACGATGACATCGGCATAGCCATCGCCGTTGACGTCGCCGGCCGTGCCGGCGGCCGCGCCCATGTAGGCGTTGTCCAGATTCGCTTCGACCGTCCAGTCCGGCGTCGTGCTCAGGCCCGACCCGGAGCCGTGGTAGACAAAAACCCGCCCCTCGCTGGTCTGGCCGTTGTCGTAATAGTGTGCCCCGATGATGACATCGGCATAGCCGTCGCCGTTGACGTCGCCGGCCGTGCCGGCGGCCCAACCATAGTAGGCGTTGGCCTGGTCGCTTTCCCCGGTCCAGTCCGGCGTTGTGCTCAGGCCCGACCCGGAGCCGTGGTAGACAAAAGCCCGCCCCTCGTCGGTCTCACCGTTGTCGTACCAGGACGCGCTGATGATGGCGTCGCTGTAGCCATCCCGGTTGACGTCGCCGGCCGTGCCCACCTGATGTCCCCAGCGGGCGTTGACCTGGTTGCCCTCAGTCGTCCAGTCGGCCGTCGGGCTCAGGCCCGTGGCCGAACCGTGGTAGACAAAGGCCATCCCCTCATCGGCCTGACCGTTGTCGTAGAGGTGCGCCCCGACAATGACATCACTGCAGCCGTCATCGTTGAGGTCTCCCACCGTGCCCACCGACCAGCCGAAATCGGCGTCGGCCTGGTTGCTCTCGGCCGTCCAGTTGGCCGTCGTGCTCAATCCTGTGGAGGAGCCGTGGTAGACAAAGGCCCTGCCCTCATCCGTTTCGCCGTTGTCGTACCAGTAGGCCCCCACAATCAGGTCCTCATAGCCATCGCCGTTGACATCGCCGGCCGAGGCCACCGCATAGCCGTAATAGGCAAAGGTCTGCTCCCCCTCGCCCGTCCAGTCGGCCGTCGTGGAGGGGCCCGTAGCTGAGCCATAGTAGACAAAGACCGTCCCCTCGTTCGACTGGCCGTTGTCATAGTAGGGCGCGCCAACGGCAATGTCGGCATAGCCATCGCCGTTGACGTCGCCGGCCGAGGCCACCGCCCAGCCGTACTCCGCGCTGTCCTGATTCCCCTCATTGTTCCAATTGGCCGCCCCGCGCAGTCCGTCGGCCGCCCCAACATAGAGGTAGGCGGCCCCCTCACCCGACTGGCCGTTGGTATAGTTGTAGGCCCCCACGATCAGGTCGGCATAGCCATCGCCGTTGACATCGCCGGCCGTGCCCACGGCGGCCCCATAGTACGCGCTGGCCTGGCCACCATCCGCGCTCCAGTAGGCGCTGCTGCCCAACCCGCTGCTCGACCCCTTGTAGACCCAGGCCATCCCCTCGTCCAACTGCCCGTTGTCATAGCGGTCAGCCCCGACGACGACGTCGGCATAGCCGTCCCCGTTGACGTCGCCGGCGGCAAAGACGGACGCGCCCATCCGGGCGGTGGCCTGGTCCGCCTCGGCCGTCCAATCGGCCGTGCTGCTCAGGCCGCTCGCCGAGCCGTGGTAGACAAAGGCCATCCCCTCGTTCGACTGACCATTGTCGTAGAAATAGGCCCCGACGATGGCATCGGCATAGCCGTCCCCGTTGACGTCGCCGGCCGGCCCCACCGAGTAGCCCAAGGCGGCCGAGGCCTGGTCCGCCTCGGCCGTCCAGTCGGCCGTGCTGCTCAGGCCGCTCGCCGAGCCGTGGTAGACAAAGGCCCGCCCCTCATCGGCCTGGCCGTTGTCATAGTTGCGCGCCCCGACAATGACGTCGGCATAGCCATCCCCATTGACGTCGCCGGCCGTGCAGGCCGAGACGCCCATCCGGGCATCGGCCTGGTCCGCCTCGGCGGTCCAGGCGGCCGTCGTGCTCAGGCCCGTGGCCGAACCGTGGTAGACAAAGGCCCGCCCCTCATCGGCCTGACCGTTGTCGTAAAAGTGCGCCCCGACAATGACGTCGGAGTAGCCATCGCCGTTGACGTCGCCGGCCGGGCAGACCGAGCGGCCCAGGGAGGCCCCGTCCTGCTCCGACTCGACGCTCCAGTCCGGCGTGCTGCTCAGGCCGGTGGCAGACCCGTGATAGACCTGCACCTGCCCTTCGCCACTCTGACCGTTGCTGTACCCCATCGCCCCCACAATCAGGTCGGCATAGCCGTCATCGTTCACATCGCCGGCGGTGATGGCTGCTCCGCCCAGGTAGGCGTTGTCCTGCCCTCCCTCGGCCGTCCAGTCGGGGGAAGCGCCGGGGCCACCGGTCGAGCCGTAATAGACCAAGACGGCCCCCTCGTCGGTGTTGCCGTTGTCATAGCGGTCCGCCCCCACAACAATGTCGGAGTAACCATCGCCGTTGACATCGCCGGCCGTGCCCACGGCGTACCCCATCCGGGCGCCGGCCTGGTCGCTCTCCTCAGACCAGTCGGGCGAGGAGGGCAACCCTGTGGGCCCCGGCCCGGTCAGGACTGCCCCCAGGCGCACTGGGGGCAGGCCCCCGGTCGTATTGAGCACGATCGCCGGAGGTTCTTCCTGGAACCGGGCCGGCAGCGGCCGGCCCGCTCCATCCAGCGCGGTCAGGCCGCCATAGCGCAGCACCGGCCGGCCCTCCAGCAGTAGTTCCAGCGACTGTCCCCCATCGGCCAGGCGCAGCGACATCCCCGCCGAAAGGTCCAGCGACAGGAGCAGGGTCTCTTCGTCTCCGGCGACCTGTTCCAGGAGCACCTCCTGGAGCAGGCCGTCAGGTTCGTTGGTGTAGCGCTCCTGTACTAGGCCGCGGTGGTAGAGGAGGCTGTTCCCTGCCGGCTCCAGGACGGCCGGGGGTAACGGTTGTTCCGCCCCTGCCGACCCCCGGCCGGCCAGGGCCAGGTCCACCCGCCAGGAAAGGTGCGCCCCCTCCTGCCGGGGGATGAGGTGGAGCCCGGTTGGGGTAAAGTAGGTGCGCAGGTTCTGGGCCCGGTTGGGGGCCTGCCAGGCCGCTGCTACGTCGGCCAGGTAGGTCTCTTCCTGCCAGGAGAGGCGGTATTCGGAGCGCTCCAGGTTGGCCCGCGCCTGTGCCCACCACGCCTCCAAAGGGACGGGGCCGGCCGCTGCCGGCCCGCTCTCCTGGGCCGGCTGTACCGTGCCGCCGGCCCCGGCGACCAGGGCTGGCGGCAGGAAAAGGGAAAAGATCAGAACGACGAACAAGGAAAGGCGGCCGGACTTTTTCATGAGACCTCCTCGGGTACCCGCCTGGGGTAACCCTTTCCCGATCATGAATGCGTTGCTAACCCGGGTGTGCCGTTCTCTCAAGTTTTATTATAACATAAGCGCAAGGATTTGTCAAGCAGGGCCATCCCCGCCGAGGGGCCACAGTCCCCATAGCAGGCAGGGGTCGTTCTCGCCGGGGGCATCCGGGGCCCCTCTTCCAGGCCACCGGGGACGACGGCTGAGCCCGGCAAATCCCCAGCGTTTCATCTGAGGCATCCGGGGCCCCTCTTCCAGGCCACCGGGAACGACCGTCCGGGCCGCTGAAAATGACCATCCGGGCCGCTCAAAACGATCGTCCAGGCCGCCGAAAATTGTCCTCTCCAGAGGGAAACCCTTGTCCGCCGGGCCGGTTGGCAACCTGCCCTACGAGGTGGTCTCGCCGCCCCGCCGTGCCTTGAGGGCGATGTTGACGTAGGTACGGCAGTTCTCGGCCCGGTCGTTCAGGCGGTCAATCCGGTCAAAGAGGGCCAGACCCCAGAGCAGCGGGTTCCAAGGGGAGGCCGGGAGATCGGCATAGTAAAAGCGGTCGGCCGGCCGGCTCAGCCAGGCCGGCAGCCAGCCCTTCTCCAGAAGTGCCTTCCCGATTCCATAGACCAGGTTGTGGGTAAAGGGAAAGCAATAGTGCGTAAAGAGGCGCACATCCTCCACCTGAAAGCCGGCCTCCTGGACCCGTGAGACCAGTTCCTCCCGTCCGTAGAGCCGTTCGTGACGCGCCCAGATGCCCCCCAAAAAGTCGCCCCGCAGGGGTGGACGCCCCCAGCGTTCGCGCACCTTGTTGATCGGGTCCCACCAGAAGGGATAGTCCCGGTAGGGCACGGTAACGGCCAGCACCCCGCCGGGCCGCAGGACGCGGTGGGCCTCGGCCAGGGCCGGCCGCTCCTCCGGCAGGTGCTCTAGGATTTCGGAGAGGATCATCTTGTCAAAGGAGGCTGCGGGAAAGGGCAGGGAGGTGGCATCGGCCTGCAGCAGGGTTACCGAGGTCGGGAGATGTCGCCGGGCCCGGAGCAGCACTGCCGGGTCCAGGTCCACCCCCACCAGGGAGCAGGAGGTCAGCCGGTGGAGAAAGTTCAGGTAAAAGCCCCGCCCACAACCGACGTCCAGGATGCGGTCGGCCGGCTGCGGCTCCAGGTATTCCAGAATCGTGCGTACGCGGCGACGAAAGGCCAGGTCGGCCTCCCGTTGCAGGGCCCGCCGCAACCAGGCCGGCTCAGGAAGAGGCACGCCCCCCTCCCTCCAGGCCGTCCCGAAAGAGTCGCTCGTAGGTATCCACCGTGCGCTCCAGGCTAAAGACGGCGGCAATTTCTTGGCGGGGCTTGATATAGGCCGCAGGGTCGCTCAGTACCCGCGCCAGCGCCTCGGCCAGCGCGGGGATGTCCCCACGGGGCACCACCTCCCCCATCCCGGTCACCCGCACCGCCTCCCGCCCGCCCGGCGTATCGCTGACCACGACCGGCGTCCCGCAGAGCATCGCCTCCGGTTGGACCATGCCGAAACACTCCGTCCCGCTGGGCAGGGCCAGCACGTCGCAGAGGGCGTAAAAGTTGGCCATCTCCTGGTCGTCCTGAATCAGCCCCAGGAAGACCAGGTGGTCGCGGTACGTTTGCACCAGGGGGGCGCAGCGCTCATAAAAGTCCTCGTAGCGAATCTGGTACTCGCCGGCAAAGAGGATGCGCAGATCGGGGAACTGCTCCTCCAGGTAGGGGATCGCCCGGATGAGCAGGTCGGGCCGCTTTTCCTCGACAAAGCGGCCGGCATAGCCGATGACCGGCTTGCCCTCCAGGCCGTACTTTTGCCGCATCGCGGCGACGCCGGCCGGGTCGGGCTCCGGGATGGCGATCGGGGGATAGTTGACCGTGACCTTGTGCAAAAAGGGCCGCAGGTAGGAAGAGTGCTCGGCATAGTCCTGGCTGTAGCCGATGACGGCAAAGGCATAGCCGGCGGCCATCCTGTAGACGTTCCAGACGGCAAACTCGATCAGGCGGTTGTGCCAGCCGGCCGGCAGGACCGCATCGCCGTGGTGGGTCACCAGCAGTGGTTTGTACCCGCGCAGCCGCCCAAAGAGGGGAAAGAGAAACGCCTCCGGCAGGGGGGTGTGGACATTGACCACATCGTGCTCCCCGATCAGCCGCCAGGCGGCCAGCGGAAAGGCCGGCATGACCTGCGTCCGGCTCAGGCGCATCAGCGAGCGCAGCCGTACCACCCGTACCCCGTTGATCACCTCGTCCCGGGGCAGGCGCGGGTCGTAGCGCGACGTCAGCACGGTTACCTGATGCCCCCGCCGCACCAGCGCCTCGGCCACCCGCTGGACGTGCAGCGTCAGCCCGGTCCGATGGGGCACATAGTAGGTCAGAACGACCAGGATCTTCATCATCACCTCACACACTTTTGGGCAAGCCTCCGGCCCGGACGGCAACGGCCCCGTCGTTGTCCCTACGGGCGGAAGGCATTTTACTATATCGTGCACCGATGCGCAAACGGGGGGGACACGGCGGGCACGGGTCTGCCCAGATTCCGAAAACCACCATCGGACGGGCTTTCCTGCCCGCCCCATGGTGGGAAATGGCCTGCGGATTTTCGGATGGGCTCTTATCCGGCCGCTGCACCCTCCCGCTGCTGCCGCCGACGGTGCAGGTACACGAACAGCCCCGCCAAGGCGACGAGCAGCAGCAGGAGCAGGTACCAGCGGTGGACGATGAAACTGACCACGACGATGACGATCGTCAGGGCCAGGGCCACCAGCAAGGTCACCAGCCAGATCAGGCCCCGGCCGAGGTTGCCCAGCAGGGGGATACCGCCGAGCAGGGCGGTGAGCGGCCCCAGCATCAGGGTAAAGGCGATCCACATCATCAGCAAGCCGCCGATGCGCATCATCCAGCCCTGGAAAAGGTAGGCCTGGTGCATCGTCGCCATCGCCTCGTCGTGGTTGCCGCGCCAGAGGCCGTAGAGGACGTCACCGTCGTCCAGGTAGGGCTCGATGCGGTCTCCCTGGAGCAGTCCGTAGAGGGTCGAGACCGTTTCGTCGGCCGGGACGGCGGTGTAACTGATGCGAACGTCGCCGACCTGGGGACTGTTCCAGGCCCCGTGGCGGGAGTAGAGGTAGGTGCCGGAGAGGTACAGGCCGGCCGGCAGGTCGCTTTGTTGGGGGAAGGGAATCGGCTCGGCCGCGGGCAGGTGGCGCAACCGCTCCGGGTCGAAGGTCAAGTTCCCTATCGAGGCGCGGTCGGCATAAAAGGTCTCCGAGGGGAAGGGCAGCGGCGGGTTGGTGTGCCCCAGGGGGTACTCGAATCGGCTCGAGTCCGCCGGCGAGGAGGTCCACTCGGTCTCGTAGGCGTAGGTGTCGTTCTCGCCCTGGCGCTCCTTCCAGGCATAGACCTCGACGGTGCGCTGGAGCATCAAATAGTCGCCACTGCCGGAGGCGCCGGTCAGGGGGTCGCGGGCCGGCCCCTCGACCACCGGCTCGCCGGTGATGGCGACGAGCAGTCCCTGCGCCTCACTCCCCGCCCGATCCGGGGCCACCGGCGTGGCCCGGCGGGCGATCTTGCTCAGGTCGGTGCGCCCCTCATTGACCCAAAGAAGGACCACGCTCCCGACAAAGAGGGCCAGTCCAAAGAACACCCCGGCCAAGACGCCGCCCACCTTTCTTCCCGAGGATCGGATTCGGTTCAGCATCGTTGCCTCCTTGTACGGTTCGCTTTGCCATACGGCCAGGGGTGGCCCAGGTTTCTCCCTCATCCCGCCGGTTGGGTCGGCACGGGGGTCGGCGTCGGGCTGGAACGGGGGCGGAAGGTCGGCGTCAGAGTAGGCGTGGGGCCGATCGTGGGGGTGGAGCGCGGGGTAGGGGTGGGGATGCGGGTCGGCTCGGGGAGGCCGGCCCACTCCCGATAGGCCGCCCAGACCGTCCGGACGCGGTCAAAGTGCACGGTGGCGTCCTGAAACTGGACGAGGGCCCGGTTGGCGTAACTGATCTGGTTGGTCTCCAGGTAGGTCAGGATATTGTCCAGCCCTTCCCGCTCCAGGGTCAGGCCCAGGATAAACTCCTGGTGGCTTTCGCGGAGCGGCTCCGGCGGCTCGATGGCGTTCATCGCGTCCAGCGTGGAGAGAATCTCTCCCTTCAGGGCGGTGGCCAGTTCGCCCTGATCCTCGCGGGGGGGGATCGAGTGCTGCTTGCCCCAGTAGAGGCCCCAGTAGTTGTCCCGGGCTAGGCGGAGGGGGCCCAGAATCGGGTCCACCTGCTGGAAATAGGCCCGAATCGCCTCCCGCTCCTGTTCGTGGAGGGAGGCCAGGTCAATCGTGGGAATCGGAGGGGTGCCCCGGACAGGGGTGCTGGCCGGCGGGGGGTTGACGGCCAGCCAGACCGTCATGGTCAGGATGGCCAGCACGCCCAGGCAAAAGAGGGCTGCCCAACCGGCCTTTTGCCAGGGGCTCCTTTCGGGGCGTTCTACCAGGATGACCGGGGGGGCCTCGGCCTGGTGCATAATCTCGGCCACATCCATATCCAGGAGGTCGTCCAGGGCGGACCATTCGCGCGGCCGGCGCGGTTCGACCCCGCGACGGTGCACCAGGTCCAGTTTGACGCGGGCCTGCTCGTTGTATGGATTGATCTGCAAGGCGGACTCGAGGCAGTAGGCAATGTCGTCGGGATCGTCGAGCACCTCGGCCAGGCCGAGCCAGGCTCCTTCGTGGAGCGGGTTCTTGCGAATGACCCGCTTGAAAAAGGCCTGGGCCAGGCGGCGGTTGCCGCCCTTGGCCGATGCCACCCCGCTCAAAAAGAGTTCCTGGATATCTTCCATCGTTCCTCGCGCCCCTTTCTGTCTAGGGGTCCGGCAGGTACCGGACGACGGACCGCAGCACCTCGTAGGGATCGCGGGTCAGACGCTCCCGGATGGCCTGCCAGTAGGCCGGGTTCTCCCCGCCCAGTCGCCAGATGGCGATGCCGGCCAGGTCGTGCCTGGCGACCAGGTCCAGTTTGGCCTCCATACTGCGCTGGCTGGAGAACCAGACCTCGTGGCGGCCATCACGGGCGGAATAGACGAACCACGACTCGGACACCTCGCCCTCTTCCCCCCACTCCTGCAGGTGCACCTCGGGCTGGTAGGTCGCGATCGTCTCCTGGATTTCGGCCCAGGTGACGCCAGAAGATTCCCCTCCGACCCAGTCATAGCCGTAGAAGGGGATGCCCACCTGGATCTTGGCCGGGTCCACCTGGGTCTTGGCATACTCGATGACATCCTCCACCCAGTAGATCGGGGCGACCGGACCCGCGCCACCACCGCGCCAGTGGTAGTCGTAGGTCATGATGCGAAAGCGGTCCACGACCTGGCCGATCGCCTCCCAGTCCTGCGCCTGTGCACCGGCCGCGCCGTCACTGTCGCCGGTGCGGGCGTGGAGGGCCACGGCCAGGATTTTGCCCTCGTTGTGCAGGGCGGCGGCCAGTTCGCGGATAAAGGCGGTAAAGGCCTCGCGCTCTGAGGTGGGCATGGCCTCAAAGTCAATATCCACCCCGTCATAGTCGTGCTCCAGGACCTCCTCGACGATGCGCTGGACAAAGCGGGAGCGACGCTCTGGGTTGCGCAGGGTGTAGCCGGTGCGGTCGGGGTCAAAGCCGTTGGTGATGGAGGGGAGCACCAGCACCCCGGCTTGGTGGGCGGCCTGGACCAGCGTCTCGTCTCGGGAGCCGCCCAGGGCGCGGAGGGTGCCGTTGGAGCGCATCTCGTACCAGACGGGGCTGATCTCGTCAATATAGTCGGCGTTGGCTTCAAAGGAGGCGCGGGCGTTGTCGGTATCCCACTCGGTGGGCATCCAGGCGGCCACATAGCGGCCTGACTTGGGGTGGACAAAGCCGGGGTTATGCGAGTTGACGGTGTAGATGGTGTCGTTGGTTGGACTGGGGAGCGGCGACCGGCCGGGGTTGGTCGCCGTGGTGGGGTCGGGCAGGGGGGAGTTGGCCGGCGTGTCGTTGTTCCCGTAGGAGAGGACAATCCCGACGGCCATAATCAGTGCGATCCCGATCAGGACCAGACTGCCGATGCGAATAGCCCGTTCCACCTTGACCCTCGTCCGCTTTTTCTCATTATAGCACAAATGGCCCAAGGTTGCACCTCCGGCCGGCCGAGGGCACGGCCATATCAGAGTCATTGGCCTCTGCCGGGAAGGGCCCGGCCTCGGCGCCCGTGCCGCGTAGAGTCGGCCCGACAAGGCGCCAGCGCACGCGCGCGTCACGTGCCTGCGCCAGGCCCTGGCCATTCGTGCCACACCGACACGACTTTGGTATCGCCGTGGGCCGAGGGATACCGGTGAGCCGCATCGCATCGGGGTGCGCCGTGTAGGGCTGCCCGGCCGTGCGTCCCGATGCGGCGAGCCGGTCCTGGCGAGGCAGGGCTTGTCCCTGCCCGCGGGTGCGGGAGCCTCCCGGCAGGAATCGCCGGGAGTAAAGCCTTTCCGCGCTCTGGCCTACATTCGTCGGAAATTCCCCCTTCCAAGAACGGGGTTCCGGTGGTGTCCGGTAGTGACGTTCGAGCCGCCTGCGGGGCAACCGGCCGGTTGCCCCTGCGGGCGGCTTGGCCCCTCAGCACGCCGACGGGCGGTGGGGGCGCGATTCATTGCGTCCCCACCGCCCCCCGGCCGCCTTGCTCTACCTGACGATCTCGCTCAACCCCAGCGCGGCCAGTTTCTCCGGCGTGGGGATGCCGTTCTGGTCCCAGCCGCGCTGTTCGTAGTAGAGGTCGAGCAGTTTCTGGACCGACTCCGGTGGGGTCAACTGGCCCTCGGTGGGGCCGCCGGTGGCCGGCTCTTTGTAAAAGCGTCCCGGTGGCAGGTCCCACTCCCGGCCAAACCCCTCAATCTCGCGGGCCCAGTAGACCCGCGTCAGGTTCCAGATGCGCTCCGAGATGAGGAGCAGGTCCTCCCAGGAGCGCTCCAGGCCGGTGATGGCGGCCAACATCGGGGCGTACTGGGTCACGTCAATCCCCAACTCGACCCACTGCAGCCGGCAGGCCCCCAGCGCGTCAAAGAGGGGGCGGATGTGCTGCAGTTCGATCACCTTGGCCACCTTGTCCGGGGCGACGCGGTCGCGGCCCGCCTCCAGGTCGTAGGTGATCGCCCAGGCGCGGTTGTGGTGCGCCCCGACGTCGCAGGTCATGTAGGCCAGGAGCATAGAGGTGGCGGAGTGCGTCTCGTAGCCGCTCTGTTCCATCCCCTTGACGTGGATGGCCCAATCCTCGCTGCCCCCACCGATCTTGGCAGCGGCCACCTTGACCCCTTCGGCCAGCAGGTCGCCGATCCCCTCGCGGCGGGCGATTCGCTCGATCAGGGCAAAGACCGCCTGGGGATCGCCCCAGCGCAGGTCCAGGCCGTCGGTGTCCTCGGGGCCAAGCAGGCCCTTTTCGTAGCACTCGATGGCAAAGGCGATGGCGTTCCCCACCGAGATGCTGTCCACCCCCAGTTCGTCGGCCAGATAGTTGGCATAGGCGACGTCCTGGATGTCCGAGAGAGCGCAGTTGGAGCCGAGCAGGGCGATCGTCTCGTACTCGGGGCCTTCGACAAAGATGCCGTGCTTTTTGGCGTTGGAGTATTTACCGCAGGGAGAGGGACAGCCAAAGCAGCCCTTGTCGGTGATGACGATCGTCTGGCGCATGACCTCGGCATAGAGGCTCTTGCCCTCCTCAAAGGCCCCCTGCTGGAAGTTGCGCGTGGGCAAGGCCCCGACCTCATCGCACCAGGAGGTAACCATCGGGGTGCCGTAGCGCTGCCAGGCCTCCAGTGCCTCGGCCTCCTTGCAGGCGCGGTACATAGACCGGGAGAGTTCCCAGAAGCGCTCCGGATCGGCGACGGAGATGGCCCTGGTTCCGCGCACGGCCACGGCCTTGACCTTTTTTGCCCCCATCACCGCGCCGACGCCGCCGCGGCCGGCCTGCCGGCCAAAGTCGTGGGTGATGCAGGCGTACTTGACCAGGTTCTCGCCCGCCGGCCCGATCGTGGCGATCTGGAACTCTTCGCCCAGCCGATCCTTGAGCATCTTTTCCACGGTGATCGAGCCCTTGCCCCAGAGGTCGGAGGCATCCCGCAGTTCGACCGTATCATCGTCAATGTAGAGATAGACCGGTCTTTCCGCAGCCCCTTCGAAGATGATGGCATCGTAGCCGGCATACTTGAGTTCGGCGGTCAGATGCCCGCCGACGCTGGAACTGGCATAGCCTCCGGTCAGGGGAGCCTTGGTCGTCCAGTCCATCTTGCCCGCACCGGGGACGAGCAGCCCGGAAAGGGGCCCTGTGGAGGCGATCAGTTTGTTCTCCGGGGAGAGGGGGTCCACGCCCTGGGGCACCTCCGTGTACAGGATATGGATGCCCAACCCGCGCCCGCCGAGCAAGTTCTCCGCCACCTGGGCGGGATAGGGCTCTTTGCGCACCTCTCCCGTGGACAGATTGACCCGCAAAATCGTTCCGGCATATCCGTTCATCGTTCGCTCCTCCAGCAGTGCTCGGCTACTCGCCGATGGACAGCACGTTCATGCCGCAAAAGTCCACACAGTCCCCGCACAGGTCGCACTCGAAGGGCGCCTCCTGCCCAGGAATCCAAAAGATGACCTCCTCGGGGCACTCGTCCACGCAGATCCCGCAGGCGGTGCACTCCTCCGGGTCAATGTAGTAGGCCCCTTTCTCATTCTCGTGGATCGCCTCGACCGGACAGACCTCCGAGCAGATGCCGCACTGGGTGCAGACCCGCACCTCATAGGTGCCCGGTGTAGGAAAGTGCGGGATGACGTTGAGGGCCTTTTTGCGGTTCGTGTTCTCCCGAAAGTGGCTAAAGGCGCAGGCCAACAGGCAGGCCTGGCAGCCACAGCAACGGGAACTGTCGGCATAGAGTCGCATGGTCTACCTCCATCTGAGTTCTGGGGCGCAGCGGCCCGGCCCAACCAGACGAAAAAAGGCCACCGAACCGAGGGGGAGCCTCGACGTTTCGGCCGGCCTGGCAGGTAAGAGAATGGTCATCTCTGACCCCTTTGTCTCGAGACCGCGTCTTCGACAGGCGTACTTTATCACAGGGGGCGGGCTTTGTCAAGGGCCGTTTTCGGCCCAGGGGCATGACGGTTTAGAGCCGATTCCCCCTTCATGCCTCAAAGAGAGGACGCACCGCTTCCCAGACCTGCTCCGCGACCTCCTCAATCAGACCGCAGCCGTCCAGGCGGACGATTCGTTCCTGGCCCTGGAGCCGCTCGATCGTCCGGAGGTACCCCAGGCGAACGCGTTCCAGGGCTTCCTCTCGCTCGAACAGGTCCTGGTGCTTCCCCTGGCGGGCCCCGATTCGTTCCAGGCAACAGGGCACCGGCACGTCGAGAAAGACCGTCAGGTTCGGCCGGAGGGCCCGGCGGTTGATCTGATAGACCCAGGAGAAGCCGGCGTCGAGGGTCTGGTAGGCCAGGGAAGAGAGGTAGTAGCGGTCCGAGACGACATGCTCCCCCCGCCTGAGGCGGGGCAGGATGCCCTCCTCGTGGTGAAGGTGGTCGAGGCGGTCGGCGGCAAAGAGGAGGGCCAGGACGCGGGGGTCCACGTGGAGGTCGCCGGCCAGGATGGTGCGGATGAGCCGGCCGATCGGCCGGCCGGTCGGTTCCCGGGTCCCCCAGACCGGCCCGTAGGGGGTCAGGCGTTCGGCCAGCAGGCGGGTCTGGGTGGTTGTTCCGGAGCCATCCAGTCCCTCCAGGACGATGAATCGTCCCGGTCCTGGGTTTGCCCGCATCAGGGCCTCCTTTCGGGGCCGGCCGCCTCCCCGAGGACCTCCTCCACCGCCGTCAGGACCTCCCCCCGGTGGAGCATCTCGGCGAGGCGGGCGATGTCCGGTTGGAGGAAACGGTCGTGCTCCAGGAAGGACACCTGCTCGCGCACCGCCCGGTAGGCCGCGGCGGTGCCCTGGCCCAGGCGAGCGTCGGGGTAATCGCGCCAGCGCAGGTCCACCGCCTGCGCCGCACAGAGCAGTTCGATCGCCACGATCTGGCGGACGTTCCAGACGACCCGCCGGGCGTGGAGGGCGGCGTTCGCGCTCATGCTGACGTGGTCCTCCTGGCTTTCGCTGGTGGGAATCGAATCCACGCTGTCGGGGTGGGCCAACGTCTTGTTCTGGGAGGCCAGGGCGACGGCGACGTACTGGGGAATCATCAGGCCGGCGTTGAGGCCGTGCTCCTCGACCAGCATAGCCGGGAGGTTGTCGCTGAGATGCTCGCTGACCAGGCGGAAGGTGCGTCGCTCGGAGAGGCTGCCCACCTCGGCGATGGCGATGGTCAACAAGTCGGCGGCCAGGGCGACCGGCTCGCCGTGAAAATTTCCCCCGGAGAGGGCCTTGTTCGGCCGGGGCAGGTCGGGAAAGATGAGCGGGTTGTCGGTGACGGCGTTCAGTTCCCGCTCCAGGACGCCCCGGACAAAGGCCAGGGCATCCCCGACCGCGCCGAGGACCTGGGGGGCGCAGCGGAGGGAGTAGGCATCCTGCACGCGGGCGGTGCGGCCAAGGAAGGTACTGCCCTGGAGCAGGCGGCGGAGGCGGCCGGCCGAGGCGATCTGCCCCGGCTGGTTGCGCAGGCGGTGAATCCGTTCGTCCAGGGCGTCTGGGATGGCCAGCAGGGCCTCCATGGAGAGGGCCAGGGCGACCTCGGCCTGGCGGAGGAGGCGTTCGCCGTCCAGGAGGGCCAGCGCGGCGAGGGCGGTGGAGAGGGCGGTGCCGTTGTTCAGGGCCAGGCCCTCTTTGGCCCCCAGGACGATCCGCTCCAGGCCGGCCCGGCGCATCGCCTCGGCCCCGGAAAGCCGCTCCCCCCGGTAGAATGCCTCCCCGCTCGGCTCCTCCGCCCCGTCGGGATCGCGGGCCAGCACCAACGCCAGGTGGGAGAGGGGGGCCAGGTCGCCGCTGGCCCCCAGCGAGCCGATCTCGGGAATGACCGGGTGCACCCCCCAGTTGAGCATCTCCAGGAGGCGTTCAATGACCTCCGGGCGCACCCCCGAGTGCCCCCGGGCCAGGGTGTTGGCGCGGATGAGCATGGTCGCCCGGACGACCTCCTCCGGCAGGGGCGGGCCCACCCCACAGGCGTGGCTGACGATGAGGTTGTAGGAGAGCCGTTCGCTCTGCTCGTTGGGGACGCGCACATCAGCCAGGGCGCCAAAGCCGGTGTTGACCCCATAGACGACCAGGTCCTTTTCGGCGAGGACCTGGTCCACCCAGGCGCGGCCGGCAGCGACCTGCTGCCGGGCCTGAGGGTGCAGGCGGACCGGCCGGCCGGCCCGGGCCACCTCGGCCAGGTCCTCCAGGGTGAGGTGCAGGCCGTCAATGACCAGGGGAGGAGCAGGGTCTTGGGTGTGCATCGTTCATTCCTGGAAAAGCCCACCATGCCCGGCCCAATAGGGATGGCCGGACAATCTAGACAGTCTGGCCCTCTTCATCAAAGCGGTGTCCACAGAAGCGGCACTTGCGTGCGCGGGCACGGACCATTTCAGCACATTCGGGGCATTCCTTCCACTCCTCGGCCCCTGCCGGCGGTAGAACTGCCCCCGGCAACGGTGTATCAGACAGTTGCGCGGGCTGATGCTGCGGCAGAATCGGGGGCGTTTCCCCGCTACCTGCCTGGAGACGGGCCTGTTGAGCAGCAGCAGAACGCCCCGCCGATATGGCCACATTGGCGTCCACGATTTGGGCCACCTCTTGGGAGACAAGGTCAACCCCGACCGGTCGAACCTTTTCCACGCGTAGTTTTTGGATTTCATGCCTGAAGAAATCAATCCACCGCTGGCTCTCCGGTGTCGCGTTGAGCGCAAGCAGGTCCCGCGGTTCGTCCAACCGGATCGCCTCGCTGATCAGTTCTGCGGCCCAGAAGCGGGCGGTAAAGTCCGAGCGGACCACCACGTTGCTTGATTCGATCGAGTCAGCGACAGCCTTGCCTACCCGGATATCGGCGCGGGCGTGGTTCCCAACACACTCGATGAGGATGGCCGGAGAGCAGAAACGGGTGGCCTCAAACAGGATGCGCGACTGGAGGATAAAGTGGCGGCCGTTGCGGACGGCGATCCAGGCGGTGATCCCGGTGACCAGGGTGAACAAGGGCGCGTAGAGAAAGGGCGAAGAGAGATCGCTGGTCAGGCGACGCAGCGGCTCGGGGAGCAATTGGAAGAGAAGGAGAAAATACCCGATCAGGGTAAATAGCCAGCCGGCCCCCAGGAGCAGGTAAGCGGCCTGCATGCCGGGGATGCCGATCGGTTGCGGCTGCTGCTCAATGATCAGGTACCCACTGAAGGTGCCTGTGTCCCCCACGGCGGCCGAAGCCCGTTCATCCCAGGAGGTATAGACCCGGTTGTGGAACCCTTCCCAGGCAAGAGGTTCGGCCAGATCGGGCAACCGTGTAAAGATCTGGGTGGGGTGCCCAAAGCCCCGGTAGTGTTCGGAGCCCTCGTGCGGCACTGTATCGGGTTGTGCTTTGGGGACCAGGAGCATGCTGGAGAGAAATTCAACCACCCCCAGAGCGACCTGGAGGATGACCAGCCAGATCAAAGGCGAGCGCGCCATTCCCCTGGAGCTATCAGCGACCAGGGCATAAAAGACTTGCACATCGCTCTCCCCGAGCAGATTGCCGGCCGACTCGGTGCTCAGCCAGTTCACGAACCACAGGACAAAGATCAGCGCCCCCAGGCTGAACAGGAACCAGACGATCCGTTTGCGGAACCGTTTGGCGTTCACCTGGACGATTCCTCTTTGGGCCGGCGAGAGGAACATGGTGTTTTTGCCAAAGACGCCACTGACAAAGGTGTCTATGGCGCTGTAGACACTGAGCGCACGGTCCCGGAACCCCCGGCCTACCTCCACATAGTTCCGAAACGGCTTGGGGATATTGGCCGGCATCCAGGGGCGCACGATTTCGCCCAAACCACCAAACAGGTACCGCAGACCCATTATGGCAGCGCGGATCAGCGCAGGGACGAAAAAGAGGGCAAAGATGCCGATGGACAAGGCATACACAGACCGGGTTGCCTCTTCCAGGTCGGAGTACCCCGTCAGGTGGGACAGGTAGGAGAAGAACTCGGTCACGATTTCGTAATTGAATGGGACACTGGCCAGAACCAACAACAGGATGAGGATGCCTCCACCTATCTGGGTCAGGCTGAACGTCAGCGGTGGGCGGCGAACCTGGAGTCTTTTGGAACCATACGTCGTGCTCATCATGGCCTCCTTAAATATCCCCCCAGGCAGGGGGCTCATCCTCCTGGAACGGCCTTATTATAGCACAAACAAACCGAAGAGTCATCTTGCTGGCCTTGGGAGCGTTTCCCTTTTGTGGGCAGGTGGCGGACCGGAGCGGTGCAGGGACCTTGTCGGGTAACTTGCTGAGTTGCCCGACAAGTTGTTTTGCCACCGTCAGGACCTCCCCTCCACCCAGTTGACGCCCCCCGCCCTTCGGCGTATACTGTAGGCGTTTTGAACGCCGGCCAAGATTCAAGGAGAAGAGAAAATGACGATCGTCTTGGATGGTTCCGGTCTCACGGTGGACAACCTGGTGCGAATCGCCCGCTATGGGGCAAAGGTCGAACTGGCCCCCGGGGCGATTGAGCGGATGAAGGTCTGCCGGGCGATGCTGGAGGAAAAGATCGAGGCCCACGAGATCATGTACGGGGTCAACACCGGCATCGGCGAGTTCTCCGAGGTCGTCCTGACCGACGAGCAGGTCCGCCAGTTCCAAAAATACCTCATTTACAACCACGCCGCCGGCATCGGTGCCCCCACCTCGATCGAGAATGTGCGGGCGGCGATGGCCAGCCGGGTGAACGTCTTGGCCCACGGCTACTCCGGCTGCCGGCCGGTGATCGCCGAGACGCTGGTGGAGATGCTGAACAAAGGGGTCACCCCCTACGTCTGCCAGAAAGGTTCGGTGGGGGCCTGCGGCGACCTGGCGCCGATGTCCCAGATTGCCCTTCTGCTGATGGGCGAGGGACAGGCCTACTATCAGGGAGAACTGCTACCCGGCGCGGAGGCGATGAGGCGGGCCGGCATCCCCATCCCCGGCCTCCAGGCCCGGGATGGACTGGCCACGATCAACGGCTCCAACCTGATTACCGGCATGAGCGCGCTGCAGATGTACGATATGGAACGCTGGCTCAAGCAGGCGGTGATCGCCCTGGCGATGACGCTGGAGTCGCTCTATGCCAACATAAAGCCGTACGACGTCCGCCTGCACCAGGTGCGCGGCTTTCCGGGGGCGGTCTGGTGCGCTGAAACGCTCCAGCAACTGCTCGCCGGCAGCGACCTGCTCACGGGCAAACTCAAGATTCGCGTCCAGGATGCCTACTCGATGCGCTCGGCTCCCCAGGTACTGGGGGCGGCCCACGACGCCCTCGTCTGGGCCCGGAGCCAGATCGAGATCGAACTGAACGGCGTCGGGGACAACCCCGTCTTTTTCCCTGAATATAAACTGACCCTGACGGGGGCCAACTTTCAGGGGACACCGGTCTCTCTGCCTATGGACATGGCCGGGGCCGCCATCACGATGTGCTGCGTCATCTCGGAACGGCGCTTCAACCGCCTGACCAACCCGGCCTTGAGTATCGGCCTGCCCCCCTTCCTGACCAAAGGGGCCGGGATGATGTCGGGGATGATGCTCAGCCAGTACACCGCCGATATGCTGATCGTCGAGCAGCGCATCCTCTCCATGCCGGCCAGCATCCAGTCGATCCCCGCCGCCGCCGACCAGGAGGATTTCGTCTCGATGGGCATGAACACGGCGATCAAGAACGCCCAGATTCTGGAGAACGCCTACGGCGTCCTGGGGATTGAGTTTATGGGGGCGGCCCAGGCGCTCGATTTCCGCAATTTCACCCACGGGCATGGGGTCGAGACGGCCCGGCGGGTCGTGCGCAAGTATGTGGATTTCCTGGACGAGGACCGCCCGCTCTACCCCGACCACACCCGCATGATGGAACTGGTCCGCTCCTGCGAGATCCTGGAGGCGGTCGAGGAGGCGGTCGGCGCGATTGCCTGGTAAACCCGAGGGCCTGTCCTCCGGGAAGCGGCCCGCTAACCGGCGGTGGAGCGACTGCTGGCCAGGCCGGAGGGAAGGGCGTAGTGGCGATCAGGGCCGACCCACGCGGCCGGGCTGAGGCCGGCCCGACCCTGCCGGCCAGGGACAGATCGCCCGGAGGGGGCAACTGCAGCAACGGGGGGCCTCTTGGCGGCAGCACTCCTTGCCGTGGCGCACGATCAGGGCGTGGTACTCGTTGAACAGGGACGGGAGCGGGGGAAGGTGGGCCATGAAAAAGGCCCGCCGCTCCTCGTAAGGGGTCCGCGAGGACATCCAGCCCAGGCGAGAGAGCAGCCGGCCGGTATAGGCATCCACGACAAAGGTGGGCCGGCCGGCCGCATACAGGAGGATGCTGTCGGCCGTCTCCGGCCCAATGCCGGGGATGGCCACAAGGTCCCGCCGCAGGTCGGCCAGGTCCCCCCGCGCCAGGGCCGTCGGGTCGCCCCCGTGCGCCCGCTCCAGGTAGTCCAGCAGGGCCCGCAGACGGCGGGCCTTGACCCGAAAGAACCCTGCCGGCCGGATGAGCCGTTCCAGTTCCTCCTGGGGCAGGGCTCGCAGGCCGGCCGGGGAGAGCACCCCCGCCGCCTTCAGGTTCTCCAACGCCCGCTCCACATTGCGCCAGGAGACGTTCTGGGTCAGCACGGCCCCCACCATCACCTCGAACGGCCCCTCCCCCGGCCACCAGTTCTGCGGACCGTAGGCGGCCAGCAGGAGACGGTACACCTCCAGCAACTGCTCGGTCCAGGTCATCGGGCGACCGACCTCCGGCGACGGCGCACCCAGCCCCACAACCCCAGGAGCAGCAGGACCATCGCGCCAAAGGCGGCCGCGCCGGCGGGGGAGGGGCCGGCGTTGGGCGGAGGGGGGGCACCTGCCC
>FWWM01004408.1_pt1 | contig 32852 bp, 24 predicted proteins | sample 2228351 | NCBI WGS metagenome assembly FWWM01 (sample SAMEA103939774, study PRJEB20133) | metagenome
ACCAGTTCCGCCAAGTCTTCTTGCTCCACCAGTGCTATCAATTGGCGGATGAGTTCCAAATTGACCGTCGGCGAAAGGACAGGTTCATCGTAGAACGGTTCATCACGCAAATAGTCCATCCCTCATCGCTCCCATGCCCCAAAGAGGGGGAGATGGTGGCGGCGCAGGGATTTGAACCCTGGACCCCGCGGTTATGAGCCGCGTGCTCTGCCGCTGAGCTACGCCGCCATCACACGGAAAGGGAAGCCGCCTCCTCCGCCGCAGTTGCCGCAGAGGCTGCACCCCGACGGCGTCGGCGTTTCGGCTCTTTCTTCCGCTCCTGATAGGCTAATCGGCGCGCTTCGTATTCCTGCCGAACCGCCTCTTCCAGTTCCTGTTCCAGCGTTAGCAAAGGGGTGGCATCAAATGAACGCAACAAGTCCCAGTTGATCTTGATTTTCCGCAAACCTGCCACGCAGTCAAACACCTCCGTTGAGCATCCCGAACAGCGCCAACTATTTTAGCACGCTTTCGCGCTCTGTCAAAGGGTGGGTGGAAGGGGAACTTTCTCGCCATCGTTAAGCGTTTATTGCATTGTGCAACGCCCCAAAAATCGGAGGTGAGGACGATGCGCTTTGTTTTAGGCTGGTTGCTGGTTGGCAGCGTAGTGATGGGGCTTTCAGCCCAAACGCCTCCTGTGCCTGACTCGGTGCGACCGTTCCTTGGTAAGCCAGCGCCGAAAGCCGCGCTCGTGGACATAGACGGCAAAAAGCATCCTTTGTCCGCTTACAGGGGGAAAGTGCTCTTGTTGGTTTACTGGGCACCCCACTGAAGTGCTTGCCGTGCGGAGGTTCCGCACTTGCGCGACTGGCACCAGAAGTTCTCCAAGCAAGGGTTGAAAATCTTCGCCATCTCCAAAGACACCCCACCGCCGCTCAAGGAAATGGCTAAGAGTTGGGGCATCAACTACACGCTGGCTCGTTGGGAACAACCTGTGCCTGAACCCTTCAACCGTCTTAGTTACCCCGCTGCGCTGCTCATAGACCGAAAAGGTGTCCTCAGAGCCGGTATCGTCGGTCCGTTCCTGATGCAGTTGGAGAAGGAACTGTTGGCGGCACTGAAAGAAAAACCACCTGCCGAAAAGGGGCAATCCGTCCCACCAAAGAAATCGGACAGCAAGGATGCCTCCCAGCGGAGCGGTCAAAAGAAGGGCTAAAAAGGGCGCAGGAAGTCCAAGTTTATTTGCAGCGCTAACGCTAACCCACCTTGGAGCAACACCATCAGCGCAAAGTCGCGGCGATTGAGGGAAACCCCTTGCCATGCTTGCCAAGTCAGTAGCGGGATGAAAGGCAGCCACAATCGGGCAACTTCGCCCCGAACAACGCCGCTCAAGTTCAACGCCAATAGCACGAGGAGCGTTGCCACCATTAGCGTAGCGGGGCGCCCTTCGCGCCACCACCGTCCCAATGCAACAACGCAGAGCCCCAACCAACCACTTCCCAACGCCATCGCAAAATCGGCAAGATTGACAAACACCCAAGGAAGGTAACTGCGCGCGTGAGCGCCGGCTTGGGCGTGATGGGCTGCGTTGGCTGCTTTGAAAGTTTCCAGCGGTTGGAACCCGAACAGCGCCCAAGCGAGGAGGTAAGGCGCAACGGTCAAAAGCGCAGCGGCAACGACTTGGGGTATCGGCAATTGCGTCTGCTTTCGCCCGTGTGCCCACAAAAGCCACAGCGCCACACAGGCTAACGGCACCGCATTTTTGAACGCCAGCCAAAGAGCCATCCCTGCCAACATGCCTGTCCCTAACGCCCATCCCCAATTGCGGGTGCGATGCCACAGCCACGCCGCTGCGAGGGTTGCGGTGACGAAGAAGAAGTGGACGCTGTCCACCGTCGTCTGCCACCACAACAATGCGGGCACTGTTGCTACCAAAGCGATGAACGCTGCTTGCCCGCTCTCCCGCGCGAACAACCATCCCCAGAGAAGCGTCGCCAGTGTGCCCAGTATCCAACAAAATACAGCAATCCACCATGCGGCTTTGAAGTCTTCGTCCGCAGGATACACATTGTCGGGCGACAGCGGGGGCGCAATGCGGAGGTAAACTTCCCGCACAAGAACAAGGTCTTGTTCGCTCATCGGCACCATCGCTTGCAAAGCGGGGTGAAGGGCTATCCACCGCCACAGGGCAAAGAGCAGGGGGAGCCCTGGCGGATGGGTGGCAGCGTGAAAAGGCTTTTGAGGCAACCGTTCGTGATAATGCCGCAAATAATCCGCTACCCCTTGATGCGATAGGTTTCGGGCTTCGTCGTAAAAACTCGTTGCCACAGGGCTGGCGATGACCAGCGTCCAGAAGACAGGCACAGGGCGATACCCTTTCGGTAGCAAGACAGCAAAGTTCAGCCGAAGGAGCACGGTCAGAAGAAGGAAGCCGACAACGATGTAGCGCCACTTTGGGGAGTGCTTGTTTTCGTTCTCGTTGCTCAACTGACCGCTCCACCAGACCAATCCCACCAACCCCAGCAATAACGCCAACGCCGTCAAGACCCAAAGGGGGTCAAAGCGGGTGTCCGAGCGAAACTCCCACACCCACTCGTTCGGAACACCGAAAGGGACACCCATTCCCAACAGGGCTATCAACAAGCCCGCCCAAGCGAGGGCTATCCATGTTGGCGTTGCCAATGTCACCCGCAAAACCGTGCTTCCCCCTTTGATGTTGCTTGTGCCTTTGCAAACTTTTGCTCTGTAAAAACATTGCGCCCGTTTCTATCGCTGCGCTACAATGGCATCGCACACGATGTGAAAACAGCCGTCGGGGACAAGCCCGACGCTACCGAGCGTGAAGGCGTGAGGCGTAAAGCGTAAAATGCTGGTGGTAGTCGTTCAACATCTGTCGGAGGCGAACCCCGACGCTACCGTCGTATAGAGAGAGGGCGTCATCAATCACTGGCGAAAGCCAGCGGCATGGGCGGTGAAGCGGCAGCAACCTTTGCATTAGAGGGCATGCGCTCAGAAAGGTGGTGAGCGACCATGCGGTTGTTAGTGGTTGCGGCACTCGTGAGTGGGTGGGCAATGACAGTGGGTGCTCAAGCGCCTCTCGTTTTCTATGTCGCTCCGAACGGCAACGACCAGTGGAGTGGTCATCGTCCCTTCCCCAATGCGCAACGCACCGACGGTCCTTTCGCCACTTTAGAGCGCGCCCGTGACGCTATCCGAGCGCTGAAACAACAAGGTCGGTTCCCAAAAGCAGGTGTGGTGGTGGAAGTGAGAGGCGGCATTTACGAACTTACCCGCCCTCTGGAATTAACAGCAGAAGACTCAGGACTGCCTGATGCACCGATCATCTATCGTGCCCGCAAAGGGGAACAAGTGCGCTTGTTGGGTGGCAAGCGAGTGACAAACTGGCAAAAAGTCACAGACCCTGCAGTGCTCGCTCGGCTGGATCCATCAGTGCGCGATAAGGTGTGGCAAGCCAATTTGAAAGCGTTGGGCGTCACCGATTACGGCTCCCCCGCTGGCGGTGGCTTGGAGTTATTTTTCAACGATGCGCCGATGACACTGGCTCGCTTTCCTAACGAAGGGTTCATGCGCATCGCGGATATCGCTGAAGACGATGGGCACCAAATTCACGGCATCAAAGGCAGCCGCGTAGGGCGCTTCTATTACGAAGGGGAACGACCGCAACGATGGTTGGGCGAGAAGGAAGTTTGGTTGCACGGTTACTGGTTCTGGGATTGGAGCGACCAACGCCATCGCCTGCTGCGCATTGAGCCTGACAAGCGGCTGCTGGAAGTGGCGCCACCTTACCACTACTACGGCTACCGCAAAGGGCAATACTTCTACGCCTACAATGTCCTCGCTGAATTGGATGCGCCAGGGGAGTGGTATCTGGACCGAGAGGCGGGCATCCTCTACTTCTACCCGCCAGAAGATGTGCGAAAAGGTGAAGCCCTCGTTTCGGTGTTGTCTACACTGCTAACCATGAAAGAAGTTCGCCATGTTCGCTGGGAAGGGTTTGTGATGGAAGGCGTTCGGGGCACGGTGGTAACGATTGCAGGCGGCACCGATGTGCAAATTCGTGGCTGCATCATTCGCAACAGCGGGGGCAACGGCGTGCGTGTAGAAGGGGGCTCAAACCATGCCGTCATCAGTTGCGACCTTTACGGGTTGGGGGAAGGCGGCATCTTGCTCTCCGGTGGCGACCGTGCTTCATTGACCCCCGCAAACCATCTTGCCGAAAACAATCACATCCACCATTACGCTCGGTGGCACCGAATGTATCGCCCTGCCATTGCGTTGAACGGAGTGGGCAACAAAGCCCGCCACAATTTCATCCACGATGCACCGCACCAAGCCATCGCTTTCAGCGGCAACGAGCATTTGATAGAGTTCAACCGCATCGCCCGCGTTTGCTTGGAGTCCAATGATGCGGGCGCTATTTACAGCGGGCGCGATTGGACATGGCGCGGCACTATCATCCGCTACAACTTCTTCCACGACATCATAGGCTTTCAGGGCAAAGGCTGCATGGGCGTTTACTTGGACGACATGCTGTGCGGGACAATCGTGTTTGGCAATGTGTTTTACCGCGTGACCAATGCGGCTTTCATCGGCGGTGGGCGCGACAACATCGTGGAGAATAACATTTTCGTTGAGTGCAACCCCGCCGTCCATGTGGACGCTCGCGCAATGGGATGGGCAAGTTACCATGTGGATACGACTTTGAAAGAGCGATTAAACGCTGTGCCCTATCGTCAATCGCCTTGGCGGGAGCGGTATCCCCAACTGCTCACCCTTTTGGACGACGAGCCAGCCGCACCGAAAGGCAACCGCATTGTCCGCAACATCTGTGTCGGCGGTCGCTGGCTGAACATAGAGGCGAAGGCGAAACCCTATGTGGAGATAGCCGACAACCTGCTTGATGTTGACCCGTTATTCGTCGACATGGCGAGACTGGACTTTCGGTTGCGCCCCAACTCGCCTGCCTTTCAATTCGGCTTCAAACCCATCCCCTTTGACCGCATCGGTCTCTACCGCGATCAATGGCGGCAGCGGTTGCCAGACCGTGAAGCAGCGGAACGCAAAGGCTAAAAACGCTCTGGCTTAAGCCTTCACCTTGAAGGTCAACTTGAGCAGACCCAACTCCAAAACATCGCCATCTTTGAGGGGACGGGGTTGGTTGGGCGGCAGGAACTGACCGTTCAGTTTTGTCCCGTTGGTGCTCTGCAAGTCTTCCACGAAGAACTGGTCGCCTTGGCGGAGAAGCCGACAGTGGCGACGGGAAACCCCTGCTTCGTAGCCCCCGTGCGGTGTCAAGTCCACATCGGGGAACACCCGACTGACAGGGTCTGCCCGCCCCAGCAGCACTTCGTTTTTGGAAAAGTCCAGCGGCAACTCAACGCCTGACTCAAGGACGAGCGCTGCGACGGGAGCAGCAACAGGGGGTGGCGCAACAGGGGGTGCTTCCGCAGGAGCAGGCGTTGGCACACCGGCTGGCGCGGAGATGGCTGCCCCGCAACTCTCACAAAAGCGAGCGTCAGGCGGGTTCTCGTGCCCGCAGGACGGGCACTTCAACGCCCCCACCACTGGAGGGGCGGCTTCAGGAGCAGCAACTTCTGGCGCGGCTTCCGTGGGTGCTTCCACTGGTGCTTCTGCTGGAGCTGCTTCTGCCGGCGCTGCTGCAACTTCGGACAACGATGCCCCGCATTCGTCACAGAACAACGCACCATCCAGGTTTTCCGTGCCGCACTGTGGACACTTGATGGGCATTCTTCCTCACCCTCCTTGACGACACAGCGCTGTCGCTAAAAAGGATGCCACACACCCTGCTGATGTCATGAGAGATCCCGCCAACCGATGCCAACTTTGCTCAGCGCATAGCCAATCTCTCGTCGGTGATCGCCGTAGGCAATCATGCAGTGGAAGCCACGCATTGATCCCGTCACGGCTTTCACATCGCCTCTGAGTTTCACCTCAATTTGTGAACGGCAAACAGGGAGGAATGGCGTGCCCACGATTTCTCCGACGAAGCCACACCATTCTTGAGCCGCAAAGTCAGGATTGACAACGGTCACCGTTTGCCCTTTCCGCATCTCCACCTTGATGGCGGCGCCGTGATCGGACTCAAAGTGGGTGAGCACCTTCGCAGGCTCGGGTGCCTTCCCATCCATCCAACGAGGCGCGGTGCAATGAGCAAACAAAATCACGCCGTCGCGCGTTGGGAAGGTTGGGTTGCAAAAGAAGGTCGGTTTGCCCGCAATGAAGTGCAGCAAAATGCCAGTGGGGATGACCACGAAGTCGGATTCGCAATACGCCATGTAGCCCGCGTCGTTCAGAAGCGAAAGGGTCAAGCAGGGCATGATCCCCGCGTAACTGCCCATGCACGCGTTGGTGGTGATGGCGACGGCATCGTGGCGTGCCATCAACTCGCGGAACAAGTCCGCCAGCAAGAAGGCTTCCACCACGAACTCTTTTCGGGTTTGCAAGGTGACGCCTTTTTGGCGAAGGAATTGCTCCGCTTGCTCCCTCACCTTTGCCATTCGCCGCTCGTTTTTCCGCGCTGCGTCAATCATCGCCAACAATTCAGGGATGGGCACGGTAACGATGTCCAAGTTCCAACGCATCTTTGCCAGTTCGGGTGGGCTGGGGTGTCCTGGCGCGTGTGCCCAACCGCCAGGACCACCGACAGCGATGATGCGGCGACCACGCGTGTTCACCAACCCGTAAAGGGCTCGCAAGCGCCACAGCAGTTCGTCTTGCTCGTCCACTACAACATCGTCGTAACTGACCCGCTGTTGCGACAACTGGTCCGTGTGCCGGCGCAAAAAACGGGCGTGAACAATCTCGTGCCACAGGTAGTAGGGTGCGGTGCGGAAGCGAACAAAGAAAATCGTCGGTAAGCCTTTGTCCACAAGGGCTTGCAGCAAGTCCGTCCACCCACCCGCTGCGTAAACGAGCAACACATCGGCTTTGTCAAGGTCGCTGAGCGCTTCCACTTGTGAAGGGTGCCTAAGTTTTGCGGGCGTTAAGAACCGAACGGGGAAATCGGCACGAGCCGTCAAGCGGTTTAGTTCCTCGCGAATGCGTGCTAACTCTCTGTCGGCATCCGCTTCCGTTTCAATACCGCCCCACGGTCGCCAACTTGTCGCTTCCGCTCGCTGCGAAACGGTGAAAGTGAGCACGGGCTTGACAACGAGTGGGCGACTGCCCAGCCGAAAGTTGGGAGGGGTGAAAGTTTTTTCGGGTGCAGCAGTGCCAATAGCGGAACTGGCGAAAGCAGCGGTGCTGATGGCAAGGAACGACCGCCGCGACAACCGACCCTCTTTCCCTTCCATCTGCGCTCCCTCCTTGCTTCCTTGGCAGACTTGACACATGCTTTACTCGCAACGCTCCTTGCACAAAGTTTGTTGGCGCTTCACCATCCATGCCACTACCCAACGGTAACGGTCCTCTCTTGGGAGGCTTGATGCGGTGCGTTAGGAAGCGCGCCTTCCAACGGTGCCGAATTCGCTTTTCGGCATGTCAGGAGACATGCTCCCAAGTGGACAACCGTCGCCGACCAGCAGCGACGCTACCGCCAGCATTTTCACGCCTTACGCATCACGCCTTTACGCTCGGTAGCGTCAGTGCTTGTCCCCGACAGTCGTTCTTTCGCCTTTGTCCGCTTTTCGCAGCAAGCGGACAGGACTGAAGAGACCAGCAAAGCGCTGTTCACCAAACACATAAGGCGTTGGGATGGCTTCCGAATAGTGGGGACCGAGGCTGGAGCAAACGAGGATGCACAGACGGTTTTCGCCCACCCGCACTTTTCCCGTTAGGTCAAAGCGGAAAGGAGCCCATACCCGCACGCCGACTTTTTCGCCGTTGAGCCACACTTCCGCTGTCCCTCGCACCTTCCCCAAGTCCAAAACCCACTGTCCATCAGCATTGTCAAGGGCGAAAGTTGTTTCGTAAGCGATGGCGCCGGCGTAACAGGAAAGCCCATAGTCTGCCCACGCTCCCAACCCCATGCGTCCCGAACCCACTTCGTAAGTGACGGGTTCCAGAACGGCGGCTGTATCGGGGTAGCCAATTTCAGGCACGAAGCGGATCGCCGCGACGCGTTGCTCTTTTTCTGGGTTTGGAAGCGGATAAGTGCCATCGGGAGCAGGCGCTATTTCGCGCCCATCAACGAACACTTGACATTGCCCTTTGATGCGGATTTGCATCTTCGTTGCGCCCGGCGGGACAGGGAACCGCACCCAACAGGTGCGTTGGGCTTTTTCAGGGAACGGTTCAAAGGCAGGTTCAAAGGGGCGATCGGGCTTCCCTTCCAACCACTCCGCTCGGGGCAACGGGTGCGGTGCTTCTCTTTGCGGCAACCCCTCCACTTCGCCCCAAGGAGCCATGGGTGGCACGCCTTGACTCATTGCTCGTCCCCACCAACGGTCATCGTGGTGCGGCTCCATCCAATCGCTGGGTTCTTGCCCTACTTCCCACGCCCCAATGCGCCACGAAGGGTCGGAAACAAAAACCAGCCGCTCACCGTTGCGCAGCGTTGCCTCGCCGTAAACCAACAAGCCTGCAGGACCACCTTCTGTCCATGCGCGCACGGCAATAGTGTTTGTGCCCGGCTGCAAGTAACTGCTAATCTCGTAGCGCTGCAAAGCAACGCGGTTGCGGTCTATCTGCCCTTCGCCCAGAAAGTGCCCGTTAACCCACAGCCGATAACCGCTCTCCGCTACGATGCCCAACCATGCGCTTTGCACCGACGAAGGGATTGTCAAGTTCCGCCGAAAAGCGCGCCAGCAGCGCGGGATGCCAAAGTCAGGGTAGGGAAGTTCGGGGAACCAAATCCAATGCGGCGTGATGGTTTGCTGCGGCTCAGGGAGGAACTGAAAGAAGAAACGCAGTCGTCCTACCCGTCTCGTCACTCGCAGGAGCAAGGGGTTGCTTCCCGCCCTCAGCCGAACGGGCGCGCAGACTAAATCGGCATCGGTGAAGGGCAGCACTTGTTCGCCGTTGAGCCAAATCGCTTTGCCGCAGCAGCCGCTCACGCACAGCCAAAGCGTTTGCGAACCCGTCGCCACAACTTTCGTGAACACATCAAACTGCTCGCCTTCGGCTCCTTCGCCCAAATCCACGAATTCCTTCGGCACGAACCCTTTTGGACCGAGAGTCGTATGGTGGATGGGGTCCGCTTCTATGCCCAACTTCAGGGAAAAGCGCACGGGTTGCCATTCGGGTTCGCTCCCCGAAGCGCGAGGCGATGGCGCATTTTCGGGCGCGAAGGGACCGCGCTTGAGCAAATAGGTGCCGAACGAAAAGGTGGCGAAAGCCCACGAACGGTCATCGTAGTCAGGCAGGTGCCATCCCAACGCTAACCCGTCTTCCCGTTCGCCTTCCACGCGATAGCGGAAGCGCCGCGTTTGAACAGGCACGGTTTCGGAAGGCGGCAGGTCAAAGTCGCCCCAACGGTTATCAAGGGTGGGAAGGTAAGCGATGTCCCACGAGCCATCCAGCCGTAGCACTTCTTCTTCGCGCGCTTCTTCTGGCGGTTGCGGTTTGCCCCTGCGGAAGGAAAGCACCAACCCTGTGGCATGTGTGAAATCCAGCGTCACTTCCGTGCCCTTTTCTGTCAAGTGAGCAGGAAGGGGTTTGATTTCGCCTGTTGTGGTATCCCAAAGGTGCGGGACACCTTTGACAGCGAAGCGAACGGTCACTTTGTGCGGTTCCACTGGCGCGCTCTCCAGCGGTTTAGAGTTTGCGAACACTTTCGGGTGCACGACGAAGAAGAAATCGTCACGGTCTATGCGCCAGTGGCGGTAAGGGGCACCTTCCACGGGGCGAGGCAATTTCTCCGCCAAAACTTCTGGCACCATTGCCGGCTCCCTGACGAAAATGCCGCTGCCGCCAGAGGCAAACTTGATTTCTGTTCGCTGACCGTTGGCTGCTGGGGCAACACCGAATAGCGCTTGAACGGCTGCCGCTGATTCTGCTCGGGTTTTGCCCAGCAGGAGTTCAGGCACGCGCCCCACAGCAACGACGGTGCCCCCCGATTTTGCAAAGGAAAGCAAGCGGTCAAAAGTTTTCGCTCGCAAGACGGTGACGGCAGGGAGGATGACGACACGGAGGCGGTAATTGCTGACGATGAGGGTTCCTTTTTGCACTTTGGCTTGCTCTATGCTGTCCTCGTCCAGCAGGGTGAAATCGCGCCCGTCTCGGTCAAGGACACCCAACTGTGGGTGCCACCAATTGGGATTGCCCACCAATGCCCAATAGACCTGTTGGCAAAAGCGTGCTGTTTCGTCCGGCTCGCCTAAGCCCGTGTGGGCGTGAATGGTGGTGCTCGGATAGAGAACGGCTAAGGGGCAAACATGGTTGCCTTGACTGAGCAAAAAACTGAGGCGGGTGATGTGGTCGGCAAAGGGGCGGTAGTGCTGCCAGTAGGGTTGCCGCCAACAAGTGCTTGGGGGCGCCCACTCCCACCAACTGCCTTTGGTGCTGTAGTAAACAGCGTGGGGGTTGTAAAGGTTGGCGCCCCGCTGATACCACCGATGAAGCCATTGCGAAAGTTCGTCCAAAGTGTGTCCCCAGCCACTGCTGTGGAACCCTTCCAACCAGACGCGAGCGCGCCGATACAGTTGCGCGAGGGCATCGTGGGGTTTGCAATCGCCACTGTGGTCTTGCCCTGGAGCGGAAAACCAACGCATAGTGCGGAAGTAGTCCAAATACCAGCGCTGCCCTTCTATCGGGTCGGCGTTGCGGTTCATCTGGTCGTAGGCGCACAGCATCCCGTGCTTTTGGTGCCACTCAAACAGGGGGCGAAAGAAGGCTTTTTCCGCCAGCGCTGTGAGCACCTCAAGGGCATCGCAGCGAACCTTTTTGCCTTCGTCGGTGGTGGGGAAGAAGAGAGCGGGTAACCACTCCCGCAACTCGTAACCCTTGCGGCGGCGGAACTCGTCAGGGAACCGCCAGGTCCAACGGGGAAGCATGGGCAATTCGTCTTGGAAACTGCCCACCAAAACTTTGCCCAGATACTTGCCAGCGCGCCGCTCAAACTCACCGTGCACGCGGTCAAAGAGGGCTTGACAAGCCTTCGGGTTAAGGTAGTCAAACTTAGACGGCACGGCGTAGAAAAAGAGGAGTTGCCAGTCGTTGGTAGCCGGCGCCTTCCATTGGAAAGGCAAAACTGTGCCTTCATAAAAAACTGCCAGACACTTCGCCCCTACCCCATCCTGCGAACCTTCCGCTGGCATCGCGTGGAGTGCTAAGGGCACGACACCTGGCGGTGGTGTGAAAGTGACGCTCTCACCTCTTCGGACGGACACCGCCATCCAGCGAACAGCAGCGCCCCGAAATTCAGGATGGGCGAACAGAAGTTGGTCTTGCAGCCGTGCCCCTGAAAAGCCCAGTTGGTCGTAGAACCAGACCAACATCCCCAGTTGCTCCGCTTGCTGGAGGACGAAAAGGAAGCAATCCCACCACCCATCGGAGAAGAAAGGCGGGTCATCAGGAGCGCTCCCGAACAACGGTCCGTTGGGCGCAAGGTTGAGGACAAGGACATTGAACACACCCGCTTCTGCCAAGCGCTCCATTTGCCACCGCAGGCGCTCCTTGACCAATGGCTCGCCGCTCCACCACCAGATAGGCACGGGCGAAAAAATCTTCGGCGGGTTGCGGAACAAGTCGGTTAAAGCGCCCTTCATGACAACTTTCTCCTCTCGCCGCCGTTTCGCTTGTAGCAAAAAGTCAAGGGCGCCGAAGCGGGGGCACTCCAGCGCCCTCTGTTTTCGCTGTCCCTTACGGATTGCGCGGACCCATTACGATGGGTGTCCAATCGCGCCACTCAGGTTCGCCATCGTAGCCCCTCAGCGGGCGATACCAGATGTTGCGATAACGAACGGGGTCACCGTGATCCTGCAACCGCAGCGGTCCAACAGGCGGATGGGGTTCGTAAGGCAGGGTCTGGCGGTGAGTGGTGGGACCAAACAGCGGGGTGTGGTAGTGCACCACAACGCCATTGTGAATGACCGTCACATAAGCGGGGCGGATAAGTTTCCCCTCCTCGTCAAAGCGGGGCACCAGCCAGATGATGTCGTAAACTTGCCACTCGCCCGGGCGCCGGCACGCGTTCACCAGCGGCGGGTATTGACCGTAAACAGCAGCGGTGGTGCCGTCGGCATAAGTTGGGTTTTCGTAGCAGTCCAGCACTTGAATTTCGTAGCGGTTCATCAAAAAGACGCCGCTGTTGCCGCGCCCTTGCCCTTCGCCCCGCACTTCCGCTGGTGCTGCCCACTCAATGTGCAGTTGGCAATCGCCGAACTCGTCCACCGTGCGGATGTCGCCAGTGCCGGGCACGACCTCCATGTAACCGTTTTCCACCTTCCAACGCGCAGGACCACCGTCGCGGGCGCTCACCCACTTGGACAAGTCCTTGCCATCAAAGAGGATGATGGCATCGGACGGTGGTTCGCCAGGGGCTTCCTGCGTGCTGAACCAGCCTGGCCAAACGACGGGCGGCTGTGGTCGCTCACTGTCGTGCACGCGCCACCGCGTGTTGGGCAGGAAGGGCGTGTCATCGTAGCCGAACTTCGCCATCGTCCATCGCCTCCTCTCGCATTTCATTTTGCCCTATGACATTCACGCATCTTGCCTCTCTTGACAATCTCACTCCCTGCCTCACGGTCGGGGCAGATTGGGGAACAACACGGGTGTCAAGTCACGCCATTCGGGTTCGCCATCGTAACCCTTCAGCGGGCGATACCAAATGTTGCGGTAACGAACGGGGAAGCCATGATCCTGCAGCCGCAGCGGTCCAACAGGTGGATGGGGACGATAAACAGGCACGCGCCGATGCCCTGTCGGTCCGAGAACAGGTGTGTGATAATGCACAACGATGCCATTGTGAAGGAGTGTCAAGTAGCCAGGGCGCAAAAGGTTGCCCTTTTCATCAAAACGAGGCGCAATCCAGATGATATCGTAGGTCTGCCACTCCCCTGGCGGTCGGCTCGCGTTCACTAACGGAGGAAACTGACCGTAGATGGATGAAGCCATCCCATCAGCGTAGGTGGGGTTGTTGTAGGAGTCCAGCACTTGGATTTCGTAACGCCCCATCAAAAAGATGCCGCTGTTGCCGCGCCCTTGCCCTTCGCCCCGCACCCCTTCGGGGATGCACCATTCAATGTGCAGTTGACAATCGCCAAACTCTTCCACCGTTCGGATATCGCCTGTAAAGGGCACGATTTCCATGTAACCGTTTTCTACTTTCCAACGAGCGGGACCGCCCCGAATACTTTGCCATTTTGACAAGTCGGTGCCGTCAAACAGGATGACAGCATCGGATGGGGGATCGTTCCACGCTTTGCTGGGGGTAACAACTGGTGGTTGGGGGCGTTTGGCATCGTGCACCCGCCACTTCTGGTTTGGCAAAAAAGGGGTGTCCTCGTAACCCAACTGCGCTCCCACCACAAACGAGAGAGCAGCCATTGCTGCAACGCCGAACAATCCCAGCACCCAAACCCGCATCTTTGAACACCTCGCATCCTTGTGGCGCTCTTTCAACACCGACAGGCACCACGCCAAAAGTTTAAAGCAACCAACCACCGCAAGCGCTACCCTCTTATCAGCCGACTGGCTGACAGCAAAGTCGGGGAGTTACCCCATCTGGGGCATGGCAGGAGCAAAAAGCGGAACAAAGATTTCCCCGTTCCGCGTCCCTCGTCCCCCGTCCCCTATTGAGCAGGGGCGAAGTTTTTTACCAACCCCGCACTTGCAAGAGTTCCGCTTCGGACAGGGTGCGGATGTCAATGCCGCGCATGGGCTCGCCCAAGCCGCGCGAGATTTCCGCAAGGATTTCGGGTTGGTCGTAATAGGTGACGGCGTCCACGATGGCTTTGGCTCGCTTATAGGGGTCACTGCTCTTGAAGATGCCGCTACCAACGAAAACGGCTTCGGCGCCCAGTCGCATCATCAGGGCTGCGTCGGCGGGTGTGGCGATGCCTCCTGCGGCAAAGTTGGGGACAGGCAACCGACCGTGATCGTGCACCCACTTGACCAACTCGTAGGGGGCACCCAAGTTCTTGGCGACGGTCACCAGTTCTTCTTCAGGCAGGGCTTGGATGCGGCGGATTTCGTCCATGATTTTGCGCATGTGTCGGACGGCTTCCACTACATTGCCCGTGCCCGCTTCACCTTTCGTGCGAATCATGGCAGCCCCTTCCGCAATGCGGCGAAGGGCTTCACCCAAATCGCGCGCCCCGCAAACGAAGGGCACCTTGAAAGCGTGCTTGTTGATGTGGAATTGCTCGTCGGCAGGCGTGAGCACTTCGCTCTCGTCAATGAAGTCCACGCCCAACGCTTCCAAGATTTCCGCTTCCACGAAGTGACCAATTCGGCATTTCGCCATGACGGGGATGGTCACGGCTTCCATGATTTCCAAGATTTTCTCGGGGTCCGCCATGCGGGCGACGCCGCCCTCTTTTCGGATGTCGGCGGGCACCCGCTCCAACGCCATCACCGCCACTGCCCCCGCTTCTTCCGCAATTTTCGCCTGTTCGGCGTTGGTCACATCCATGATCACGCCGCCTTTGAGCATTTGCGCCAATCCGACCTTCACGCGCCAAGTGCCCCAGACTTTTTCGTCCGTCCAACGAGGCAGTTCGTTCTGCATCAGATTATCCCCCCTTGACAGTGCTTATTGGTCAAGCACGGATTGCGGATTGGCTTTCAGCAATTTTTGCCGCAGGCTGTCCAACTCCCTCAAAGCGTCCTCGCGACGGGCGTAATTGCCGACATTGACGACTTGCCCATCTTTGAAAACGATGACCAAGCAAAAGCCTCAGATCGTTTCGCCGATGTGAATGTAGCGCACCTCTGTCAAATTCACCCACAAATTGCCAACCTGCCACCACAACACCTTTGCTCACCTCGTCCCACCCGCAGTTCCCTCCGCACCCGATGGTGCAGGACCACTGAGCAACACTGGGTCAGGCTGAACCCCTTTTTGTTCGCACTCCAGAACCCCTTGGGCGGAGATGCGATACAAGGCAAACCCGCCTAAGGCACCCAACCGTTCCAGCAACCCCAACTTTGCCAGCAAATCTGCGTTCCGCTGGATGGCAACGGGTTCTAAGGGAAGGCTGCTCGCCAATTCTTTTATCAGTAGATCGCAATGAGCAGAAACTCGTTGCGACCCTTGCCCGCAACCATGAAAGGAACGGTTCGGGCTTCCGCTGTCACCCAACGGGTGCAGCGCCTGCATACCTCCTTCAGCGCTGCCCTCAGGCAGCACCGCGAGCCTCTGCAGGGGGGCGACTGACTGGCGCCCCACGACCCCTTGTTGCACCTGTGGTGCAGCAAGAAGCCGTATCGTTGCCCTCTTCGGCGCTCTTTCGGCGGTCAGCCGTTGCCTACTCTCCTTTCGGAGAGCAGTGCCTTTCACCCGAAAGGGGTGCCGCCGACAGGAGGAGATAACACAGGAAGGGAATGATGTCAAGGCATGCAGCGTTCTCGTTGCGATCTACTGTTATGGAAACCCACACATCAAACCCCCGTTCCTTCCAAACGGCGTAAAGTGCTGCCAAAATGCGTTTGCGGATTTCCGCATCGGTCACATTGCGCCACCTCTGTGCTTAAATTATTGCACGGACAGCATCACGAAGCCCGAAAGGTGAATGCGTATGCCTTCGCGCAAAAGACAAGCGGAAAGTATCGTTGAGATACAGGAGTTTTTGGTGCCACCCGGTTTTCGTTCGGGCTATGCCGTTTTGTGGGGCAAGCCCAATGTGGGCAAGTCAACGCTGCTCAACTACTTGGTGGGGCAGAAGATTGCCATTGTCTCGCCCAAGCCTCAAACGACCCGCAATCGCATCGTGGGCGTTGTGGAGACAGAGAACGCCCAAGTCGTTCTACTGGACACGCCCGGTGTCCATCACCCGCGCCACAAGTTGGGTGAGTATCTGGTGGCGGAAGCGCGAGCGGGATTGGAAAGCGCTGATGTGGTGCTGTTCATGGTGGATGTGACCGAACCACCCACACCCGACGATGAGCGGGCTGCCGAGTTGCTCAACAGCCTGTTGCGTCAATCGCCTCGCCCTGTGCTGTTGGTCATCAACAAGATTGATGCGGTCTCACCAGTGCTGGCGCAGGAACGACGGTTGCTTTACGAAGCACTGGGCAACTACGACGAGACGGTGATGATTTCCGCCCTCACAGGCGACGGCGTTCCCGTGCTGCTGCGCAAGGTCGTTGACCGACTGCCTGAAGGTCCACCTTACTACCCTCTGGGCACGCTGACCGATCAACCCGAGAAACTGCCTATCGCTGAAGCCATCCGTGAAGCCGTATTGCACTACACCCACGAAGAAGTTCCCTACGCTGTTGCCGTCATCGTGGACGAAATCCAGCACCGCAGCGACCAGTTGGCATATGTGCGAGCGACCATCTTTGTGGAGAAGGAGAGCCAAAAGGGCATCATCATCGGACAGGGTGGACAAATGCTCAAGAAGATTGGCACGATGGCGCGGCAGGAGATTGAGCGCTGGCTGGGCAAGAAAGTCTACTTGGAGTTGTGGGTGAAAGTCGCCAAGAACTGGCGCAAGGACGAAAACGCCCTTCGCCGCTTCGGCTACTTTGTCAAGAAGTGACGCCCCTCTCGGAACCCTTTTTTGTGCGGCTCACGCTGCCCTCTGAAGCCTTATGCGGTTAGGGGCAATTCTCAGCGACCTCCCGCACCATTGGCTTTCGTTTCGCTGATTAAAAAGTGCTGACCTGAAATGCTGTGCCATCGGCTTTTGCACAGGATTTTCCCGCGTCACCGCTTACCGTGCCCCTTTCCATGACCCTTGCCAGGTGGAAACCTCTCGGCACCTTTGTCGCTGCTTGATTGTTGCTCGTGGGGGGAAGGCAACCAATCGGGGGAGACGCCGAACTGCCCTCGCACTTTTGCCCAATCCTTTTCCTTCCGCCAATGGGCGAGAATGCGCTCAAGGGGAGCATTCGCCCCAGAAGCAATTTGCAACGCAGCCACAATGTCGCCCCAGGCAAGCCCTTGTCTCCGCAATTCCGCTACGCGTTCTTGCGGTATGCGAAAAGTTTGGCTCAGCACCATCAGCCAAACGGAGGCGATAAGGTCATCATCGCTGAGTTTACTGAGCGCGATGCGCCTTTGGTTGAAAGCACCGGGGTGAACGCCTAAACGGTGGGCGAGAACGCCCCAACCATGCCCCTTGCTGTGCTCTTTGAGGATTTGACGGATGTCCTTCTTGCCTACCTTTGCGATGACGAAAGCGGGTGCTAATGCAAACACGGGCTTTTCCGCTTCCTTGCGGGTGCTGATGATGAAGGTAGCATCTAAGTCCAAGGCGCGAGCGAGCAAAAGGGCAGCAGCCGCTTCTTCCCAACTCAGCCCACTCTTGCGAACGACAGCGGTGATGCTGAAGTCGTTGCTCCATACCCACGACAACACGGCGCTAAGGAAAAGAAGGCTCCAACCCAACGGTCGCATAACTTTCCCTCCTTTGCGAACGGAAAGTTTGAAGCGTCAGGGTTGCGCAAATGCCCGCAAGTGCCAAGCATTTATCACTGCCCCTGACGCTTTTTATCAGCGAAACAACGCTCACGGAGTGAGCCCTGTCACACTTTTGGTTGACGCAAAGTCGTCGTCCGAAAGACTGGCAGTTGCTCTCACGGGATGATGGTTAGCGACTGCTCGTCCTCCAGCGTTGAAGCGAAGATGCCGACAACCGAGTAGTTTCCAGCAGGCACGGGGCGACCGTCATTGTCCACCTGCCTCCAAACTTCCCTGTAGGTGCGCGCCTCGCCGGGTTGGAGAGTAATCATTTGCATCACTTCAGGGAAGGCTTTGCCATGAGACCAGCGCCAAACCTCCTCGCCTTCCTCGGTTAGCACAGCGAAGTCGGCTTCGGGTAAGGCAATCTCCAAATGGACAGGTTCGTTACCAACATTGCGCACCGTTAACAGCAATGGGACAGGTTCGCCTTGACGCACGGACGATGGAACGGACAAGGTCACTTCAAGGTTATCCCACGAGTTGACAAATTTGCGCAAAGCGAAGTCCACGATAACCTGCTGCCCTGCTTGCAGACCGTCCACTTCTTTAGCCTGCCACTCGTAATTGTCAGCAGTGGCTGTCACAAAGTAGTCACCAGGGGGCAAGAGGAGTTGATACTCGCCGTTGCGGTCCGTGATAGCGCCATCGCGAATGGGTGGGATGACGGGTGGTAGCGGAGGGAACGGAACGATGTCCCTTCCCATCGCTCCGCCTCTTTCTTTCTTCGGACGGTGCCAGACGGGACGACCGGCTTCCGCAGGCGTTGGACGCCAACCATCCCAAATCCACCAAGGGTCTCCCTTGCGGACAGCGACCACAACCGCACCTTCAATCGGCTGCCCTGTTTCCGCATCGGTCACCCTGCCCTTGACAATCCCAAAGTTCGCTTGAAGGACGAAGTCAACCCGAACTTGTTGGTTGGCTTCCACTGTCACAACCTTTTCGTCCTTTCCGTAGCCAGGCTTCATAGCGATAGCGCGGTAAGAGCCAGCGGGCACATTTGTCAACTCGTAACTGCCGTCGGCTTTGGTGAAGGTGAAGAGGGGGCGACGCCCTTTTCGGGGCACTTGTCCTGCTCCCTTGACGGGGTTCTGCAACGCTTTGACCACATCGCCAACGGTCATCTCTGGTGGAGACGGGGGCATTTCATCCGTTGGCACAACAATTCCCTCAGGCACCAAGGCGACCAATGCACCGGGAACGGGCACCTGCAAGCCATTCACGACCGCTGTCACCGTGCCGTAAACGGTGCCCAAGTCTTGGCGGGGCGTCAGTTGGAAGTCCAGAGAAGTTGTCCGCCCAACTTGAACCACCACTGTGTCAGCAGCCGCTTCGTAGTTAGGGTGGCGGGCTTCCACCAAGTAAGTGCCTTCAGGCACCAACAAGGTATACGAACCTTGAGCGTTAGTTACCGAAACAAACATGGGGCGAGAGGGCAAAACCGAAAGGGTCTCGCCTTCGCTCTCCACAGGGCGCGCGAGGATGCGAGCACGAGCAATGGGTTTACCTGTAGTTGCATCCGTAACTAACCCTGCGATTTGCCCCAAAGGCTGTGGCACCACTTCACCGACATTGACCACTTGCCCTGGGCGCACGAACACCACGAGAACTGCCCCTTGGTGGCTCTGGGTGTCTTCAATGGTGATGGTTTGTTCGCCGGCGGGGACATTTTCAATGCGGAAGTAGCCATCGGTGCGGACTTGAGCGCGCCATTGGATGCGGTCCTCAGCGCCATGAACGTGGACGGTGAAACGAGAAGCGACAGCCCCTTGCCGCCCGCTGGAGGTAGAAACCAGCCGTCCCTCCACCGTCCCTGTAGGGGCACTGGGGAGTGTCGGTTCGTTTCGCCCACCACCGCAACCGGCAAGGGTTGCTACGACCCAGCCGACCACGACAGCGCTCCAGAGAAGGCGCCTTCGCATCTGACATCCCTCCTTGTCTGCGTCCGTCTCTGTTAGTGTCCACTCAGATTATACCACATCGCCCGTCATTCGTAAATATGTTCAATCACATTAGACAACTGTCCATCTTCCCTTGCTTTATGGCACTGGATGCGCTAAAATGAACGCAGAACATTGCCTTGCTGAAGGGGGACGCAGCAAATGGAGTTAGACCTGACCACGCCTGAGGGACGAAAGAAGCAAGGCGAATTAATCCTGCGAGCGATTCGGGAAGCAGGTTTGTCCGTAGAGCAGGTCGCCAGAGACATTGGCTGCTCGCGGGCGCTGCTTTACCAATACATCGCTGGCACCACTTTAGCCCAACCCGACAAACTCACCCTTATCGCCAAACGGACGGGAAAACCTTTGGCGTTCTTTTTCGGTGCTGACTTAGAGGCGACGAGTGCGTTGGCAGTGGAGCGAGCAAAGTTAGCCCGAGAGCGGGCAGAGTTGGAGCGTCAGCAAACAGCGGAGTTAGGGCGACGCTTGCGCGAGCGCTTGGATGCGCTTTTCGCTCTTGCGGAAGCCCAAAGCACCCCTCCCGATTGGAAAGCCGCCGCTTCCACCTACGAGCAAATCTTGCCCTTAGCGCGCGAAATCGGCGACCTGCAAGCAGAGGCAACAGCGCTTTTCCGATTGGGGAACTTGCGCCTGCTCATGGGCGAGTTGGAAAGCGCTATCACCGTTTTGCGACAAGCGCAAATGCTTTTTGAGCAGCAGAGCAACCTCCCTTACGCCTTAGCGTGCCGCCAAAGCATCGGACGAGCCCTTCTGCTCATGGGGCGCCCCGAAGAAGCCCAACAGCAGTTTGCGATAGCCCTCCAACAAGGCAATTGGCACAACCGATGGGAAGCAACGGTCGCCCTCGCTGCCGTGGCGGAGTGGATGGGGGATTTCCAGAAGGCAATGGCTCACTTGGATCAGGCGGAAGAAATGGCAACCGCTGCCCCAACGGAGCATGACCGCAAAACCGTGCTCCTCTTTGTCGCTGCCAATCGCGCCAATGTTTACCTTGCCTGCGGCGATTTTGAAGAGGCGGAGAAACTGGCGCGGGCAGCGTTGCACCTTTCTGAGCAATTGGGCGATCGCGACCAGCAGTTGGAAGCCCTGCTGACCATCGCTGTGTGCCAGCGCTTTCAGGGCAAGTGGGTGGAAGCCTATGAAAATGCCCTTCGGGCACGAACCTTGGCGCTATTCGCCAACGATACCGAGCGCGTTGCGGTAGCGGAAACGGTGTTGGCACAAATCGCTCTTGTCACTGGCGACTTCGCAGCGGCAAAGCAATGGGCGAAAAACGCGCTGACAACCGCCTTGAAAGTCCGCTCCCGCCGCGCTGAACTTTGGGCGCATAAAGCGTTAGCAGAAACTTACCTGCGCGAAGAAAATGTGGACGATGCCGATTACCACGCCAAAGCAGCCATAGAAATTGCGGAAAGCATCAACCATGCGTTGGAGTTGTCCCACACCCTTTGCTTGATGGCATGGTCAAAGTGGAAAGGTGGCGAACAAGACAGCGCTTTTCAAACTGTTAAGCGTGCTTTCGCCCTCGCGGACGAAAAGGGGATGCGCCACATCGCTGCATTGGCAGCGTGGCTGTCAGCGCAAATCGCTCAGGAGCATCAACCCGGAGAGGCTGCGCAATGGCTAACGCAGGCGGAAGCGTTAGCACGGGAAGTTGGTGACGCAGATTTGCTGGCGTGCTGCTTGGCGGTAAAAGGGAACTCGGTGCTAAACGCAGACGAGTCAACGGCGGAGCAAGCCTTGACAGAATTCCATCGGTTGGTGGAACGGTGGCGCACCGAGTGGCGCAACGCCGGTTACGACGACACTTGGTTGGAAGATCCGCTGCGAGTGCGCGCTTACCTCGCTTTGGCAACGCTCATCGCCCGAAAGCAAGGGACAAAAGCAGCGGAAACTTTTCTGGACGAACAGGGATGGTTGCCGTTGAAAGAAGCGTGGGAGCAAGCAAAGCAAGAGCGGTGATGGATGATGACTTCGGCAGTCGGCAATCGGCAGCCGTTGGAGGGACACAGCAGGCTGTGCCCGCCCTGGCAACAATTTGGGCGGTCGGTGGTGAAAGGAACAAGGGCACGGCATGCTGTGTTCTTACTCGCATTGACAGCATTGTTGCTCCTTTGCGCTTGCGGGGATGGCTTAACGGGCGGCAGCATTCCACCAGGCAATCCCGGTCCCACGCGCCTTATCGGAACGGTTGTGGACGAAGAAGATCCGTCTTTGCCCGTCGCTGACGCGGAAGTGGAAATTCTGCTGGAAGACGGCACCCTTATCGTTGCGAAAACGGATGCGAGCGGCACCTTTGTGGTGGAGTTGCCTCGCAACAAACGGTGCACGGTGCGGGTGCGTCCCAGCGGCGCTTTGATGGCTCTCTACCAAGAGCGGCTGGACAGTTTTGTCACGGACGCGGAAGAGGTGCGGCTCCTTATCCCGCTGCCTCGGAAAGGCTTTGCGATGCCAACCATCACCCAATTGCAGTTGCGCCCGACAGAAGTGACTTTGAAAGTCGGCGAACGAGTGCAATTTGAATTGCAAGCGCAACCACAGCCTCAAAGACCACTCCGCCCCTTCTGGTCTGTGCATGGACGCATAGGGGTCATCACTCCCAATGGGCTATTCATCGCCACTCGCCCCGGTCGCGGTTTTGTGCGTGCCCGGGTGGGCAACCTCGTTGCGGAAGCCCGCGTGACGGTCGTTGAGTAAGGACACAGCACGCCGTGTCCTTCAATTTACGCAGCAGCCCCCTTGCGCTATGATTGTCAGCGGTGATGTCCTATGACCCAGCGAACAGCGCAAGAGCGCTTGACGCGTTTAGGCATCATAGGCGTTGTAGTGCTCTCTTTGCTCTTCGTAGCGATTGCCTTGAACTTGCGGAGGGGAACGCAACCTTCGCCGCCAAAAGTAGAACTCCCCCAAGAACCGCCCGACTTAGTCCTCTTGGTCACTGCCAATCGGCAGGGGAAGTTAGAAGTCTGCGGCTGTCCTGGGAAGCGGGCGGAAGATTTGGCAAAGGTCGCCAGCCTGCTGATGAGCGTAAAGGGACAAATGGAGCGGCGGGGGGCTGCCGTGAGCATCATAGAAGGGGGAGATTTCGTTGGCGGGGAAGAAGTGGTCGGTTACTTGATGCGCGTTTACTCCATCCTCGGTTATCAGTGCGTCGCCCTTAGCCCTCGGGACGAGAAGCGGCTATCCGTTATCCGCACTAACGCTGATGGGACGCCCTTGCTGCTCCCCCCTCAAGGAACGCAGTTATCAACTTTTCCGCTGAAAGGGAAGACACTGCAAGCGCTCTTGGTGAACTTGGGACAACCGCCAGTGAAGGAACGCAAGGATTTCGTGAGTTCGGCAGGTCGGCAAGTCGGCGGATGGGAGCGGCTAATAGCGCAATTGCGCAACTTGCGCCAATCCAGTGTCGTGCTTGTTGCTGTCGCTTACTTGAACCGCAACGAAGCGACGGAAGTTTTGCCCCGGTTGCGAGGCGTTGTGGATGTGCTGCTGATAGACGACAACCTCTCCTCAGGGAACGCCGAGGCTCCCCTCAACGCCCTTAAAGCCGGCGAGAAAATCAACGGGGTTTATGTCGCTGCCCTCCCTCAAGTTAGGTCAGCCGTCCTCTCCCTCATGTTCTGGCAGGGGCAATCGGACCGCGAGCCTTTTCGGGTGGAAGGACAATGGCTTTACGCTTCAGGGCAGCCCGATCACCCGCAAGTCAAGCAAATTGTGGACGAGTATTACCAGAAGCGGCAAAAGCAGTTGGAGCAGGAGATGCAACGGTTGATGAAAATCGCCACGCAAAGGGAATATCTCCCGCCAGAGTTCTGCGGCTCCTGCCACCAACCCCAATACGAGCAATGGCTCACCACGGGACACGCCCACGCTGTTGAAACGCTGGAGAAGCAGAAACGGATGGACCGAAGTTGTCTCACCTGCCACTCCTTAGAGTTTCGGATGCGGGGCGTTGTAACCGAACGAAAGAAGCGGGGAGTAGAGTGCGTGGATTGTCACGCCGAGTTGCAAGATCCCGCTACCGCCAAAATGCACGGGCAGCGTCCCAGCGAACGCCCAACAACCAAGATTGTGAACGAAACGGTCTGTCTTCGCTGCCATGACCAGCAGAACAGCCCGAACTTCAACCTGCAAACTTACCTGCCGAAGGTGACGCACTGATGCGGCGTTCTCAAGAAGGACGCTCTCCCTAAACTTTCCCTTTCCCCTTGCCGATGCATTGACAGGCGACCCGAATGCGTCTAAAATTGCAGCAAACGCACCTTCACAACAGTAAGAGTGAGGGGTGGAAGGCGCGGTTGCAAAAATTCCTGACGCCACTTCCCGCATGGGGCGATTTTGTTAGCGGGAAAATTTCCCTTTGAGGGGGGTCTCTTATGCAGCGACACGATGAGCCTATCAAGGCTTCCCATAGCGATGGGGCGGATGGGCGTCGCCTTCTCGCGGAATTAGCGGCTCTCCACGACACTGCCCGCTACCGCGAGTATCACTGGGAGGGTTCGTTTGCGGATTACTTGGAAATCGTCACCCGCAATCCCAAAGTTGCCCGCAGCGCCTTCCAACGCATCTACGACATGATTCTGCACTTCGGCACCACCGAATACACCCAGCACAAGGAGAAACTGGTTCACTACCACTTCTTTGACGACCCCATCGGTAACGGCGAAGACGCCATCTACGGGTTGGACCGCTACCTTATGACGCTGGTGAACATCTTCAAATCCGCCGCCCGCCGCTATGGCACGGAGCGGCGCATCATCTTGTTGCACGGTCCCGTCGGTAGTTCCAAAAGCACCATCGTTCGGCTGCTGAAGAAAGGGCTGGAATACTACACCCGCTTGCCCGAAGGCGCCGTTTACTCTTTTTCGTGGGTTCTGGAGGACGGTTCCGTTGTCCCTTGCCCTCTAAACGAAGAGCCCCTCCGCCTTATCCCACCTGAAGTGCGGGTGAAATTCTTGGAGCAACTCAACGAAGGGAAGACGGAGGACGAGCAGATTTGGGTTGAAGGCGACTTGTGTCCCCTTTGCCGCTACTACTTCCGCGAGTTCATGCGCAAGTATCAGGGCGACTGGCAGCAAATCGTCCAAAACCACATCCGCGTCCGCCGCGTTATCTTCAGCGAAAAGGACCGCATCGGCATCGGCACTTTCCAACCAAAAGACGAAAAGTGCGTGCACGGTGCCACCCTTCTCACAACCGATAAAGGTTTGCTGCCCATAGAGGAGTTGTTCTTCAGCCTAAACGGTAATCGCCCGAAAGAAGGTGAGTTCGCTCCCTTGCGCCTGAGCGTTCCATCGGTGCAGGGGACAGCGGAAACTTCCCACCTTTACTACGATGGTCGCAAACCCGTTTTTGAAGTGCAAACGCAATTCGGTTACTCCCTTGTAGCGACACGCAATCATCGCTTGTTGACGATGGAAGCAGGGGACTTGCGTTGGAAGCGAGTCGGTGAATTGAAGCCTGGCGATTATGTCGCCATTTTCTGTGGCGCTCAACGCTTCGGCGACCATCGCTCCTTGCCATCTGTGGATGGCTACGATTTGCCACCAGAAGCAAATGTGCTGGACGAAGCAATGGCGTATTGGTTGGGGTTGGTAGCAGCGGAAGGGGCAATCACCCTCTTTGATGTGTGGTTCACTAACGACGCTGAACCCTTAGTGAATTTCTTCGTAGAGTTCGGGCAACAACGCTTCAAAGTCAACGGCAAGGTTTACCGCAAGCAAGGGCATAAGTGCACTCAAGCGGTGCTGAGCAGCAAACACTTAGCCCGCTGGCTGGCTTCAGAAGTTGGAATAGGACGGGGCGCTGCCAACAAGCAAGTTCCCCCCGCCATCTTGCAGGCACCCCGAGAAGTAGTTTTGGCTTTCCTTGCTGGTCTGTTTGAGGGTGACGCTTGCCTGCGCGTCAAGAGTAACGGGGTTAACGAGTTCACCTACGCCACCGCTTCGCCTGCGTTGGCAAAGCAGGTGCATCTTCTGCTGCTAAACTTGGGCATCGTTGGTTCCTTGCGATGCGAAACCCGCAACAGGAAACCTTACTACCGCATCACTGTCACTGGAGATGCTGTCTGGGACTTGATAGACCTGCTCCCGTCCCTAAAGGAGCGCGCTAAAGCGCCTTTGACACCCCGTCAAGGAAACGGACGGCGAACGGATGTGTTGCCTGTAGAGACCTTACTGTGGGAGTTTCCCCATTTGCCTTGGACCTACCGACGCATCGCAAAGGGGCAGCGCCGTCTCACTCGTTCCAAGGCGAAAGAGTTGCTCACTCTCTTGCCTGCTGAACACCCCACGACCAAATTTCTGCGGTGGTTAGCAGAAGCGCCGTTGATTTGGTTGCCTGTGCGGCAAATTCGCCCTGTAGGCGAAGCCCCTGCTTTTGACCTGACAGTGCCCACATGGCACGCCTATGTCGCTGACGGGTTCGTCGTCCATAATTCGCAGGATGCAACCGAACTGACAGGGGACATCAATTATCGCAAAATCGCCATTTACGGCTCTGAGTCGGACCCGCGCGCCTTTGACTTTGACGGGGAGTTCTGCGTGGCGAACCGAGGCTTGCTGGAGTTCATTGAGTTGCTCAAGTTGGAGACCGAGTTCCTTTACGACCTGCTGGGTGCCGCCCAAGAGCATGTCATCAAACCCCGCAAGTTCGCTCAAGTGGACATTGACGAAGTTATCATCGGTCACAGCGTGGCAGGGTCAACCCCCATCCCCTACCTGCATCGCCCCACAGGTCGAGTTGGTTTCGCCACGATGGAGGAACTCTTTGAGCGGTTCGCCGACAGACCTGATGAATTGATGGTGCTTTCTGTAGATGAACGCACCCGTCAGCCTGTCTGGACGCCCGTGCGGGGGCTCTTCCGTCACCCCTTCACTGGTCTGATGATGCAAACGGCTCAAAAATGGGGCGTCATTGAAACGACCCCCAACCACGCCCTCTATGACCGAGAGATGCGCTTGTTCCGACCAGCGGAGCAACGGGAAGTTATGGCTGTCCGATCCATCCCCATCCTTTGGGAACCGCTGACGGAGGTCAACTTGGAAATCCCAACGCTGGAGGAAGGGCAGCGGCAAGAGTGGATTGTTCACCCCGCGCAAGGTTGGGCTCGCCTCGCCTTACCCCGCTACGCTACTCAGGTGAAAATCCGTTACCGTCTCCCTCAGGACGAAAGGGACCTCCATGCGCTGCTGTCCTTGATCGCATGGTATGTGGCGGAAGGGCATGTCAACGGTGACAACGGCGGGGTTGTCATCTCTTGCGCAGACCCCGAACAATTGGAACGCTTGCGGGAAGCCTACCAACGCATCACCACAGGGAAAGGCTATATTGACCGAGGGGCAAAAACTGACAGTGCCTGGCGACTTTACTTGGGCTCTGAAGCCATTAAAGAGTTGCTCGTCACTTTATGCGGCAAAGGTGCTGCCCACAAACGCTTGCCTGATTTCGTCTTTAATCTCCCCCGCCCCTACTTGGAGCACTTGTGGGACGAACTAATAGCAGCCGACGGCTCACGCAAGTTCCGCAGCAGTCCTTTCGCTTCTGAAGATTACTTGAGCCACTACTTTGAATACAAAACGGTGTCGCCCATGCTGGCAGCGCAAGTCGGCTTCCTTGCCAGTTTGCTGGGCATGGATTACAGCGTTTACTTGTGGAAGCGTCAAGATGGCAAGCAGGATGCTTATCGCATCCGCTTTCGGAAGGGTTCAACCAACGGAACCCCTTCTTCTCGCTTCCTTCCCCGCCTTTTTGTCCGCGAGGCGGTTAACGAGTGGGTTTACGACATAGAATGCGTGGGCAACCACAACTTCGTGTGCGGCATCGGTAACCTGTGCGCGCACAACACCAATGAGCCAGAATACCGAAAGTTGCAGAAGAACGAATACATGGAAGCCCTGCGGGATCGCACCATCAAGGTGGACATCCCCTATGTGCTGCGGCTCTCCGACGAGGTGAAAATCTACGAGAAGTTCTTCAACCCCAGACGCGTCAAGGGCAAGCACATCGCGCCCCACACGCTGGAAATTGCCGCTATGTGGGCGATTCTGACCCGCTTGGAAGAGCCCAAAAAGTTCCAGTTGGCGCTCATGCAGAAACTCAAACTCTACGACGGGAAAGCCTTGCCCGGCTTCACCGAAGACCATGTGCTGGAACTGCGAGAGGAAGCCCCCCGCGAGGGCATGTTCGGCATCTCGCCCCGCTATGTCATGGACAAAATCTCTAACGCACTGGTCAGCGAGGAGAACCCCCACTGCGTCAACCCCTTCATGGTCATGAAGGAACTGGACGAGGGCTTGGACCACTACTCGCTCATCACTTCCGATGAGCAGCGCAAGCGCTACCGCGAGTTGCTCTCGCTGGTTCGGCAAGAGTATGAGGAAATCATCAAAAACGAAGTCCGCCGCGCCATCACCGCCGACGAAGAAGCCCTCAAACGCCTCTGCCAGAACTACATTGAGAATGTCAAGGCATATGTGCGGGGCGAAAAAGTTCGCAACCGCTACACGGGCGAACTGGAAGAACCCGATGAACGGCTGATGCGCTCCATTGAGGAGAAGATTGACATCCCCGAATCCCGCAAGGACGACTTCCGCCGCGAAATCATGAACTACATCGCCAGCCTGGCGTTGGAAGGGAAGCAGTTTGACTACAAGAGCAACGAGCGACTCCTGCGGGCGTTGGAACTGAAACTCTTTGAAGACCAAAAGGACTCCATCCGCTTGAGCGCCATCGCCACCGGCGTGGTGGACAAGGAGACGCAAGAGAAGATTGATGTCATCAAGGCGCGGCTGATTCGCGAGTATGGCTACTGCGAAGTTTGCGCCACCGACATCTTGACCTATGTCGCCAGCATCTTCGCTCGCGGCGACATCAAAGAGCGAGAGCAAGCGCGGCGGTAATCTTAAAATTGCCGACTTGCCGACCTGCCGATTGCCGAACTGCCGATTTGCCGAACTCACGAAGGAAAACGGAGGCGAGTTCTTTGAATCAACCTGTGCCTGACAATCAACCGACACCTGAGCAGGCGGGTGGGAGTTACGACATGGTGGAGCGTATTGAACGCGATGTGGCGCGCTTTCGCGACATCGTGAAGGGCAAAATCCGCCAAAACTTGCGCAAGTTCATCACCAACACAGAACTCTTCGGCAAGCAGGGGAAGACCATTGTGTCCATCCCCGTGCCGCAGATAGAAATCCCCCACTTCACCTACAACTTCCGCGATGTTGGCGGCGTCGGTCAAGGCGAAGGCGAGGAAGGCGATATCCTGTGGCTGGAAGGGGAAGAAGGCGAAGGGCAACGGGGCGCAGGCTTCTTGCCCGGTGTCCACCCTGTAGAAGTGGAACTGACTTTGGAAGAACTGGTGGAACTGGTGGGAGAAGCGTTGGAGTTGCCCCGCTTGGAGCCGAAAAGCGCCGGCGAGATGCAGTCAGAAAAGCCCCGTTACAAGAGCATCCGCCGCGTCGGTCCCGAAGCCCTGCGGCACTTCAAACGCACCTTCCGCCAAGCCCTAAAACGGCAACTGCTCAGTGGCTCTTACGACTACGACAACCCCGTTATCGTCCCCATCCACGACGACTTTCGCTACCGCAGTTTTGAATACGAACCCCAACCAGAGACGAAAGCCGTCATCTTCTTCATGATGGATGTCTCGGGCAGTATGGGAGACGAGCAGAAAGAAATCGTTCGCATCACCGCTTTCTGGATTGACCAGTGGGTTCGCCGCCATTACCGAGGCGTTGAACGCCGCTACATCGCTCACGACGCCGTCGCTCGCGAGGTCCCCGAAGATTTGTTCTACCGCCTGCGGGAAAGTGGTGGCACGAAAATCTCGTCCGCTTACAAACTGTGCGCCCAATTGATTGACGAACACTATCCCCCCACCGATTGGAACATCTATGCCTTTCACTTCAGCGATGGCGACAACTGGGAGGAAGACGACGAAGACGCCTTTGAGGTGCTGGGCGAAAAACTGCTCCCGCAAGTCAACCTGTTCGGCTACGGGCAAGTTTACAGCCACTGGGGCACAGGGCGCTTCCTTTACGACCTTGCAGACATGTTCGCCGACGAATTTGACAACCTACGGCTGACTGAAATCCGCACCAGAGACGACATCTTGGACGCCATCCGTGCCTTGTTGGGCAAGCCGGCAGATGGCGAGTCCCGTTTGCCCCCTCGCCAACGACGACGCTGAAGTTTTCGGGGCGTGGGACGAGGGGCGCGGGACGAAATCTACCGACTTGCCAACCTGCCGATTTGCCGACTGCCGAAAAATTACCGAATGCCGACCTGCCGACTGCCGAAAATTTGCCGATTTGCCGAAAGAAGGAGTGAGCGCACCGATGCAGCGGGACACAGACCCAAAAGTGGAAGCGCTGCTCATAGAGGCTTACCGACGCATGAGCCCTGAAGAGAAGTTGCGGAAGGTGGACGAACTCAACCGCTCTCTCGTGACGCTGATGGAAGCGGATGTCCGCCGCCGCTATCCTGACGCCGACGAACGGGAAATTCGCTTGCGGGTCGCTTCTCGCTGGATCCCACCTGAATTGATGCGCAAAGCCTTCGGGTGGGACCCAAACGAGCGAGGGTTTTGAGCATGAACAGCGTCTTGGAAACAGCAACCATTGTCGCTGAAATACTGGAGCGGTTAGGCGTGCCTTATTTCATTGCTGGCTCCTTCGCCAGTTCAGCGCATGGCGAACCGCGTGCGACACAGGACATTGACTTCGTCGTTGCGCTCACTCCAGAACAAGTGCTAACGCTCGTTGCCGCTTTGGAAGCGGACTTCTATGTAGACAGGCTCGCCATTTATCAGGCAATAGCCGAAGAGGGTTCGTTCAACCTTATCCGTTGGGCGACTATGGACAAAGTGGATGTGTTCGTGCGTAAGATGGCGGGATGGGCGAAAGAAGAGTTTGAACGCCGCCGTCCTGTTACTTTCGCGTTAGCGGGGCGAACGGTCACCCTTTACCTTGCCAGCCCTGAGGATACCCTTTTGCACAAGTTGGTTCGGTTTCAGCAAGGAAGCGGTGTTTCCGAGAGACAATGGTTGGACATCCTCGGCATCCTCCGCGTTCAAGGCGCAACCCTTGACAAGGCTTATTTGTTGGAAAAGGCGGAAGAGTTGGGCGTTGTTCATCTCTTGCACCGCGCTCTCGCTCAAGCACAAAGGGATCTGCCGACTTGCCGATTTGCCGACTGCCAAATGCCGAAAGAGGAGTGATTGCCATGAGCCTGCCGCCAGAGTTGCGGAAGGCACAACAAGAGATAGAAGCCATCGCTCGCGATTATGGGCTGGACTTCTTCCCCGTCGTTTTTGAGTTGGTCACCTACAAGCAAATGAACCAACTGGCTGCCTACATCGGGTTCCCCGTTCGCTATCCCCACTGGCGTTGGGGCATGGAATATGAGCGGGTCCGCAGGAGTTACGCTTATGGGTTGCAAATCATCCACGAGATGGTCATCAACAACAACCCCTGCTACGCTTACTTGCTGTCCAGCAACACCTTGTTGGAGCACAAGATGGTCATGGCGCATGTGCTGGCGCACGCCGACTTCTTCAAAAACAACCAGTGGTTCGCCCACACGAACCGAAAGATGCTGGACGAAATGGCGAACCACGCCGTCCGCATCCAACGCTACATGGAGCGCTACGGCGAAGAGCGGGTGGAAAGTTTCATTGACCTGTGCCTGTCCATTGAGGACATGATTGACTACCACGCTGTCCATGTCCGTCGCCACCCGCCAGTGGAAGACGACGGGGAAGACCCCGAAGCCCCAGTGCTCACCGTTCCCCGATTGCCCAGCAAGTCTTACCTTGACAAGTGGGTCAACCCACCTGAGTTTTTGGAGGAACTGCGACGCTTGCGGCAACAGAAGCGACAAGAGCGCCGCAAGTTCCCCCCGCGCCCCGAAAAAGACTTGCTCCTGTTCCTCCTCCAGCACGCCCCGTTGGAGGAGTGGCAACGGGACATCTTGGCGATGATTCGCGAGGAGAGTTACTACTTTGCACCGCAGAAGATGACGAAAATCCTCAACGAAGGGTGGAGCACTTTCTGGCACAGCAAAATCATGACCGAACGGGTGCTGACCGATGCGGAAGTCATAGATTACGCTGATCGCCATGCTGCTGTCACCGCTTCTGCCCCCGGCATTTTGAACCCCTACAAACTCGGGTTGGAACTCCTTCGCGATATCAAGGAGCGGTGGGACAAGGGGCGGTTCGGTAAGGAATACGAAGAGTGTGACGATTTGGCGCTAAAGGAATCGTGGGACAGAGGGTTGGGTTTAGGGTTGGCGAAATTGTTTGAAGTCCGCCGCGTCCACAACGATGTCACCTTCATTGATGCCTTTTTGACGGAGGAGTTCGTCCGCAAGCACCGGCTGTTCGTTTACGAGTTCAACCGCCACACGGGTGCTTACGAAATCACCAGCCGCTCTTTTGAAACGGTCAAGCAAAAACTGCTGTTCCTGTTGACCAACTGCGGGCACCCCATCATCTGGGTGACCGATGGCAACTATCGCAATCGAGGCGAACTTTACTTGTGGCACCAGCACGAAGGCGTGGACTTGCGATGGGATTTTGCTGTGGAAACCCTTAAGCGCATCCACGCTTTGTGGAAACGTCCTGTGCACTTGGAGACGGTTAAAAATCGGCGCCGGGTGCGCCTGAGCGTTTACGACAACGACCGCGTGCAGGAAGAAGTGCTGTAGGGAGGTGACCGCCATGTTGGCAGAGCAGTTGTCCCACAAGTTTTGGCTGGCGCTGGACAGACCGAAAGGGTCAACGGTTAGCGTCACCTTCGGCAATGTCACGGTGACCGCTCACATCCGCACTCGCGATGCTTTCTCCTGTCTTGCGGAGCGTTTGATCGTGCAGTTCTCCACCACAGCGGAGTGGGAAGCAATCGTTGAAACCAGCGAAAAGGGCTTGCAAGCCTTGCACCGAGACTTTCGGTTGGTGGAACGGGACGATGTTTACCACCAAGCCCTTTTCCGCTCGCCCGTCAACCGCGAAGTCTATTGGGAAGCAACCCTTGCGCACTCTTCTGAGTGCACCCTTTCCGTCCAGCGCTATCGGTTGCAGTCGGAAGGGCAACGCACCCTTGAGCCCTTCGTTCTCACCGAAGAGCAACTGGCGGAATTTTTGTCGTCCTTGCTCCTTCCGCAAGAAAGCCCTGCTGCGAGAGAGTAGGGGAGAGTTGAGTGACCGAGGTTGCTGGTGAGCCCCTGTCACTTTCCGTCGGCATGAGTTATAATAGCAAGCGCCAGTGCCGGGGTGGCGGAACTGGCAGACGCGGGGGACTCAAAATCCCCTGGGCTTCCCGCCCGTGCGGGTTCAACTCCCGCCCCCGGCACCAAAA
>FWWM01004409.1_pt1 | contig 32846 bp, 16 predicted proteins | sample 2228351 | NCBI WGS metagenome assembly FWWM01 (sample SAMEA103939774, study PRJEB20133) | metagenome
GGCTTGCCACGGCAAGACGCTCTTTGAACGCAGCCAGGTGGGTCCCACCGAGGGATTACGCCCCCGGCTTTTGGTGGCCACTGGGGGATTACGCCCCCCGGGTCCAGACACGTCTGGCAGATTTCACCCAGGGATTACGCCCCCGGCTCCAGACACGTCTGGCAGATTTCACCGGGGGATTAGGCCCTCGGCTCCAGCGTAGCGCACCGAAAACTCTGCCGGGCGTCCAAAGCGCGCACCCTACGGCGATTTTTTGCGAGGGGGATCAGGCAGAGGGCTCCAGGGCGTCGGCTCGCCCGGCGGGGGCATTTCCGCGCTTATGCCAAGGTCTTTCTCGGGGTCGCCGGTCGGAGGCGGCAAGTCATCGGCGGCCACGTGTCGTTTGGCCTGTTGCCTGGTCGGCCCGTGGGGCTTGCTGGTGCCAGGCGTCCGGCCAGGCGCGGCGGTACCGCCTGGTTGCACCGGCTTTTCGGCCGGGTGCGCTTTGGGGGCGGCCGCTTGCTCGGCGGCAGACGCTTTGGGCGGCACGGCAACGGTCTTCCTTGCGGCCACCCGGGGGGCGTCGGCGGCAGCCGCCGGCGCGCTCGGGCCTGGCGGCGGCTCTTTGGGCACGGCGACCGGGGCCGAAGGTTCAAGGGGGCCGTCCGTCGCTGGACCCGGCGTGTGCTGTTTGAGCAACAGGATGGTCATCAGCACGCCCAACAGGAGCATCAATCCCACGGCCACCCCGGCCAGGATGGTCAGATTGCGGCGTTCGCGCTGCCGTTTTTGTTCCAACACATCGGCGATGGGCGACTTCGGCCGGGGCGGCTTGAAGCCGGCGGGGGCCACGTACTCTTCCTCGAGGAACTCCAAGCTGCTTTCGGGCGGCGAGGCGTCTTGGCGATCCGGCGGCTGGGGGATGGGCGGCAACTGCGTGCCAGGGGCATTGGACTTTGCGGCCGCTGGCGCCCCAACCGCCGCTCCACCTGCGTCCTGAGCCTTAAGCGGCCTGGCGGACGGGGGCCTGTCCGCAACATGCGGGGGGGGGGGGGGCACGCGGCTCCCTGTGGGCAAGTCCTCATCGCGCCGTGGGGGCGCAGTCGGCAACGGGGCGACCGTCTCGGCAGGGCGCTGTCGAGCCGCGGGCTGGCCAGCTCCTCCCTGCAAGGCGGCCCCTGCAAACAGTCCCTTCAGGCGGCCTGCTGGCACCCATGCGGCTTCGCGGCCGTGCCGCACCAGATCGCTGGGATGAAGCCGCCCCCCAATGGCCAGGGCCTTGAGGTCCTGGGCCGACATCGGTCCAAACTCTGTACCGGCAATCTTACAAAACCATCCGTCGGCCATGGGGGCTGCTGTTATCGCTTAGCGGCGGCCAAACAGACAAGAAGCACCGGATTGGCCCACCTCATCACCCTACCACAAACCGTGCGGGTCTTCAAGAAAGCGCCTTGCGGCCGGGGGTTGTGCAGGGGTGTTGGGCGTTGCGGCCGGCCAACCCTTGCCCACGGGTGGCGCGCGGCTGGGTGTTCGGCAACGCCACCGGCCACCTCAAAGCGTGACCGCCGCGGCTTGTAGCCCTTTGCTGCCCCCTTGGACCCTCGGTCGTCGGGCCCCTTTTCGCCAGCGCATGCCCGGATCCGTTTTCGCGGCTCTGTTCGTCCGGATTTGTTTGCCCCGATTCGTTTCGCGTGCCTGGTTGTCGCGGGGCTGTTGCCTTGGCCTTCGGATTTGCTGGGATGCGGTAGCGGGTCTTCTCCGCCCGGCGTCACGGGGCCTGGGCAGGACCCATCGGTCAACCGTCGGTGGCATCGGCGGCTTCGAGGACCAGGTTGTCGATGCGCGGCAGGCGTCGGGCGTCGTCAGCCAGCCGCGGATGGACGAATACCCGCACCCGTTTCACGTAATCGTCGAACTGTTCCTTGGCCAGGGCGCGGACCACGGGCGAGACCTCGCCCAGCGGCCGGTAGCGGTCCTCCTTGGCGTAGTAGATGTCCACATCAATCTGCATTTCGCGCTGGATCGGCGGGGCGTCGAAGAGCACTTCGTGGGGGGCGACGGTCCGGCCCAGGGCGGTCGACAACAGCGAGGCGAACTGTTCGGCGCAGGCGACCAGCCAGGGATACGGCCGGCGGGCCAGGCGCTGGTAGACCTCGCGGTGTTCGAAGTAACTGTACTGCACCAGGCGTTTGTACAGCCGGCGTGTGGGGCCGAACAGGCCGGCCAACAGCTCGCTTGCCGGGCTTCCGGCGGCTGCTTGCTGGAGGTGGGCAACGAGGGGGCCTTCGGCAAGCCGAAACAGGCCATCCAGTTCCAGCGAGTCGTACAGCAGGTAAAAAGCCCGCTGAAGCATGGCCGTGGCCGCCCGCACCCCGTGGTGCCAGTACACCTCGCTGAACATCACGTAGCGGGCGAAGACCAGCAGTTCGGCGGCAGTTTTTCCTTTATCGGAGACGGCCAGGCCGTCGCCCGACTCGTTCAGGCAAAGGCTGCCAATCAGGCGGGGCTGGTCGTAATGCCGGCCGTAGGGGACGCCCGCGTGCAAGCTGTCGCGGAACAGGTAGTCCATCTTGTCGATATCGATGGGGCCGGAGAGCATGCTGGCGAGGAGCCGGTCGGTTGGGGCCTGGGGCTTTTCGCTCAACAGGGCCACGACATCGCGCGGAGGGATGCCCCAGTCGTGGCGGAGGACGTCGCCCACCTCGCCTTCCAGCAGGAAGCTGTTGGCGAACAGCTCATGGGTGGGCACGCCCGGCAGATGGAGATCTTCGATGGGGTGGCAGAAGGGCCAGTGGCCCAGGTCGTGCAACAGGGCCGTCACCAGGAACAGCTCGCCATCTTCCGCACGGACGGTCCGGGCAAAGCGGGGATCGTGGCCCAGGCGCTTCAGCACCAACAGCGCCAGCCGGTAGACCCCCAGCGAGTGCTCGAACCGGGTATGGATGGCGGCGGGGTACACCAGCGAGACGAATCCCAATTGGCTGATGCGGGCCAGGCGGCGGAACTCGGGGGTATCGATCAGGGCCCGCACCCGGTCGGTCAGCGGCACGTCCAGTTCCGGGGGGATGCGGACCATCGCGCGCCGGGCATCCAGCCCGACCACTTCGGGAATGTCTAACACCGATCGGGGCATGGCGGGCACTTCTGGTCAGGAGACGAAAAGCCGCTTTGGGGCCGGCCCCACCGGGCAGGCCAGGCCGATGGGGGTCGGGCAAAGCCAAGGGCATCATCTTACCGCCTTGTTGGGGAGCAAGCCAAACGCGGCGGGGCTTTCATCCTCGGTTGGTTTTCGTGCCGGGCGCTGGCTGCGGCGCAAGAAAACAGCCGCCGCCGGACACCCGCAGGGCCGGCGGCGGCCAAGGTGCGCCCCAAAAGGAGCCGATCCTTGAGCTACGGCGAGGCCTGGATGCCCAGCCGTTCTTCTTCCTCTTCCTGGATGATGATCCGCGGCGTGACCATCATCATCAGGCTTTGGGTTTCGCGGCCGATGCCCACGTTCTTGAACAAGCGGTTGATGTAGGGGAGCTTGTTCAAGATGGGTACGCCGAACTCGTTGCGGCCCTCGCTGAGGCGTTTGATGCCGCCCAACAGGACGGTGCCGCCGTCGGGGACGCTCACGGTGGTGGTCACGCTGATGTAGGAGAACGTGGGCAACTGCACGGTGGTGCCTTCGCGCCGCGTCTCTTTCTTGCTGGACTTTTTGGTGTTGTCGTTGGGCTGGTCCTGGACGCCCTCGGCGCTTTCGTCGCTGGTGGTCGTCTCGGAGCCGGTGAATTGGAACGTATCCACCTTGTCGATCTGGCTGAAGAACGGGACCACCGTCAGGCGCACGAAGCGCCGGTCGTTGGAGACGACGGCCTGGACGCTCAGGAAGGTCCCTTCGTTGAGGACCGCGATCACGGGCTGCTGGGCGGCGGCGAAGTCGCCCACCACGGGGATCACGCTGATGACGAAGGGACTGGACGAGGTATCGGACACCATGGCCGTCGAGCCGTTGAACAGGGTGACCTTAGGCGCCTGCAGGACATTGCTGCGGCGGTCGCCCTGGGCGGCGTTGATGAAGAAGAAGGCCTCGATATCGCTGAGGATGGCGAAGCCCAACTGGGCCCCTGCCGTGGCATCGAACCCGCCGAACTGCGGCACCGCCAGCGTATAGCTGTTCTGCGTGAAGGGGATATCCAGGTCGGCGGAGAACACGCCCGGCTGCGAGAGGCCCACCGTGGCGCTGGTGGGGTCGCGGGCATGGTCCAACAGATCGCGGATGCCTGGAGTCCCGGCGACCGGGTCGTCGGAGGTGACTTTCCGGCCGAAGATCATGCCTGGGTGCTCGATCCCGTCCACCACGTCGAAGTCGAAGTCCACACCAATCCGTTCGAAGAAGTTGTCGTTGAGGGTGATGAAGCGGACCTCGATGGTGACCTGGAGGTCTTGCATCCGCCGCAGTTGCTCCAAGAGGTCGGCGATTTCCTCGTGGACCTCTTGGGTCTGGCTGATGACCAGGCTGAGGTTGGTGGGGAACTCGCGGATCGAGCCGGGGCCACCCACCTCGTCCCAACTGGTGGGCTGGATGGTGGAGACGATCAGATCGATGAGGCTATCGAAGTCGGCCAAAGCGGCGCCGCCGGCCCCTCCCGGCCCGGTGGCCAGCGGGGTGCTGGTCGGCGTGGGACCGCGCCCGGTGCTGTTGGACATTTGGGCCAGCACCGTGGGGTCGAGCATGCCGGTGGCGGGCCGGCCGTCGCGGCTGGCCAGCACCACGGCCGGCGCCATGGGCGACGTCATAAAGGGCGAAGCCCCTTGCAGCCCCACCGTGGCCGTGGCCATCGCGTTCCGATACGCCCCCTCCAACCCCATGCCCGCGCTGGGCATGAAGTTGGGGATGGGGATCACCAAATCGGCCACGTTGTAGGTGACCACGATCAGCTCGGTATTCCGCGCCTGCTCGCTGGTGATCTTCAGCACCTCGTCCTTGACCACGTAGGTCAAGTGCAACGGAGGCAGGATGAGCTTCAAGGCGCTTTCCAGCTTCACCTCCTGCTGGAGGTCGATGCTGATGGGCGTGTCGGTGGAGACCCCTTCTTCGGCCAGTCCCTGGGGATCGAGGTAGATATTCAGGTCCGCCAGCTTGGCGAGGTAATCGACGACCTTGCTCAAGGGGGCGTTTTCAAACTTCAGGGCCACCGGCGTTTTGAGCTTCTGGAAGATTTCCACCTCTTTTTCCGAGCGGCGCCGGCCGACCTCCCTGGCGAACTTCGCCCGCCGGTCGGTCAGCTCGCGCCACGTCTTGGCGTCCGGGAACACATAGGGTTCCGCGCCACTGAAGGGGATCGAGGCGCGGTCCACTTCGGCCAACGTGTCCAGGACCGCCTGCTCCTTCTGGTCGCGGATGGTCCGGCCCTCGGCCATGCGCCGCACCAGCCGCGCATTGAGCACAAGCTGCGCGGCCAGGGGGTTCTCCGGGTCGAGTTCGGCGGCCTGCTTGGCCACCAGTTCGGCCTCGGCATAGCGCTGCTCGTGCATCAGGGTGTTGAACTCTTCGACCTTTTGCGCCAGCTTGTTCTGGATTTCGAGCTTGTTCTGCTGCTGGCGCTCGATGTTCTGCGCGACTTTTTGGTTCCGCTCCTCCATTTCGATGCGGGGGCGGTTCTGCTGGATGAACTTTTGGGTATCGGCCAGTTCGCGGTCGAGCTGGCGGAGCATCCGGTCGCGCACGGCCGGCTCCAGCCCGGAGCCCTCCACCTTGGCCCGCATCTGCTCCAACTGGGCGACCGCCGCCTTGGGATCGGACTCCAGCAGGCGGCGGGCATTGCTGAGGGCCTGGGCCACGTCGGCCGCCATCTGCCTGGCGAGCACCTGCTGGCGGGCGGCCGCCTCGTCGATGGGCGAGGTGGGGCCGGGCTGGCGGGGCGGCTCCACCGCCGGCGGCAGCATCTGGAGGTAGTCCCGCAGCCGCTGGGCCGTCACCGGGTCCAGCTCGTGGATGTGTGCGTACGCCTGGCGGAAGAGCTGCAAGGCGGCCTGGGGATCGCGGGCCTTCAAGGCCGCTTCGCCTTGCTGGAACAAGGCCATCCCCATTCCGGGCTGGCTGGGAGGGGCCGCTTCCGGGCCGATCCGCACGCCCAACGGCCCCTGGGGGGCGCTGGCCCCGGCCAGGATGTTCCGCGTGGTATCGGTGGACGGATCATACACCGCGCTGGCCGCCCGGCGATCGAAGGGGCCCTCCCTGCCGGCCGGCACCGCATACTCGGCCCCGGCCGGGATCACTGGCCCGCCGAACCCGCCCGGCCGCCGCGCTTGCTGACGCAAATTGGCGATGTGCTCCAGCAACTGCTCGGGCCGGGGTTCATACGGGCTATACACCACGCGCAGCCGGGAGGCCTCGGTGGCCAGCCGCTCCGCCTCGTCCAGTTCGTTCCAACGGACCAGGGCTTCGGCCTGATCGAGCAGCACTTTGGCGTACTGCCGGCGCCACGAATCGCTCTGGCCGCGCTCCGCGCGCTGGCTCATCAAATCGTTAAAGCTGGCCACGGCGGCCAGGACCTTTTCCGGATTATCGACGGGGCCGAAGGGGACATTCATGGCCCGCGCTCGTTCGGCCAGGCTGGCGGCCCGGCGGCTGTCGCCCACCGCCAGGGCTTTGCGAGCCTCCAGCAACAACGATTGTGCCGCTTGGACCTCCGCCGCCGAGACGGCCGCGCCGGTGGGGGTTTCTCCCCCGATCGCTCCGCCGGGTCGGTGGCTGTTGGGCGAGGGGATCACCGTGGCCTGGTCCACCGGGGGCACGCGGCGCACGCCGGGTTCCGCCTGGCCCATGCCGGCCAGGGGCTTCCGACCTCCGGCTGTTCCAGGGTGCTGCCCGGCCGCGGCGTTTTCCAGGTCCTGCGCCAGCTTCTGGGGCGAATCTTCGCCCGGGCCAAACGTGGCGGGCTGTTCGGCCGCTTTCCGCTGCCAGAACCAGGCGGCCTGGAGGTTCCCCTCGCGGAGCTCATTGCGGGCCCGCAGGATATAGGACTTGGCCAGCGTCTTGGGATCGCTGGGGCCGGGTTGGCCTGCTCGTAAACCCGCAAACGGGTCCCGGGGGGCTGCGGAAGCCGCGGCGGAAGAGGCCTCCTGGCCCGCCCGCCCTGCGCCGGCGGCTTTCAGCCGGCGCTCCAGTTCGCGGCGGGCCTTGGTGGGCGTGTCGCCCAGATACAAGGGATGGTAGTTTACGCCTAAGGCCTCGGCCTGCTGGATGAGCTGCTCGGCGGCCTGGAGGTCGTTCTGGTCCATAGCCTGGCGGGCACGCCGGAGGAGGTCATCGGCCTGGGCCCGCTTGTCTCCGGAAGGCACACTGGACGCAGGCCCGGTGCCGGCTCGAAACTGCATAGCAACAGGATCGTTGGGGGCCGGCTCGGCCCAGAGCAGGGCCGCCGCCAGCGTCACGGCCGCGGCAACGATAGCGCCAAAGATGCGTGCAGTCGTGTTCAACGGGTTCTCCTTTCGAGACTCGCAGGATTCCCTTGAGTTTTGGACGAGAGGCGATCCGGTGCTTCCACGACGGACCACTGCCGGGCCGGCGCGAGAACCCTTTCGGCCCTCTCGCCTCCGGACCTCGGGCCGATCTCCAGATCGGCACACGATCCGCCCGCAAAACACCGGGGACCTTTCTGCTCGCACGTGTTCTTCCGGGTTGGGTAGAAGAGAGCGGGATAGATACCCGCGGCCCAGAAACCGGTCAAGGGCAGTTCCACACGATTCTGGCCCAGAATTTTGCAAGCGCTTGCCCCCACGAACTCCCTGTGAATCCCCCGGTCCGGAGCGGCCCGCCCTGGCCCCGCTGGCAATCCCAAACAGAGTAAGGACTTGGGGCATCAGGGTCGCGGTCGAGCTGGCCTCCAGAGGGCTCCGGGGTGCTTGCCTGCCCGCAGCGAAGGACCTATAAACGAGGGCTCTTGCCCCGATCATCTGTTCGACGGAAGGAGTGGGACATGCCGGCTTTGAACTATCGCTTTTCGTTCGGTCCGTGGAACATTCACGGCGGCGCCGACCCATTCGGGCCAGCCGTACGCCCCAGCCTGGAGTTCGCTACCAAGCTCAAGCTGTATAAGCAATTGGGATTCGACGGCGTCCAGTTTCACGACGATGATGCCGTGCCGGACCTGGAGGACCTTTCGCCGGCCGACATCGTGCGCAAAGCCAGCGATGTCAAGAAGATGCTGGACGACGAGGGCCTGGTGGCCGAGTTCGTCGCCCCGCGGCTCTGGGAACACCCCAACGGCATCGACGGCGGATATACCTCCAACAGCCCGGAGTGTCGCAAGTGGGCCATCGAGCGGACCTTGCGCGCGGTGGATATTGCGCAGGCCCTGGGCACGCGGATGTTGGTCTTCTGGCTGGCCCGCGAGGGGACCTATATCCGCGAGGCCAAAAATGCCATCCAGGCCCACCATCACCTCGTCGAAGCCCTGAATCGCGTGCTGGAATATGACCCGGAAATCACCATCGCCATCGAACCCAAGCCCAACGAACCGATGGACCACGCCTATGTCCCGACCATCGGCCACGCTTTGGCCTTGGCCACCCGCACCATCGACCCGAACCGGGTTGGGGGACTCATCGAAACGGCCCACGCCCTGCTGGCCGGCCTCGACCCCTCCGACGAAATGGCCTTCGCCCTCGCGATGGGCAAGCTGTGGAGCGTCCATTTGAACGACCAGAACGGCCTGAAGTTCGACCAAGACAAGTCGTTTGGCTCGGCCAACCTCCGCGCCGCCTTCAACCAGGTCCGGGTGCTGGAGTTGGGCGGGTATCCGGCCACGGGACGCTTTGTTGGGCTGGATGTCAAAGCCATGCGCACGCAGAAAGCGGAATCGGCGACCCGGCATCTGGCCAATTCCCGCGAGGTGTTCCTGATGCTGGTGGAAAAGGTGCGGACCTTCCCCGCCGAGGTAGAAAAAGAGTGCCTGGCCCAGCGAGATTACGAGGCGCTGGAGATGGCCATCCTCCGCCACCTGATGGGCAAGTAATCACCCCGGGCGGAGTGGCAGCCGCCCCGCCAGAGCCGCCGGCCGCATGCAACCGAAACGCAGATGCTTGCGGCGGCCCCGCAGCGAGCGGCCGGGGTTGGTTGTTCCCCTCCGCCGGCGGGCGCTGCGGGCCATGGCCGTTACGGCTTGGTCGCAGCCGCGTAGTGGCGGGCGATTTCTTCCCAGCGCAGGGGCCGGTCGTAAACCGCCACCTCGGCCAGTTTGCCTTCCAGCCCGGCAAAGCGGTCGTTGCGGCTGCCGAACGAAAGGCCGGCATCCGGCCCGAATGCCCCCACTGGGGCGACGCCGGCGATTTCCGGCTCTTTCCGGCCGTCCAGATACACGGCAATCCGGTCTCCTTGGCGAACCAGGGCCAGGTGGTGCCAGGTCCGCAACGCGATCCGCGTGCTGCCGGCAAGCGGTTCCTTGCCCGAGCGGCCGGGATAAAGAAATAATCGGCCGGCGTTGGCTTGGGTGCCGCCGATGCCCAGGTGGTCGCCGGGGGCATCGGCCGCGTCGCCGGCGGCGCGGGAAAAGAGGTAGGCGGTCACCGGTCGGGCATCGTCCGGCAGCCCGTTCCAAAACCAGAACTCGACCGAATAATCGTGGCCCAGCGAGGCCATCGCGGCGCGGAGCCGCCCGCCGGCAAAATGAACGGCGCGGGCGGTTCGTGCGGGGCCAGCCACCCCGGGGACCTCCGGACCTTCCAGATACGGCGCCACCAGCCCTTCATACACCGCCACGCACCGATGCAGCGTGGCATCGGCCGCCTGCAACACGTCCAGGTCGCCCAGGCGCCAATAGGCCACCGGGCGCGATCCCAGCACCGCCTCGACATACGGGCCGGCTGGCACGCAGAACGCACGCCGCTTTCGCCCCGCCACCTGTTCCAAAAGGCCCAGCGCCGTCTCGACCAACACCGGCTCGGCCTGGACCTCCAGCCCGGCCGTGCGGGCCGGCCAGGTCGTATACCCCCCTAGCCGATGCTGTTCGGGCGGGGGAATGTACCCCTCGGCCCCGTTGGCCAGCTCGATCGCAAATGTCGGTTCCAGCGGGCTCTGCGCCTTGATCTTCAGGCCCGTTATCCCGAATACCTCGTTCGGCAAGGCGACGATCCCCAGTTGTCCGATCCGCACGGCCTGGACAATCAGCTCGGCCTGCGGATCGTCGCGAAGGTAGAACTGCTCCAACGCGTACACCTCGGGAATGTTGGCAGGCCGGCGCCGGTCCTTCATCCCCTCGATGATCTTCTGGGCCCAGGCTAGCCGGGCTTCGTCCGGCACGCGGCGGCGCAGGGTGATTTTCCGCTCGGCCATGGCTAAATCCGCCCGCTCTTGCCAGGCGATTTTCGGCCACGCCTGGAAGGCTGCCTCCACCAAGGCATTGGCATACCCGTCCAGGCCGGGCGGATTGGCGGGCCGACTGTAATCCATCCAGTGCAGATCGCCCGAGGTCCCCTGCGACATGAGGACCACCGGCATGGAGGCCGATTCGGTCCCGGCCCCAGCCGCCACGTCCTGGCTCAGTCGCTGGGCCAGCCGCTCACAAAAGCGGCCGAAGTAATCGGCCGAGACCGGGCTGGCCCCGTAATAGTGCATCGAGTAATTGGCCAGCACGGCTAGCGGGCGGGTGGTGCCTTTCTTGGTCGGGGCTTTCCCGGAGGGGCCGGCTGGCCCCGCCCCGTTGCCTCCCGCCGGGCTTTCCACCGGGACAAGCGCCAGCAGGGTCAAGCCCGAATCCTTCGGCCCGGCAGGCCCCACGTAGTCCGGGTTCTGGTATCCCGGGTGCATCATCGCCCGCACCGTCGCCTGGCCGAAAGGGTCGGTTCCGATGCGGTCCGGCCGTTTGATCCACCGCCGACAATTCGTGTACTGGGGCAAGTCCACAACGACCCACCCCACCCGCACAGGAACCAGGCGACCGGCAGCCCGGGCGATACATTCGGCAATCCACCCGGGCATTCGCTGGGCATAGGGCTCATCCACGGGCGTGCCCAGTGCGCACATCACCGACAGGGCCGAGAGGGTGTGTGTGGCCGCAATCAGCATGTGCTCGGGCCGGATCCCGCTCCGCTGGGCGGCCTGGCGTTTGGCTTCGTCCAGCAGTCGCCGAGGCATCATCAAGCTATCGACGACCACCAGGGCCAGCCGGGTGCGGCCATCGTCCAACACCACCCCCCTCACGAACAGCCGGTCATGGGCCCGCTGAGCGCGGTTCTCCAGGAACCCGCCGCTGATAATCCGCGGAAACTCGGTGGGGGTCATGTCCACCGTTGCCGCACCGGCCCGCAAGGTGGGCGACTGGCAGTGCGCCTCGGCGCCCACCAACCCAGCGCCCCAGGCCACGATCAATCCAGCCAATGCGCGTCGCAGGGCCATAGGCATTCTCCCCTTTTCGTATTCTGCGCGAAACCTTCTCTGCATCCGGCGCAAACCCTTCCCGTCTTGTTGATTGTGTAGCCAGCATAGCACATACGCTGGATGGCGAAATCCCCCATGGGGGAGAACACGATACAGAAAGCCCGGCCCACGCACGCTGAAGCGGAAATGAAAACCTGACGGGCCCCGGCCTCACGGCAGCAGGTTGGCAGCTCCCCGGGAGGCACCGGCGCGCGGTTGAATTGGTGCTGCCCCAGAGCGGCTGCGGCTCTTGCCGGTGCAACGGCTTGTAATTCTTTCAAACCCCCTGCCAAGCCTCCAGCGGACACGCAAGACCTCCCCATAGGCCGGCACTCGGATGTAACCCACTGGCCGGCATTGTGTTGCGCAGGCGGCCGCAATTCCGCCCGGTGAAAAAGCCTGATTGGGCACCGAATGTGCAACAGCCCAGTCCCTCGTCGGCACGTTACGACCCACGTGGTACCCGGGGTTCCCGCCCCCGGGTGCCGTCCGACACGATCCGGGTGGATCGAGCGACCGTGAATCTTAGGTGCCTGTCGCCAGTGTACGGCGGCTGACGAATCAAAGACCCAACTCAGGGAAAGAACCGTTTTTTCACGGCAACCGGGCTCGGCCCGCGGCCCCCCAACGCCGGCCGAGCCTGTTCGCTTGTCTTGTCGGCTCGGCAGCGGGCATCTGCCCTCCGCAGTGCGGCGGCTTGCCACTGCTATCGACGCATGGCCGCCGGGGCTTGCGCCGTGCGGCTCGATGCCGTGCAAGCATAAGAGGGGCACCGCCCGGCGTGTACCGCGTGGCATGACAAGAAGCGGGGGCGAAGGCCGCCGCTATTGCCCGCAAACCGGCGTGCAACTGGCTAACGGGGTGTTTGCGCCTTAGGATGCGATGGGCACTTCGATCAAGCGGGGGACCGCGCCGGCAAGGCTGTCGCGCACGGCCTCGGAGAGTTGGTCGGGGTGTTCGATCCGTTCGGCCGCCACTCCCAGCGCCTGGGCCAGGCCCACGTAATCGATGCACGGATTTACCAGGTCCAATCCTACGTAGCGTCCGGCGGCGGCTTGGGGGAGCTTGAGCACCGCGGCACACTCTTTGAGGATTTTGTATTGCGCGTTGTTGGCCACCACAAACGTCACGGCAATTCCATAATGCGCGGCGGTCCACAGGCCCTGGATGCCGTACAAGGCCGCCCCATCGCCCAGGATGGCCAGCACCGGGCGGTGGGGCCAGGCCAGCTTCACCCCGATCGCACAGTTCAGGCCCCAGCCCAGGGCCCAGCCCCGCTGGGCGAAATAGCCGAAAGGGTCGCGCAAGGTGCCGGTCCGCTCCAGATAGCCGGCGGTGGTGGTGGCCGACTCTTCCACCACCGCCACATCGGCGGGCAACACGCGGGCCAGGCTTTCCATCAGACACAACGGGCTTAAGGGACGGAGGTGGAATTGGGCCAGGGCTTGCCGGCGAAGTTCCTCACGCAGCGCGCGGTGCCGGCAGGCCCAAGCCTCGGCCCGACGCCGGGCTGCCGCCTGCTCCTCGGGGGTCATTTCGGCTTCCAGGCGCTCGGCCAGTTGCTCCAGGGCCAAGCGCGGGTGCCCCCACACGGCCGCATCCAGCGGATAGTTCTTGCCCAACTCCCGCGGGTCGTCGTCAATCTGCACCAGGCGGATGTGCTCGGGAATGGGCCGCGGCGGCTCATGATAAATGTATTGCTGCATGAGCTTCATGCCGGCGACCAAAAGGACATCGAACTGGGCGAGCCGATTTCGGACCTCGGGCGACCAAAACGGCAGCGGCGGGGCACTTAGGGGATGGCCGGCGGGAAAACCGGCCCGACCATGCGAGGTGGCGGCCTCGTGGATCACCGGCGCCCCCAGGCATTCGGCCACGCGCACCAGGGGCTCGATGGCCGCCGTCTCGGCGATCCGGCTGCCGACGAGGATGGCCGGGTTCCGCGCCCGGGCCAAAAGGGCCGCCGCCCGGTGGAGGACTTCGGAAGCGGGGGCCACCTGGACATCCGGAAGACGCGGCGAGGCAAGGTCCAGGTCGGCCTCGGCCTGCTGCACGTCCAGCGGCAGCGCCAGGAAGGTCGGGCCCGTCGGGGGCGTCAAAGCCGCCTGCACCGCCCGGCGCACCGCCGACGGGACCTCTTCGACCCGCGAGACCTCCACCGCAAACTTGGTCCACGGCCGGGCTACCGCCACCATCTCGCCCCAAAGAATCGGTTCCTCGAACTTCATGCGGGTGTCTTGCTGGCCGGCCGTGACCAACAGCGGCGTCCCCTCGCGGAAGGCGTTGTACAGCATTCCCATGGCGTTGCCCAAGCCGCAGCAGGTGTGCAAGTTGACCACCCCCAGCGTGCCCGAGGCCTGGGCATAGCCGTCGGCAATGGCCAAAGCGGCGACCTCTTGAAGGGCCAGCACGTATCGTATCTGCGGATGAGCGACCAGTGCGTCCACCAGCGGCAACTCCGTGGTGCCGGGGTTGCCGAACAACCAGCGCACGCCGCAGGCGGCCAGGATGTCCAAAACGGCCTGAATTCCCGTTCGAGGCATTGGCAAACGTTACGGAAGCAGTTGGGTGCGTGCCGGCGTGCCCGGCCGATGCGCCTTGGCCGGGTACGGCTGCCCAAGGCCCTGGCCAGGCAGGGGCGCCGGGCCCGCCCCCTCTGGCCACCCGGCTTGCTCTCGCATGGCGGGGTGCGCTATGTGGGCTGTTCCCAAAACGGTGGGATGCTGGTTATGTTATCGACAATTCCCCATGCCTTCCAAAGCCCCCAACTTGCATGCCGCAAGCGGGTTTGGGTTCTTGCAAAAATCGGCCTTGACCCGTTTTGGAAAAGCTTTTATCTTCCCGGCCACGTGACGAGCACGCCAGTCTGCCTGGTGGTTCCGGGTGGAAGCCATAAGCCACGCGGGTTCCACGTGGACGGGTCTGCATCGGGGAGCCTCCCGGACCGGGACGGGTTCCTGCGGACCACGAAGCGCGGACCGCCGGCATGGAGGCCCATGCGGCGCGCTTCGAGTACACTTTGCAGGGCGGCAGGCGGCCGACCGTGCCCGCCGGCTGTCCAATAAACCAGCGCGGGCCCATGGCCTGCGCGAGCAACCTTGCGGGTGCCAGCACCCCGTCCGGCGTCTGGGCGCCGTGCGCACCAGCAGCCTACCCATCGCTCCCGGAAAAGTATAGTGTCCTTGCCCCCCTGGGACGCGGCCTTTCCGGGGGCCTTTTTTTGCGCTGGGGCAAGGTGCCGGCAATGGTCGGCCGCCTGGCCCGCGGATAACCTTTAAACCTGCCCTCTGACCTCGGCGGGGATCGCAGGGCCTAAACACGCTGTGCAGGCGTTCCGGGGGATTCTCAGCCTTGCTCCTCGACCTCGGGGTGCATCCAGCGGTTTAGCAAGGGAACCAGGGCCAGGCAGACCGCGGCGGCTCCAATGGCCCCGACCGCCACATGGCCGAACACCTCGCCATACACGTGGCATGTCTCGGCGGGTGGGGGAATGATGGCCGTGGTGCCGTCGCCATGGGTCACGCCGGTAAACTGCGCAATGATGGCGGCCAAGAGTTGCGAAAACGCCGTGGCCAAAAACCACACGCCCATCACCGTGCTCACCAGCCGGCGGGGCGACAGCCGGGTGACCATCGACAAGCCGACGGGCGACAGGCACAGCTCGCCGGTGGTGTGCAGCAGATAGCCCAACAGAAGCCACGCCATGCTTGTCATGCCGCGGGTATCGGCCATTCTGGCCGCGTACCAGAAGACCACAAATCCCAGGCCAAGCTGCAGCAGCCCCAGGGCGAACTTCACGGTGGTGCTGGGTTCGAGCCCTCGGGCGGCCAGAAAGCCCCACAGAGCGCTGAACACCAGCCCGAACAGGAGGATGTAGATCGGGTTGGCAGCCTGAAAGACCGAAGCCGGCGTCTCCGAACCCCCGATGCCCATGCCCACGTTTTCGGGAACCAGTTGCCAGGTCAGCGTTTGCAGTTCGGGCTGGTGCGGCTGCAAGGCCGCGGCTGTGCGCAGATAGGTCAACGAGGTCATCGTCAGCACATCGTATTCGTTCACGGCGCGCACCAGGCGGTCGATTTCGGGAGGCTTCAGGGTCCCCCGGCTCTGTTCCACAATGCGGATCGCCTGCTCGATCTGCCGCTTCATACCCGGATGGCCATTGCGCTGCCCAAGCTGTTCCTGGGTGAGCAGGGGGAGGTCGTCCAGTTTCGCGTCGAGGGATTCCCCGGCCTTTGCGGGGATGCGGAAGACCAGGGCCGTGCCCACCTCGGACGGGCGGGCACGCCGTGCCTCGCGGACCCGGTCCACATTGCGGTCGGTGAAGTTGTTCACCGAGCTGCCCGCCTGCTCGAAAAACGCCCAGAAGAGCATCGAGAAGAGCGTGAGCACCAGAACCACATACATCCGCTCCCGCGCAATGCGATCGAGCTTGACCATCTCTACCACCAGATAGCCCAGCGCGACCAGGCCGGAAAGCATGAGGATCAAAGTGGCAGGGCGGCTGAGTTCGCTGAGGAGGACGGCCAGTACCGACTTCAAGCGTTCCGGAGGGAACTGTGAGGCCACCTCGGCGAGTTTGGTGGCCGCGTCCTCCCAGCGCTGGGCCTGCGCCAAGCCAAGCACGTCGCGGAACGCCGCGTACTGGGCGGCGGTCAAGTTCTGGCCCTCGTAGAGGCGATCGATGTCGGCGGCCAGGCGTTCGACCCGTGCTGGGCTGCGGTGCTTGGCCGCCTGAGCAAGTTCCTCCAAACGCTCTTGCACAAGCCGTGGGGCCTGGAAGTGCTTCAGCCACTGCTCGGGGATCAGCACCACGGGGCGATGGTCGGGCATGAGGGGAGCGAAGCCCGAGACCAGCAGCACAAACACGGGGACGGCGACGGAGGTCCCCAGATACACGGACCATTCGAGGGTGATCAACCCTCCGCGGCCCCCCCGCTGCGCGAGACACCCGATTCCCGCAGCCGCCAGCAGCGCGCAGGCGACGAACACATTGACCGCCGTGGCCGGCAGATTGTCCTCGGGCCGGAAGGCCACCAAAGCCCCCGCGGCGCCGATCGCCCCCAGGAGGATCAAGCCCTGGCTCACCACGGCGGGCCGGTGCCGCAGGCGTTCCGGGTCGGGCGGCGCGCCGGCCTTGCCGGGCGGGAGCCAGTTGGCGAACACCGCCAGGCCGAACAGCATCCCCAGCGTGGCCAGGCCGAACCCGTAGGACCACCCGTACTTCTCACCGACATAGCCGCACAGCAGAGGCGACATGGCCGCCCCCAGGTTGATCCCCATGTAGAAAATCGTGAATCCCCCATCGCGGCGTCGGCTGCCGGGGGGATACAACGCGCCGACAATGGTCGAGATGTTGGGCTTGAAGAAGCCGTTGCCACAGATCAACAGGGCCAGCCCTGTAAAAAACGAGAAGCTGTGCGGAACCATGAGGAGGGCTTGGCCGGCCGCCATGAAAACGGCACCCGCCATCACCGCCCGCCGCGCTCCCAACAGGCGGTCGGCCAGCATCCCGCCGAAAAACGGCGTCATGTACACCAGCGCCGTGTAAGCCCCGTACACGGCATAGGCGTGCTCGTCGCCATACGAGAGGAACCCTTTGAGCATGTACAAGATCAGCAGGGCCCGCATGCCGTAGTAGGAGAACCGCTCCCACATCTCGGCAAAGAATAGCGTGAACAATCCCGCGGGATGGCCGAACAACGTCGGCCCCTGGTGCTCGGGCGCTGGCTGCATGCGCGGCGTACTCCTCAATTCTATGGAGAGTGGTCCCCGGCTTGCGCTCCCTGCTCCGTGCTCCCTGCTCCGTGCTCCCTGCTCCGTGCTCCCTGCTCCGTGCTCCCCGCTCCGTGCTCCCTGCTCCGTGCTCCTCAGGGCGCCTGAAGATCGGCCACAAGCGCCCGCGGGTTGAGGTCTTCGCCGGTTGCGTGGCGCGTCAGCTCGTTCCACTTGAGCGTCCGGCCGGGGGCAAATACCTTCTGCTTCAGGAACTCGCCCGCCGCAGGGTTGCCCGGATAGATCGCCCGCCGGGGATCGGCTCCTGGAAGCACCTGGCGGACCAGGGCGTGGTGCACCTGCGAGGCGAACAATTCGCCCATCATATAGTTGTGGTAGTAGGCCGGGGCCTGCACGATGTGGATCTTAGCAGCAAAGTCGGGGGCGATGCGGCCTTCGGGACGCCGAACCTCCTGGTACTTTTCCACCAGGTCCCACCACAGCCGGTTGAGGTCCGCGTCCGGGTTCTCGTACATTGCCATCTCGAAGCGGAGCATGACCTGGCACCAGCGCGAAAAGATGAGGATCCGGTTGCGGCGGAGCCGGGCGGCCGAGGCGTCGTACCCCTGGGCATCCGGCACCGCAATGCCCATCTTCGCCAGCCACTGGGCGCTGTCCACGAACCGCTCGAACATCATCGCGATCCCCTCGGTGCACAGGGCGTGGGCATCGGTCCGCAGCACATAGGGGACGCTGGCCGGGATGTTCTTGCTCGAATACACCCCGTGCCCCAGCTCGTGAAGCATCGTCGAAAGCCAATAGCGATTGGGCACGATGTTGGCCAGCACGCGCACATCGCCCGCCCGGTCAATATCGGTGCAAAAGGCGTGCGGGTTCTTGCCCGGCTTCTCGTACAGGTCGCTCCGCGCAAGGATGTCGTCCACCGGCAGCCCGATGCCTGCATAGAACTCGCGGCACACGCGGAGGATATCGGCCTTGGCGAAGGCGTCCTCGGCCAGGTGGGGGAACACCTCGGGCGGCTCCTGGAAGAACGGATCATGGTAGTGCCACGGCCGAAGTTCCCCCACCGCGATCCCGTAGCGCTTGGCGAGGATCGCATCGAACTCGGCTTTGGCCTGGCGGAACGGCTCGCGCGTCAGCCGGTCCAGCTCGTCGAACAGCGCAACCACCTGGGCCTGGCTCTGCTCGCCCAAAAACAACTGCATCGCGTGATAATTGCGGAAGCCGAGGCTCCGGGCGGCCTGGTTGCGGAGGCGAACCAACTCGGCCAGCCCGGGCGCAACCAAAGGCGCCACCTCCTTGCTGGCCTCCCACACCTTGCGCCGCTCCCCAGAATCGTTCGATTCCCGGAGGATCTTGCGGACCTGGCTGTCGGTCAGCTCTTTGCCGTCCACCTTGGCCCGGAAATTGTTGAACGCCTGCTCGATCGCGTTCGACTTCTCCAGGATCCGCTTGAGCAATTCGGGATCGACCTGGCGGGCCAGGTACTGGAGGTACAGGACATCGATTTGCCGGGCCAGCAAGGGGTCGCGTACGCCGGCCTGTTTGATGGCCTTCAGCTCGGCGAAAACGGTTTTGTCGGCCAGGGCCAGCTCGAGCTTCGTTTCGGCCTCCTGCTTGCGGCGGTAGTCCTCGTCTTTGCCGCTGACATTGGCATCCCACCACCGCAGGCCGACCTCGATTTCCAGGGGGCGGATGGTCTGCTCGTGCCGGGCAATGAACTGCCGGGCGCGGGCATCGGGATCGTCGGCCGCCAGGGCCGCCAATGCCCAGAACGCCAAACCCGCTCCGCATACGAAATCCCAAACCGACATGGCACGCCCTTTCCGCAGGTGACCCACCTGGCCCACTCCGCAGCCCCTGGCCCCGACCCGGCCCCCAGGGCTTCGGGCGGGCATACAAACCACGTCATTCTAGCGGCCGGGCCGGGGGACGCAACCGGCCAGCGGCCCCTTCCGCCGGACCAGACAAGGAGAGGACGAGGATGGTCGATTGTTGCCGGTGGATGGTTGACGGAGTTTGGCAGCGGCGGCCCCGCCCGCGATGGCCCAATCCTGGATAAACCATCTGGTTGTCGGGGCCCGCCGCCGCAAGTACAATCGGCACCCAAGGGTTGCCTTTGGTTGCACGGGCTGGGGATCGACCCGCGCCCACCTCATGCAAAGGGAGGAGCCAGCCTATGGCGCGGCATCCGAGTCGCACGCGTTCAGCGCCGTTGCGGCCACCCGCTCCGGCGCCGTGGAAAGTTCTTGCGCTTGCTTTGCTGGGAGGCGTGTTGGGAGCGGGTCCAGGAGGCGTTGGGCGGGCCGGGTCGGAGATGCTCGCCGCTCGGGCCATGGCGGCCGAGCCGCAGCACCCTCAGGGCTCCCAGGTGCCACAGCCCCCCAACTTCCTCATCATGGTGGCCGACGACATGGGCTATTCCGATGCCGGCTGCTACGGGGGGGAGATCGCCACGCCGAATCTGGACCGGCTGGCGGCCCGCGGGCTGCGATTCACCCAGATGTACTCGGCGGCACGATGCTGGCCTTCGCGGGCGTGCATTCTGACGGGGTACTATGCGCAGCAGGTCCGGATGGATCCGCCTCAGGGGCCGCTGCCCGATTGGTGCCGCGTGCTGCCCCACTACTTGAAACCGCGCGGGTACCGCTGCTATCACGTGGGGAAATGGCACCTGATGGGCGCGCCGCGCCCGGTGGCCGACGCCGGCTTCGACCGCTCGTGGTGCCTGGAAGACCACAACCGCTATTTCGCGCCGCGGCGCGCCCTGCTGGACGACCAGCGCCAGCCCCCGGTGGCCGAAGGAAGCGGTTTTTACGTGACCACCGCCATGGCCGACTACAGCCTCGAGTTCCTCCGCCAGCACCGGCGCGAGCATGCGGGCCGGCCTTTCCTGTTGTACCTGGCCTTTACGGCCCCGCATTTCCCCCTTCATGCCTTGCAAGAGGACATTGCCCGATACCGGCAACGGTTTCGGAAAGGGTGGGATGTGCTTCGGCAGGAGCGCTCCGAGCGGATGCAGCGCATGGGGCTGGTGGCGGGTAAACTTCCGCCGCGCGAGCCCGAGGTGGTGCCTTTCTGGAACTTCGCCGAGGCCGAGCTGCAAAAGCGAATCGGTCCGGGCGAAGTCGGCCGGGCTGTCTCCTGGGAGAGCCTCTCCGAACCGCAGAAAGACTTGCAGGCCACCAAGATGGCCATTCACGCGGCGATGATCGACCGGATGGACCGCGAGTTGGGCCGGGTGCTGGACGAGATCCGGGCCATGGGCGCGCTGGACAACACGGTGGTGATGTTCGTTTCGGACAACGGGGCCAGTGCCGAACAGATCATCCGCGGCGATGGGCACGACCCGGGGGCGCAGCCTGGTTCGGCCCGCACGTTCCTGTGCCTGGGGCCGGGGTTTTCCACCCTGGCCAACACCCCCTTCCGCCTGCACAAGCATTGGGTCCATGAGGGGGGCATCGCCTCGCCGTTTATCGTGTCCTGGCCGGCCGGCCTGAAGGCCCGGGGGGAACTCCGCCATACCCCATGCCATTTCATCGACCTCTTACCCACGGTGCTGGAGCTGGCCGGCGTCAAGCCCGAACCGGCCTGGCGGGGTGCCGTAGCGCCGCCGCTGCCCGGCCGGAGTCTGGTCCCGGCCTTGGCCGCCGATCGCCCCATCGCCCGCGAATACCTCTATTGGCACCACCAGACCAACCGGGCAATCCGGGTGGGCGACTGGAAACTGGTCTCGGCGGGGACGAAAGACACGACCGGCCCCTGGGAGCTGTACGATCTGCGTACCGATCGGAGCGAGACGCAGAACCTGGCCGCAGCCCACCCCGACAAAGTCCGCCAGCTCGAACAGCTTTGGCAACGGTGCGAAGACGAGTTCCGGCGCCAGGCCGGGCCCCCGCCCAAGGCCGCCAAAGCGGGCAAGGCCAAGCCCCGGGCGAAATCCAAGGCGAAAACCGGGCCCAATCCCCAGGCGCCGGCGCCGCTCCATTCCCCGCCGAAACCCTCCGCCAAGGCCAAATCGAAACCCGCGGACTCATTCCCCTACAAGCCCCCCCGCTGACCCTGGGTCCTGCGACGAGGTAGTCGGATGCATATGATGCGAAGCGGCAGATGGACCCTTTGGCTGGCGCTGGGGGTGTTGGCATCGGGCTGGACCGGCGTGGCAGCTCGGGGGGCGGATCGCCGGCCGAATATCCTCTTGCTGTTTGCCGACGACCAGCGGGCCGATACCATCGCCGCCTGGGGGAATCCCCACATCGAGACACCCAATCTGGATCGGCTGGTCTCGGCGGGGTATTGCTTTCGGGCGAACTATTGTTTTGGGGGCAATAGCGGTGCGGTGTGCGTCCCTAGCCGGGCGATGCTGATGACGGGCAAGACCTGGTTCCACATGAACACCGCCACCTTGCAGGGCGAAAAACTGCTTCCGGAACTGCTCCAGGAGCAGGGTTACGTGACGTTCGCCACAGGCAAGTGGCACAATGGCAAGGCGTCGTGGTTGCGTGCGTTCCAGCAGGGGCGGGCGGTGTTCTTTGGCGGCATGGCCGACCACACCCGCGTGCCAGTCTGCGACCTCGGGCCGGATGGCAAGCTCAGCCCCGCTCGGCCTGGCGAGAAGTTCTCCAGCGAGTTGTTCGCCGATGCCGCCATCCGTTTCCTCCGCCAGCACGATGGCCGCAAACCGTTTTTCGTCTATGTAGCCTTCACCGCGCCGCACGATCCCCGCCAGCCGCCCGCCGAGTTCGCGCAAAAGTACTATGACCGCCGCCCCCCTCTGCCGCAAAACTTCCTCCCCCAGCACCCGTTCGACAACGGGATGCTGGTGGTTCGGGACGAGGAGCTGGCCCCCTGGCCCCGCCCCGAAGCCGCGCTGCGAGACCAACTGGCCGAGTACTACGGAATGATCTCCCACCTCGATCGCCAGATCGGGCGGATCCTCGAGGCCCTGGAGAAGACGGGCCACGCGCGGAACACGATCATCATCTATGCGGCCGATAACGGCCTGGCCCTGGGCAGCCACGGCTTGTTGGGCAAGCAAAGCGTGTACGAACACAGCATGCGCGTCCCTTTGATCTTTGTGGGGCCGGGCATTCCTCGCGGCCAGTCGAGCCACGCGCTGACCTACTTGCTCGACGTGCTGCCGACGCTGTGCGACATGCTCGGTGTGCCCCCGCCGCCAGGGGTCGAAGGGCAAAGCCTGCGACCGCTTTGGGAAAGGCGCGCAACCCGGGTCCGTGATTCGGTTTTCCTTCCTTTCCTCGATATCCAGCGGGCCGTGCGCGACGAGCGGTGGAAGTTGATCGTCTATCCGAAGATCGGCCACATGCAACTGTTCGACCTGAAGGCGGACCCGGGGGAATGCCGCAACCTGATCGACCGGCCGGAACACGCCGCCACGGTGCAGCGCCTCGTGGCGCTTATGAAGCGCTGGCAGGCTTCGGTGGGCGATAGCGTGCCCTTGCCGGAAACGAAGCGGCCGCCGCTGCCGGTGGACCTTTCGGGCCGGGCACGCAAGCCGGATCCATGGAAGCCGCGATGGATTCGCCAGAAATACTTTGGCCTGAAGGAGTGAGTGTTCCGGCGGCCCGACGGCGGCCTTTGTGTTGGAGCAAGCAGTGCGTGAGGAGACCTTTCCGATGCCCATAGGCAAATTGCGGTACCTGGTAGCGGTGGGAATGCTGGTGGCCTTTGCGGCCGTGGGGGAGGCGCGGGGCAGCGCGGGCGGTCCCGGCAGTTCGGCCGCGGTTCTCCTGGCCCCGGCCGCCGCAGCACCCAACCGGCAGGGCACCGGGATCCTGCAATCGGCCGACTGGGCGGTGATCGCCGCCTATTTTGTGGCCCTCGCCGCCTTGGCCGGCTGGTCGTTCCTGAAGGCCCGCGACACGGCCGACGATTACTTCCTGGCCGGCCGCAATCTCGGCTGGTTCATCATCGCCGCCTCGATCTTCTCCTCGAACATCGGCTCGGAGCACCTCGTGGGGCTGGCGGGGTCGGGGTGCACCAGCGGGGTGGCCATGGCCCACTACGAATTGCATGCCTGGTGCTTGCTGGTGCTGGCCTGGGTGTTCGTCCCCTTTTACACCCGCTCGAGGGTGTTCACCATGCCGGAGTTCCTCCAGCGGCGCTACTCGCCCAACGCCCGCTGGGTACTGTCGATCATCTCTCTGGTGGCGTATGTCGTGACCAAGATCGCCGTGGGCATCTTCGCCGGAGGAATCGTTTTCTCCACCCTCCTGCCCGACCTGGAAATCGCGGTGGCAGGCCTGAAGCTGGACAGCTTCTGGATCGGCTCGGTAGCCGTGATTCTCTTGACGGGCCTGTACACGGTCATCGGCGGGCTGCGGGCGGTGGCCTATACCGATACGCTGCAAACGGTGATCTTCATCGTCGGCTCGGCGCTGGTGACCGTTTTCGGCCTGATGGCACTTGGGGGGTGGTCGGAATTGTACCGGCAGTGCGGATCCGACATGTTCAACCTCTGGAAGCCGCTGGTTCCCGAGGGGATGACGGGCACGTGGGCGCCGGTGAAAGAACCGACGCGGATCGCATGGTACTTCAACGACCGCTTCCCGTGGCTGGGGATGCTGTTTTGTGCACCGATCGTGGGCCTGTGGTACTGGTGCACGGATCAATACATTGTGCAGCGGGCCCTGGGGGCGCCCAACGAGCGGGTGGCGCGGCGCGGCGTGATCGGCGCGGCGTTCATGAAACTCCTGCCGGTCTTCATCTTCATCGTCCCCGGGATGATCTGCTTCGCCCTGGCCAAAAGCGGCAAGGTCGAAGCCCTGCGGCGCGAGCTGGTGGACGAGCCGGCCCGGGTGGCCAGGGAGGCCGCCCTCTCGGCCGCCAACCATCATAAGCCGCTGGCCCCCGACGAACACCAAAGGCGCGAAGAAGAAGTGCGGCGACGCGAGTTCGAAAGGCGCGCCCAAAGGGCCTTCCCGCTGATCGTAGCCCACGTGCTGCCAGTCGGCCTGCGCGGGTTGGTCGTGGCCGGCTTGCTTTCGGCACTGATGAGTTCCCTGGCCGGCGTGTTCAATGCCTGCTCGACTTTGTTCACGATGGACTTCTACCAGAAGCTGCGGCCGGCGGCCAGCCAGCATGAACTGGTGTGGACCGGCCGGGTGGCCACCACGATCATGGTGCTGATCGGCTTGGCGTGGATCCCGGTGATCCGTGGGCAGGAAGGGCTGTATTACTACCTCCAGGCGGTGCAGGGCTATCTGGCGCCGCCGATTTTCATCGTCTTCTTCCTGGGCGTGTTCTATAAGCGGCTCAACAGCAAGGGGTGCCTGGCCGCATTGCTCGTCGGATTCGCTTTGGGGATCTTCCGGCTGGCGGTCGATACGCCCGTGCTCCTGGCCCCGGCCGATGCGCGGGCCACCGTGTACACCCCCGGCTCGTTCCTGTGGATCGTCAACAATATCTACTTCCAGTATTACAGCGTATTGATTGCTGTGGTCTGCGCCGTGGTGATGCTGGTCGTCAGTTGGCTCACCGAAGCGCCCCAAGCCAGCCAGCTCGAGGGCTTGACCTACGGCACGGTCACCGAAGCCCAGCGCCAGGCGTCGCGCGCAAGCTGGACGTGGGTGGACGTGGCCGGCACACTGGTCGTCCTCTCCGGCATCGCCGCCGCGTACCTGTACTTCCGCGGATGAGAGATGAGCGTTTCCGGACAACCGGCCGTCGTCCTCTTGAGCGGCGGCATGGATTCGACCACAGCGCTGGCCATCGCCCGCGCCGAGGGATACGCGCTGTACGCCCTGACCGTGCGGTACGGGCAGCGCCACGAGGCCGAGATCGAGGCCGCCCGCCGCATCGCCCGGCATTTTGGCGTGGCCCAGCATCTGGTGGTGGATGTGGACCTGCGGCAGTTCGGCGGTTCGGCCTTGACCGGCGATCTGGCCGTGCCCAAAGACCGCTTGGCCGAGGAAATCGGCCGCGGAATCCCCGTGACCTATGTCCCGGCGCGGAATACGATTTTTCTGGCCCTGGCGCTGGCCTGGGCCGAAGTCCTCGAGGCCAGCGATATCTTCCTGGGCGTCAACGCGATCGACTACAGCGGCTACCCGGACTGCCGGCCGGAGTATCTCGAAGCCTTCGAGCGCCTGGCCCGTCTGGCGACCCAGGCGGGGGTGGAAGGCCGGCAAGCAGTGCGAATCCACGCGCCTTTGTTGTATCTCTCCAAGGCCGACATCGTTCGCAAAGGGCTGTCTTTGGGCGTGGACTACTCGATGACGCGAACCTGTTACGACCCTTCGCCGGCCGGCGAGGCGTGCGGCCGGTGCGACGCCTGCCAGTTGCGCCGCCGGGGTTTTGCCGAGGCGGGCGTCGAGGACCCGGCCGTGTATCGCCCCGATGCCCCACCTCCACCGCCCTGGCCGAACCGGTAATCCGCCACCCTCGCCCCGGCCTGCGCCACAACGAAGCGCCATGAATCTGCCGACCCATTCGCCCTTGGTTCGGATGCGGGGAATCACCAAGCGATTCGGCCCGGTGGAAGTGCTCCGCGAGGTGGACCTGGACATCTGGCCGGGCGAAGTGCACATCCTGGCGGGCGAGAATGGAGCGGGCAAGAGCACGCTCATCAAGATCCTGGGAGGCGTGTATTCGGACTATCAAGGGGCGATCGAGATCATGGGCCGGCCCGTCCGCCCCGCCTCGCCCCTGGAGGCGGCGGCCTTGGGGGTGGCGGTCATCCATCAGGAACTCTCGCTGGTCCCCTCGATGAGCGTGGCCGATAACCTTTTCCTCGGCCGGCCCCCCTGCATCTGGGCCGGCCTGGTCGCCTACCGGGTGCAGCGCCAGGAAGCCCGGCGCCTCCTGGCGGAGCTGGGCCTCGAGATCGATGTCGACCAGCCGGCCGAACGCTACCCTTTGGGCGTGCGGCAGTTGGTGGAGATTGCCAAGGCCCTTCGGCACCATGCGCGGGTGATCGTCATGGACGAACCCACCAGTGCGCTTTCGGCACCGGAAGTCCAGCGGCTATTCGCCCTGGTGCAGAAGCTCAAGGCCCAGGGGTGCGGCCTGGTGTATATCACGCACAAAATGGAGGAAATCCAGCGGATTGCCGACCGCATCACGGTGCTCCGCGACGGCCGGCGCGTCGGCAGCGCCCCGGCCACGGAGCTTTCGAGCAGCCAGTTGATCCGCTGGATGGTAGGGCGCGAGGTGGAACAGCAGTTTCCGCGGCACATGACCCAGCCGGGGCCGGAGCGCTTGCGGATCGAGGACTTTACGGTGCGGGGGGAGCGCAAGGGACTGCGGCCGGCCGTGGACCGCGTTCGGCTGGCGGTGCGGGCCGGCGAAATCCTGGGGCTGGCCGGGCTTCAAGGCTCCGGGGCCAGCGAACTCTTGTGGGCTATATTCGGCGCGCTGGGTGCGCGGGCCTCGGGGCGGCTATGGCTGGACAGCGTCCCTGCCCGGATCCGCTCCCCCCGGGACGCGATCCGGCAAGGGGTGGCCCTGGTGACCAACGACCGCAAGACAAGCGGGTTGGTGCTGCCGATGTCGGTGGCGGGCAATGCCACCCTCGTGGCGTTGCCTCGGCTGTGCCGCTGGGGATGGCGCCGGCCACAGCGGGAACTCCAGGCCGCCGCAGCCCAAGCCCGGGCCCTCCGCCTCCGCGCCGCATCGCTGGAAATGCCCGTGGCCGAACTCTCCGGCGGCAACCAGCAGAAAGTGGCCCTGGCCAAATGGCTCGAAGTCCAGCCGCGCGTCCTCCTCTTGGATGAACCCACGCGCGGTGTGGATGTGGGAGCCAAGCACGAGATCTACCAGCTTATGAACCAGTGGACCGCCGCCGGCATGGCGATTATCCTGATCACTTCCGAGATGCCCGAACTGCTGGCCTTAAGCGACCGGATTGTGGTGTTGCATCGCGGCCGGATGACCGCCGAGTTCCCGCGGGAGGAAGCCACGGCCGACCGGGTCCTCGAGGCCGCCATGGGCCAGGGTGCCGGAACCGCTCCATGAGCAACACGAGCCAACCCTTGTTGCGCACGGGGACCCGCTGGTTGTATAGCCCGGCCGCACGGTCCCTGCTCGCCCTGTTGTTGATCCTGGCCCTTGGAGCCGTCTTCCATCACCGGGGGGCGTTCTTCCGCGTGGAGACGCACAAGGCCGCGCTGCGGCAGACAGCCGAGTACGGCATGATGGCCTGCGGCATGACCCTGGTGATTATCTCCGGGGGCATCGACCTGGCCGTAGGAAGCATCCTGGCCCTGTCAGCCGTGTGGTTCTCGCTGGCGACCATCCATTGGGGCTGGCCTGCCTGGTACGCCGTGCCCACCACCCTGGCCGTGGGCGCCGGCTGCGGACTGGTCTCCGGCACCCTGACCGCCTGGTGCCGGATGCAGCCGTTCATTGCCACGTTGGCGATGATGGTCTTCGCCCGCGGCCTGGCCAAGGCCCTCAGCGGCGGCACGCAGGTCACCACGGCGGTGCGCAATCCCGACGGGACGTACCATTGGGTGGACGTGCCGCAGGTGTTCTACGCCATCAAGGCCGAGCTGCTGGGCACCGTGTCGATGATCGGCGTGCTGTTTTTGATCTGTGCGGCGATCACGTGGCTCTTGCTGGCCCGGCACCGCTGGGGCCGCGAGCTGTACGCGATCGGCGGCAACGAAGAAGCCGCCCGGCTCTCGGGGGTCCGCGTGGTGCGGGCCAAGGTGCTGGCCTATGTGGCATCCGGGATCCTCGCCGCCGTGGCCGGTATGTGCCACGCCGCCCAGGAAGAACAAGGCAATCCCGATGCCGGCGAAGGCTACGAGCTGATCGCCATCTCGATGGTCGTCATCGGCGGGACCAGCCTGATGGGCGGCCGCGGCGGCATCGGCCTGACCCTTCTCGGCATCCTCACCATCGGGTATCTTGACAAAATCCTGAGCATCAACGAAGTGCCCCTGGCCTGGCGCCTGATGCTTACCGGTGCGATCATCGTCGTGGCGGTCCTGGCCCAAAGGCGCTCGGGATGAACGGCGGCCTGCGGGCAAACGACCGGCCCGGCAACCCGAGGTGCGGCGAGCGGCCACCCGGCGGCGGTCTCCGCAGCCAGCCGGCACTCGCCAGCCAATCGCGCAATCATGGGAGCGGCTCATGCAACGTCGCGGCACCTGGCTGTTGATCGTCGCGGGCTTGTGGGTTTGCGCCGGCTGTAGCCAGCCTCGCCAGGCCCGCTATGTCATCGGGATGAGCCAGTGCAACCTGGGCGAACCCTGGCGCGTGCAGATGAATGCCGATATCCAGGCGGCCGTCGATGCCGAGAACGCCCGGTGGCGTGCCGCGGGCGGCCCCGAAACCCAGCAGTACGCCAACCTCATCGACGTGATCTTCAAAGACGCCCAGAACGACTCCCTCCGCCAGGCCGCCCACGTCGGCGAGTTCGTCAGCGACCGGGTGGACCTGATCCTCATCAGCCCCAAAGAGGCCGCCCCGCTGACCGAGCCGGTGGCCAAGGCCTACGACGCCGGGATCCCGGTGATCGTCCTGGACCGCGCCGTGCTGGGCGACAAGTACACGTGCTTTATCGGCGCCGATAACACGAAGATCGGCCGGGCAGCCGGCAAATGGCTGGTCGAAAAGCTGGGGGGCAAAGGGAATGTGGTCGAACTCAAAGGGCTGATGACCTCCACGCCAGGCCAGGAGCGGCACGCCGGCTTCCGCGAGGCCATCGCCGGCACCGACATCCAGGTCGTCTTCGAGGCCGACATGCAGTGGCTGAAGCCCAATGCGCGCAAGGAAATGGAGTCGGCCCTGGCCCGGCCCGACCGCATCGATGCCGTCTATGCCCACAACGATCCCGGGGCGCATGGCGCCTACCTGGCCGCCAAAGACGCCGGACGCGAAAAAGAGATGCTCTTCGTGGGCATCGATGCCCTCCCCCATGAAGGCATCACCTGGGTCAAGCGCGGCGAACTCAGCGCCACCTTCCAGTACCCCACGGGCGGGGCCGAGGCCATCGAAACCGCCTTGAAGATCCTTGCCGGACAGCCGATGCCGAAAAAGATCGTCCTCGGCTCGCGACGCTTCACCGCCGACAGCGTGGACCGCGGCGGCGACCCCATCGACTGACGCGCCACGCCCGGCAGCCCCCGCCTAAGACCGGCGCCTTGACCGCTGCAGCGATTGCTTGCGCGCCGGTTGGCCCGCCCCGCGTCCCTGGCTTCAGCCGCCGGCGATTTGTTGCCACTCGGCCATCCACGCTTCCACTTGCTGCTTTCGCGCCGGATCGGTTTCCGTGTTGCGCACCTCGCGGGCCTTTTCCAGAACCGGTTTGGCAAATCGCTCCCTAAGGGCATTTCTCAGCGCAGCCCGCAGGCTCGCGAATTGCTCGGCGGTCTCGCCGGTGGTAATCCGCAGCGCGGCCAAGGCCGACTGCTGCCAGCGAATGCCGTTGGCGTAAAGCTCCAGCGTGGCATACGTGGCGGGCTGGTCGCGACTGGCACGCAACAAGTGCAAAGTGGCAATCCTGCTAGCGGCCTCCTGGGCGATACGCCGCCGCGGCTGGAGGTTCACCACCTCGGCATAGGCCGCAACCGCCCGATTCCAGTCCTCCGCATCCCAGCCGGCCATCCACCGCGTCGTATAGACCTGGGCCAGCAGATTCTGGCAATTGGCCCGTTGCGCCAGCGAAATCGCGGCCTGTTGGGCCTTTTCCACCTCGGCCAAGGCTTCGTCGGCCTGCCGGCGGGCTGCCCCCACGTCGTTGTCCTGAAGGGCCTTGCCCGCTTGCCGGAGTCGATATTGAGCCAGATCCAAGAACAGATACACCTCGGCCCAGTCGGGCTCGGCCACTTGTTGCAATGCTTGTTGGCACAGGCGGATGGCTTCGTCCCAGTTTTCCTGGGCGGCGTAGCGCCTTGCCCGCTGCCGGATGGCTTCCCGCTGGGGATGAATGGCCGCCCCCGGCGGAACCGGGGCCTTGTCCAGCTCCTCCAGGCGGGGCCCGATCGTACCCCAAACGGCCTCCAGGCCCTGGGCATCGCGGCGCAGAGCAGGATCGCTCCAGGGGAACACAGCCCATTGCAACAGATAGTACGCGCGCTCCGGCTGGTTCCGTTTGACTGCGAGACTCTTGGCCTTTTCGAAACACTCGGCCGCCTTCGCATAGTTCGACGGATCCTGGTTCCAGTACACCAGGCCGAGGAAGTAATGGGCCTCGGCGTCATTCGGATCGAGACGGACCGCTTCTTCGAGTTCCTGTTCGGCCTGTTGGAGCATCCCCGCGCGATCCCGTCCTTCAAGCTGGTCCAAGCAGGATTCCGCCGCCGCCCGATAATAGCACCGGCCAAGGCTTCGGTGCACCTCGGCCGAGGGGAGCTGCCGCGCCCGGCTGGCCCGCCGGAACGCCCGGATGGCTTCGGGATAGGACTTTTCGGGCTCTCGTTCCGCCGCCCAGGCCAGGTCCTCCCAGGCATTGCCCAGGGCCATGTAGGTGGTAAAGCTCTGGGGGGCTTTCTCGCCGAGGAGGCTGGCGGCTTCCTGGGCCAACCGGGCCGCCTCATCCAGGTACTCCTGGCGCTTCTCGCGCTCGAAGTTGGCGTACTCCAGCCGGGCCATGCTCAAGGTGAGGAGAAAACGCGGCAGCAGCGGTTGCGGTGCGCGCTGGGGCCCCGGTTTTTCCTCCCCCGAGTGGCGGAGGGCCTTGCAAGCCAAGTCGGCCGATTCCATCGCCGTTTTCAAGTTCTCGATGCGGGCTTTGCGCAGGTCTTTGGTACGGGAATTAAAGAGATGGACCTCCGCATGGACGCCGCGGATCTCGGGCCCGTTTGGGTCAAGCTCGACGGCGGCATCCACATCGGCCACCGCCTCGTTCAGCTTGGGGGGCTGCCAGGCCATCCGCACCTGCGCCCGTTGCACCAGGCGGCTTGCCCGAAGCGGCAAGTCCTTCGAATCGCGTGTCAACTCAATGGCCGCCGAAAAGGCCTGTTCCGCTATCTCGAGGACTTCGGCGCGGCCCCGAGGCCACTCATCCTCCAAGTGCGTCCAGAGGAACTCGCCCAGCGCTGCCGCGAAAACCTCGTCGCCACTTTGCCACTTCTTGTGCAAGCGGGCCATCAAGGGGGCGATCACGGTGCGGTACAACGCGTCGGCTTCCTCCCGCTCGAGCGGCTCTGTCTTGGAAAACTGCTTGAACAATTCCGCAGCGCTGGAAAGGATAGCCGGGCGATGGGCATCCGGCAGGGCGGCCGCCTCGTCGGCCGGAAGGTGGCTGATGAAGAAAGCATAGTGCACCCATCGCCGAACCTCCGGGCTGAGTTGTCCCAGTTCTTTTTCTTCTCGAACCAGGGCCTCGGTGGCTGCGGCCGCCGCACTGCGATCGTTTGCCCCCAGGGCCGCCAGGGCGAGCGCCACCTGCAACCCCACGCGATCCGGTTGCGCAAGCGGCTTGCCAGGATGGGACTTGGCACGGGCCTCCCCGAATTGCTGGGCGGCCCGGAGCAGCGTAAGGTGGCGCTGCGCCTCCTGGCCATCGGCATAGGGTTGCAGCCGATTCTTGCCGGGGCGAAGACGGCGGGCGTCATCCACCGCTTTCACCAGGGACTGGACCGCGCGGTCCAGCCGAGAACCCTCGGCGCGCACCAAAAACGGAGGAGGCGGTTGTTGGCCAAAGAGTTGTTCCAGCGATTGGAGGGCGTCCTCGGTCTTGCCGGAATCCAGATGGATGCGGGCTACCAGATAGTGGGCATACGGTTCGAACTCTTTCGGCAGCCCGGCCAGGTCCGGCAGGGGCCGTTCCATCGATTTGCCCGCCCGAAGCAGGTTCTCCAGCCGCCAGAGTTCGATCAACTGAAGCTCCCCAGCAGCGGAGGCCCTTTGCTTTTCCTGCGTGGGGACCCGCTCCCATAGGGCCCAATCTTCTTGGAACTTGGCGAAATCGGCGTCCGTCGGCTCACGCTGGGCAATTTGCAAGGCAATCCGGGCGTGCCACAGCCCGGCCATGGGAGCGCCCAGCTCCGGCCGGCCCGACAAGCGCTCACAGATCTGCCGCACCAGAGCAAGGGCCTGGTCAAGCTGGCCAGCGTTCTTCACGCGACGCAACTGGCCGGCAGCCGACCCCAACAGGCGAAGCTGCTCCGCCGTCAGGCGCGCGGAGTGCTCCTCCAAGCACTTCTCCGCGGCGGCAAGCGCGCCGGACAACTGATCGGCGGTCGAGGCCGGGTCGCCCAACCGGGCCACAGCCGCTAAAAGCTCGCACTCCAACCAATCGTCGCGAAATTGGCGCTGGAGGTCGGCCTTGGACTGGCCCGGCATCGCGCGAAGCTTTTCCAGCGTCTTGCGCGTGTCTTCCAGCAGCGATGGCGTCTCGGCATAGCGCCCTTTGTCTAACAAGTCCCGCGCTCGCCCCAGTTTGTCGGCGACTTCGCGGCGCCACTGGACGACCTGGGCGTTTGCTACCCGCTGGCGGAGTTCTTCCACCCGAGCCTTCTCGGCTGTGTCCAGGCGCCACCGCGAGTCGACCGAACTCCAGTCGATGCGTTCCAGCCGGGCCTGGGCCTCTTGCAGCTTTTCCAGGGGTAAATCAAACTGGCTCAAGACCGCGGCAAGCTGCTGGAGCGCTTCGCGGAGGGACCTGGCCTCTGGGGGCCAGGCCGCCTGCGGATCGGCCTCCTCCTCGTGGAGCAACCTGGCGGCCTCCGTGTAATCACCCTGGCGCATCAGGGCCCGCACGCGCAGGGCCCTGGCCTCGGCCGCATTCTCCGGAAAACACGCGATCATGTTCGAACAA
>FWWM01004412.1_pt1 | contig 32826 bp, 31 predicted proteins | sample 2228351 | NCBI WGS metagenome assembly FWWM01 (sample SAMEA103939774, study PRJEB20133) | metagenome
CCTGTCGCACCCGTGACGCACACCCGGACCCCCGCGAGTGGGGAGAGGTATGTACGATCGACTCCCTTCCCACCGCGAGAAAGGCCCGTTCCCGCTGCGACCCACGGTAAGTCAAGAGGCCGTCGTGCCCGGTAACAGGCCTCGATGACTCGCACCGAACGCGCGCCTTCCTCCCCTGACACGACGGGCGGACGTTCCCCTTTGATCGCACCGATGAACCCTCGGTATTCATCGCGGAAGGCGTCCTCCCAGGTTCCTGAGCGATCTGACACAGTCGTTCCATAAAGAGCAAGGCCGGGCACCTCGGTCTCCAAACGTATCCGTCCCTGAGGGTTCCACAGCTCCACCTCCAGGCGTCCCCGCGTTCCTTCGATAACGCAGGTGTTCCGAAGCTTTCGGCACCGGCTCAACTCCACGAAGGCCTCGGTGCCGCCTGGAAACCGGAGATATATCTCGCCGTTCGCTTCGACACCACCCACGGCATCGTCGGCATACTCAACTTCCTCCGGGTCTCCTAGCCACCAAACCAGCAGATCCACGATGTGCGAGCCGAAGTCTACGAGCACGCCGCCGCCAGCAACCTCAGGACGCAAGAGGTAGTCCGAGCGCGTCGGCCATCTCAGTACCAGACCCTGGCGGATCTCGACTCGCCGGAGTTGGCCCAGCCACCCCTGCTGCACCATCTTTCTGACCAACTGCATAGGAGGGAAGCACCGGAATTCCAGCCCCACTGCCAGGACGACGCCAGCGCGGTGGGCGGTCTCAATCATCGCAATGCAGTCCTCGCTGCGCAGGGCCATGGGTTTTTCGACCAGCACGTGCACGCCCGCACGTAGCAGGTCGATTGCGACGGGAGCGTGGAGGGAGTTCGGGAGCGCTAGCACAGCGGCATCAGCGCGGCCGACGACCTCTCGGTAGTCCTGCCCTGCCGCCGGGACCTGGAAGCGCTGTGCCACCGCCTGTGCCCGCTCCCGGTTTTGATCCACTACCATCGTGACCGTGACATCATCGAGCGCGGCAGCAGCCGGCAGGTGGATGAGCTCCGCGGCGGCTCCGCAACCGATGACAGCGAGCCTTACTTGATCCATCGGGGGCCTCTTGCCTTAAGCTCCTTAAGATACAAGGCCTCGCGACGTGCGACGAAAACCCCGGGATCCGGCTGCTGCTGCACCGCAAGGACGACCAGGGCCGGAATCGCCGGTGCAGGTACAGCCCCTCGGATACTGATCTTACTCATTGTAGAACGACCTCTGCCCTTGACGCCGCCTGTACTTAGCATCCTACCGTGAATTGCCTCTTCTATGGACGATATAATACTTACACATAAGAGCGTCTGGCTAAATCGGGAATCCCTGCAAGATCCCGCACTACGGCGCCTCGAGGAAGTGCGAAGACGGCCCTACCTTGCACTTCTGTGGTAGTAACGGATCTCAGCGGAGATCATCCCACCGGGAGGCGCTCGATGGCGGAGAGAAAGTTGCGGTACCAGGTGATCGTCTCCTCCAGTGCCTCTCCGATGGCGTATCGTGGCGTCCAGCCGAGCCGGCGGCGTGCCTTGGTCGCGTCCAGGTACTGGGTCTCGATCTCGGCTTTGGCCTCGTCGAGGATCACCGGTTCGAGATCGGAACGCCCCATCAGGCTCGTGATTCTGGTCACCATCTCCAAGACGGTCACCGGCACGCCGGTGCTGAAGTTGAATGCTTCACCGCGGATCCCATCCTCAGCTGCGCGGGAGGCCAGCAGCACGTAGCCATCGACCACATCCGCGACGTACACATAGTCACGGACATACCGACCATTGCTGCGCAAGATGGGGCGTTCACCGCGCAGCACACTGCGGATTGTTCCGGGAACGAGCCGGCTCCACTGCAGGTCGCCCCCACCGTACACATTTCCGCAGCGCGCCACCGCCACGGGAAGACCGTAGGTATGTGCGTATGCGGTGGCAATGATGTCACTGCACGTCTTACTCACGTCATACGGATGGCGTCCGCCCAGAGTCATTTCCTCAGTATATGGGAGGACATCTGCCTCGCCGTAAGCCTTGTCACTGCTGGCCACGACTACTCGCTGCACTAGATCCCGGTGTATCCGACAGGCTTCCAGCAGATTGTACGTGCCCCGGATGTTCGCCTCAAAGGTGGGCAAGGGGCTGCGGAGGGCGGTGCCCACGATGGTCTGAGCCCCCAGGTGAATCACTGTATCGACCTCATGCTCGTTGATGGCCCGCTCCAGCGTAGCGTATTCCTCGAGAGCTCCGCTGACCACACTGATCCGGTATACCGCGCCACTGCGGATCAACTCGCTCTGTGGATCCCAGTCGCGGATCAGGGCGACGACCTGGGCGCGCGCCTCAAGTAGCCGCTTCACCAGCCAGCTCCCGATCAGACCGGTGGCACCGGTAACGAAGACCCTACTTCGCGCCCAATCCATGTCGCTCACCAGACCTTCCAGGGGGCGCGGCCCGAATTCCACAGCTCTTCCAGCATGTTCTTCTCTTTGAGGGTGTCCATGCAGGACCAGAAGCCAGTGTGGCGGTAGCCCATCAACTGCCCGTCCCGGGCCAGGCGCACCACGGCGTCCCGCTCCCATACCGTGTCGTCGCCGTCCACGTAGTCGATCGCCTTCCTGTTGAGGACAAAGTAGCCGCCGTTGATCCAGCCCTCGCTGGTCTCAGGTTTCTCGTAGAACTCGACTATCTGGTCCCCGTCGAAGGCGATGCGGCCGAAACGCGCCGGCGAGCGCACCGTGGTCACCGTCGCCAGCTTTCCGTGCGACCGGTGGAACTCCAGGAGCCTGCGGAGGTTGATATCCGCCACACCGTCGCCGTAGGTGAACATGAAGGTTTCGTCGTCCGCCAGCCAGGAGCGCAGCCGCTTCAACCGGCCGCCGGTCTGCGTGTACAGTCCGGTGTCGACCAGGTGGACCTTCCAGCCGGGCTGCCTGCCGCCGTTGTGGATGATGGTCTCCCCGGTGGCCAGGTCCACCGAGATGTCGTTGTTCAGGGCGTAGAAGCTGAGGAAGTACTGCTTGATCACCTCGCCCTTGTAGCCCAGGGCGATGATGAACTCATTGAACCCCTGCGCCCCGTAGATGTTCATGATGTGCCAGAGAATGGGCTTCCCCCCGATCTCGATGGAAGGCTTGGGGCGCAACGTGGTTTCCTCAGAGAGACGCGATCCGAACCCTCCTGCGAGGATGACCACTTTCATCAGCTCTCGCCTCCTGTGACGCCAGTCGCGGCGGCGGAACCTGTGCCATGGAGCCCCAACGGCGCGGCCGGAGGAACCGCCGCCTGCCTGGCGGACGTCTCCCGGCTGCTGATCCACCGGGCGGCGGCCAGGAGATCGTGGACGATCTGCACAGGAGCCCCGTTGCCGTCCAGCTCTGCAGCGGTCGCCCTCCCCAGACCGGTCTGGACCAGTATCACCTGCATACCCAGCCGCCATCCCGCCTCCAGGTCGGCCCGGCTGTCCCCCACCAGGTACGAGCCCGCAAGCTCCAGGCGCCGCTCGGCGGCCGCCTGCTGGAACAGCAGCGTGCCGGGCTTCCGGCATCGGCAGCCCTCCTCCGGCCGGTGGGGGCACAGGTACACGCCGTCCAGACGGCCGCCCGCCCGGACGATCTGCGCACGCATCCTGGCGTGGATCCGCGCAACTTCCCCCCCCGAGACCATACCGCGGTTGATGGCGGACTGGTTCGTCACCAGGATCACCGGCAGCCGCAGCCGGGCCAGCATCCGAAGCGCTTCTATCGATCCCGGAAGCCAGCGGAACTCGGCCCACGCCTTCACGTAGGCCGGGGAGTTCTCGCAGAGCACGCCGTCCCGGTCCAGGAAGACCGCCCGGCGGGGGCTAGGAGGAGCCGGCCGCTGCGACCGTCCCCGCTCCATTGCGGATCCGCGCCCGCAGGCTGGTGCACAGCGCGTGGGCGACCACCAGATGCATGTCCTCGATCTGCTCCATCACGTTTGAGGGGACCACCACGCTGACGTCGGCGAGGTCCCGCAGCTCACCTCCATCTCCCCCCGTCAGCCCCACCGTAACCGCGCCGGCCCTTCGCGCCCAGCGCAGCGCGGCCACGATGTTGGTGGAGTTGCCACTGCCGCTGATGGCGATGAACACATCGCCGGGACGGAGGAAGTTGGCCATCTGCTCCACAAAGATCCGGTCGTAGGAGGTGTCGTTTGCCCAGGCGGTGATCAGGGGAACGTTGTCCGTCAGGGCGATGGCGCGAAACCGGGGCCAGCCGGGGACGGCCGCCCCCTTGTTCAGGTCGTTGGCCATGTGGGAGGCGGTGGAAGAGCTGCCGCCGTTCCCGGCGATGAAGATGGTGCGCCCCTGGCGCCACGCCTGGAAGAGCACCTCCTCCACTCGGGCCAGGGCCTCCCCCGGCAGGCGGCCCAGGGCGTCCACCAGGCTACTGACGTACCGGGAGGGTTCCATGGACCGTCATGGCTCCAGCGGGGCTCCGCAGCGGTCGCCCCACCAGCAGGCGGAGGAAGGACCGGATCATGATCTCTACATCCGCCCAGATGGTGTAGTTCCGAATGTAGAACAGGTTGGATTCCATCTCCTCGTCCACGGTGGCCGCGCCGTAAAGGGCCCACCGGCCGGTGATGCCCGGCTTGACCGTCATGAGGTTGGGGATCCAGCGCTCATACCTGCGGTGCTCTTCAAGGGGTATGGGACGTGGTCCGACCAGGCTCATATGTCCCAAAAGCACGTTGATCAACTGGGGAAGCCGGTCCAACCCCAGCCGGTAGATGGCGGCCTGCGCCCGATTCCCCGGCCGGGCTGTTTCGAACACCCAGTAGGAGAAGGGCCGGCCTCGGCGTCCCAGTGCCTGGACCCGGCGCAGAGGGGCGCGCACGCCGTTGCGGACCAGAATTCCGGCCAGAAGCGCCATGACCGGCAGGGCCAGCGGCAGGGCCAGGATCGCCGCCCCGTAGTCCATCAGCCGCTTCATGAAGGCGTCCAGCCCGGTGACGCGAATTCGCTCGACGGTCAGCATGGGCACGAAGCCCAGTTGGTGCACCTTGAGCTGGGTGGCCAGAATGTCGCGGAAGTCCGGCACCAGGCGGATGGTCTGCCCGTTGAGGCTGGGAGCCGAGCGGATGAGCTCCTGGAAGCTTTCCCAGGCCACGGCCGTGGGCACGGCAATCAGCTCCTTCGCCCCGACCTCGTGCATGATGCGCTCCAGGGCGCTGGGGGGGCCCAGGACCTGCAGGCCGTCGACCACTGGGGTGCCGGGCGGCAGGTAATCGTCCACAAACCCCACCACGTGCACTCCGGCGTGCCTGACCGCCTGGAAGTGGCGGGCCAGGGAGATCCCCGGCCCTCCCGCACCCATGATCACCGCGCGGGATAGCAGGTATCCCCGCCGCCGCAGCATACGTATGAGGCGGCGGGCAAGGAACCGCCCGGAGATCACCAGCAACATCGAAAGCAGCCAGACCAGCACAACCAGGCGGCGTGAGGGTGCGACCTCCCCCAGGACCTTTCCCCAGAACCCCACCACGATCAGGCCGAAGGCGGCAAGGGTGCACGCGTAGACGGCCCGCCCGTACTCCACCGATCCTTCCAGGAGCTCATCCAGGACGTAGAGTCGGTTCAGCGAGAAGAGCGCGATCGCAGCCGGCAGGACAACCGCCAGCGAGAGGACGTACGCAAAGACGCCCCCTCCCCACGCGTGCCCCGAAGCCATGTGGGCCAGGGTCAGCGCTATCCCCATGCCCGCCGCGTCCAGCAGCACCAGCCCGGCGACCAGAAGGCGGCGCTGGCCGTCAGGCATGCCTCGCGGCCTCCAGGGGCATGGAGTTGTTCACCAGGATCTTTGCTCCGTCAAAATCGATATTGAAATCCATCCGCCTCAGCCCCAAAGCCTCCAGCGCCTCGGTGACCCTGGCCGCAGCGCTGGGTGGACAGTAGAGCATCAGAAACCCGCCCCCGCCGGCGCCGGTGATCTTGCCCCCAAGCGCGCCGTGCGCACGTGCGGTCTCGTAGCACTCGTCGATGCGCGGGGTGGTAATTCCCGATGCCAGACGCTTCTTCTGCTCCCACGACGCATGCATGATCTCGCCAAACGCCCCCAGCTCCCCCGCTTCCAGCGCCTTTCGGGCCTCCACCGCCATCCGCCTGATGGCGTGCAGCGAGCCCACCACCGCCGGGTCCCCGGAATCGATGGCCTGGCGTTGCTCCCGCAGCACCCTGGCTCCCTCGCGGGCCGCCCCGGTGTAGAAGAGGAGCACGCTGCGCTCAAGGGCCTCCAGGGTCTCCGGAGAGATGCGCAGCGGCTCCACGGTGACCCCGTCCCGCGTGAAGGTGATGGCGTTGATGCCGCCGAACGCCGCCGCGTACTGATCCTGCTTGCCGATGGGCATGCCCAGCTTCTCGATCTCGATGAAGCAGGCCAGCTCGGCGATCTCCTCCTTGGAGAGGGTCAGGCCGAGCAGGTTGCTCACCGCCTTGATGATGGCCACGGTCACCGTGCTGGAGGAGCCCAGGCCGGTTCCCGGAGGCACCTGCGAGGCGAGAAACATGGACAGGCCTTCCCGGATGTCGAAGTGGTTGAGGACGGCCCGCGGCAGCGCCAGGTCCCCCTCCCAGAGCATGTCCTGCCCCACCGGCTGGCGGTAGAAGGTCTGGTAGTCGGAGGACATGATCTGGATGTTCTCGCCCCTGTGGACCGTGAGGAAGACGTAAAAGTACTTGTCGATCGCCGCACTGACCACCATGCCGCCGTATCGGGTGAAGTACGCCGGCAGGTCGGTTCCGCCGCCTGCGAAGCTGATCCGGACCGGTGCACGCGCAATCAGCATCTGGCTACCGGCGTCTTCACGCGTCCTCTCCCGACGTCATCAGCACTTCCCACAGGGACAACAGAGCGCAACCTCCTCGCACGTGCACGCAGCCCGTTGCCTGCGCGTCGGAACCGCGTCACCCGCAGTGGCCGGGTGCGGAGCGGGCGGCAGAAAGGCCGGGCTAGCTGCGGCTGTGCGCGTAGTAGCGGTAAGAGGTGATCTCGCTGCCGTCCACGGGAACCTGGTTCAGGACCATGCCGACGACGTGCACGCCGTGCAGGCGGCGTTTCATGACGTAGTCGACACCTCGCGGGGACGTCCCCGCCCGCACCACCAGAAGCACGCCGTCCAGGAGCGAGGCCAGGAGGGAAGTATAGGCCACCGCCCGGATTGACGGCATGTCCACGATGACGAAGTCGGCCTCCTCCCGCAGGCAACTGAAGAGCTTCTCCAGCGCCGCCGGCCTGATGAGCGCCGTGGGATTGGACACCTTCGGCCCCGCGGGCAGGATCCGCAGCACAGGCGGGTCGGTGACCGTCTGCAGCGCCCGGTTGACCTCGACCCTGCCCTGGAGGACGGACGACAGGCCCACGTCGTTGGCGACGCCGAAGAGACGGTGAAGTGAGGGCCGGTAGAGGTCGGCGTCCACCAGCACCACCCTTCCGCCGGTCTCGCCCACCACCAGGCCCAGGTTCGCCGCCGTGGTGGTACTGCCGTGCCCCGGCTCCACCCCGGTAATCCCCACGGACCAGAGCGACCTCCCGTCGGCCTGCAGCAGGTTCAGCCGCAGCATCCGGTACGCTTCGGCAAACGGGGAGTTGTCCCCGTAACTGGTAATCAACTCAGGGGGCGTGCGGGTTGCGCTCCTCATCTGCTCAGATCACCCACGCGGGCCAGCAGAATATCTGACGCGAGCGGGCGCCGCGCCTCGCGGCCGGCGCCCGCCCTGTGCCGTCTGCGTGCGCTAGCGTATGGCCATGGCACTGGCCTGGAACATGAAGATGCCCAGGGTGGCCGCGGCCACCAGCAGGGCCAGCAGTGCCGGCAGGATGATGCTCCCTATGACGCCCTGACCGGTAGTCAGCTGCCGGTGAGTGTGCGCATTGATGGTGGGAATGGCCGCCAGCACGGGGACCCCGTAGGCACCCTCGGCCTCGCGGGAGGAGCGCACGCGGGTGTCCAGACTCTCCGAGAGCAGGGCCAGCGCCGCTCCCAGGACGATGCCCATCAGCCCGGCCATCCCGGCCTTGAGCGGGAGCTGCTTCGGCACCGGCTCAGCCGGCGCTGCGGCCAGGTCCACGATGACCGTGGCGGCCTGCCCGGCGGAAGCGGCGCGGTTCTCCCGAATGACCGCCTCCTGGTGCAGCGCTGCCAGCTTGATGAAGAGATCCTCGGCGATGCGCACATCCCGCTGCAGGCGGGCCAGGGTCAGCTCGTTCCGCGGCAGGCCCTGCAGCCGGGCCCGCATCCGCCCCAGGTTCTGGCTGACGCCCGTCGCCCGGGCGCGGGCCACGACCGCATCAACCTCGGCGTTGACCTGCTCGCGGATGAGCATCTCCCGAATGGGGCTGACGCCCATGGACTGGTCGGCCACGACCTTCTGGGCCTCCTGACGCAGCCGTTCCCGGGCGTCCTGGATCTGCCCCATCAGCGCCGCCACCCGGGGGTGCTGGTCCGTGTAGACCTGCTGCAATCCGGCCAGCTGCAGCTCCAGCTGGGTGAGGTGGTCACGGAGCTGGCCCACCACGGGGTTGGTGGCGATGGACACCGAAGCCACCCGCGGGTCGCCGCCCGCCCTCAGCCGCGCCTGAATGGACTCCGCACGCACCCGCGCCACCCGCTCGTTCAGCAGTGCGGCCTCGTAGGCGTCCTCCATCCCCAGCGCCCGATCCACCAGGCGCTCCATCTCCGTGGGCAGGGCGATGGTCCCCGTGCGCGTCTTGAAGTCGAGCAGCGCCCGCTCCGCCGCCGCAAGGTTCTTCCGCGCCTGCGCCAGCTGGTTCTCGATGAACTTCCGGGTGCTGGTGGCCTCGGTGCGGTTGATCTCGCCGTAGAAGGAGACAAACTGGCGTGCCGTGGTGTTGGCGATCAGCGCCGCCCGCTCAGGATTCCGGTCCTTCACACTGATGATGAGGAAGTCGCTGCCGCGGATCGCCTTGGCGGTCACCTGCTTGGAGAGGGCCTTCGGCGTCACCCCGCCCACCTTGGCCGCCACCCGCTCCAGCACCGCCTTGCTCTGCACCAGCAGGGCGATGTTGGCCATCACCGTCTCGCGGTATGTCCCGGCGAAGGTGGACAGGGGGGTGTCCTGAAACGCCGTGGGGGCGATCACCCGGGGGGTGACCAGCATGCTCACCTCGGCTTGGTACTCGTCGGGTGCGTTGGTCACCTGGTAGATCACCCCGCCCGTGGCCACGATCACCAGCAGGATGATCATCCAAACTCGCTTGCGCAAGACCTCGTAGTACTCGCGCAGTTCCATGCTCGCCGCCCCTCCCTTCCCCCTCGCCTAGAAACCTCCGAAGAGGATGCGGATCAGGTTAAAGACATTCAGGTACTGCAAGACGGTCCCCACGGTAATCCCCCGCTCGGGGACGAAGACCACATCGCCGTGCCGCAGGGAGATGTTCTGGCTCAGGTCCCCGCTCAACGCGCGATCCACGTTCGCCGTCAGCGTGGTGGTCTTTCCGCCCTCCAGCCGCATGACGACGACCTGGCTCAGGTTCCCGCGGTCTGTGCGACCCCCCGCCAGAGCCACAGCGTCGATGAGCTTCATCCCCTCCTCGAGGTCGTAGGTGCCAGGCCGGTTCACCGCACCCAGCACGGCGATCCGGTTCTGGAACTCGGGAACCACCAGCATGTCGCCGGCCTTGAGGGCGACGTTGGCTTCCACATCTCCCGCCAGGACCTTGGCCAGATCCACGGCAATCTGCTCATTGTTGCGGACGATGAACGCCCGCGTCAGCGCCGCCCGGGTGGTCACCCCGCCGGCAGCGGCGATGAGGTCGGAGACACGCTGCCCCTCCAGGAGGTCGTAGGCTCCGGGCCGGTTCACCTGCCCCAGCACCACGATGCGGCGGTCGGTCTCCGGGATGAAGAGGACGTCCCCGGGCTGCAGCTTCACGTCGGGATTCGTGTTGGTGGCGAAGGCCTGCAGCAGGTTCAACTGGATTGTCTCCGTCTTCCCGCGGATAATCACCGCCTTGGCCAGATCCGCCCGAGTGGTCGGCCCCCCCGCGCTGGCCAGCAGCTCGAGGATGCCCATCCCCTGCCGCACCTGATACTCTCCCGGCCGGTTGACCTGGCCCAGGATGTAGATGCGTTCCACGCGGAGCTCCCGGACCACCACGGAGACAGAGGGGGACTTCAGGTATTTCTTGTAGAGGTTCGTCAGCTCGGCGACCAGCTGCGCCGTGGTCTTCCCTGCCGCCTTCACCTCCCCTATAAGAGGAAGGGAGATCGTGCCGTCGGGCTTGATGGTAACCGTGCGGGAGAGGTCCGGCTCGCCGAAGACGACGATCTCAATGGTATCTCCCGGCCCCAGGACGTAAAGATCCGCGGGCGCAGGCGCGGCGGTCACATGCGCTGCCGCGCTCACCAGCAGGCTGCTAAGCAGGAACGCGAACAGCCTGACCCTCATTGAGCGTTTCCACTCCTCCGAACGACTTCCCCCCCGGCGATAGCGTTCCTTCCGCACAACGATAGATGCGCCGTATATCGAACGACCGATCCTCCCGCAATGCACAGCTCCGCCGTAGCCGCATCGGGACTCTCCCCGTTTGGCCCGCACGCATGGCGTATTCGCCGATCTTCCCTGTCAGACCAGCTCGAGGTCGAGCGCGTCGACCTCGACGGCCCTCTCCTGTCCCAGCAGCTCCAGCAGGACGCGAACTCGGCCCGCCCGGGACATGGGGCGCTCGAAGATCGCCTCCAGGCCCTCAAGCGGCCCGCCGCGGATCCTCACCCTCGCGCCAGGGGAAAACCGCAGCCCCGGCTTGATGTAGCCCAGCTCGCCCACCCGCTCCTGGATGGCGCCGATCACCTCATCCGGCACCGGAACGGGAATGCCCCCAGACCCCAGGATCGACCGCACCCCGGGACTCCAGCGGACGACGTGCCACGTACGAGGATCGGAGCTCAACGGCGGCACGTGCACGAACAGGTACCCCGGAAAGAGGGGCTCCAGCCTGGACAACCGCCGCGCACCGTTGCGCCTCGTGACCTCGATGAACGGCAGGAAGCTGGGGACAGCCCTGAGCGCCAGGTGCCGCACCACCCGGCTCTCGCAATAACGCTTTACCTCCACCGCGTACCAGGCGGGTGCCGCCTGGGCGTGTTCGCCCGGCATTTCGCCGGCACTCGCACCCGGGAGCGCACGAAGCCCCGATGCCCTCGTGGCCGATTCAGGCCCTGTGAGCGCCATCGTTATTGAGCGACGCCATCAGGGACCGCCTGCGGCGCAACCCCAGGGAAAGCAGGTCGGGTTTTCCGGCCCGGAGATCGCCATCCGCAAGGCGGAGAATGCAGTACATATCCCGAAAGCCGTCCATGCTTCGGGCGAAGTAGAATCCCAGGACGACGTACTGGTCTCCCTGATAGGTCACCAGCCGTTTCCCCTGCACGGTGGTAGGAAATGAGCACTGCTCGGCCCTGGCATGCACGTAAATGGCGTCCCCCATCCCCCCGAACCTCTCCGCCACGTCGTCCAGCTGCGCCGGAGCCCTCGGAATGCCGTACCCCGCTGGCAATACCGCGAACACGGAAGCAGTCTGACGGTCTCTGCGCGGCCCTCGCTGGTCGTCACTGAGTGTAGGCAGTCGTCCTCCGAACGTCGATACGTCTCTGGATAGAAAGTCGTTGTTCGGCAGGTAGATTCTGGAGGACGAGTCCGATATCGCCTCCGGGAAGCAGGAACGTCCTGACCGGCGAGAGCCCGGGGTGCGTGCCGGCCCCAGCCTCAGGAGATGCGGCCCGGCTGAGGAAATCCGGACCCTATTGGATCAGGCCGCGACGGAGAACGTAGGCCACGGCCTGCGTGCGGTTTCGGACGCCGAGCTTTCGCAGGATGTGCCGGATGTGGGTCTTGACCGTCCCCTCGGCCACCACGAACTTGGCGGCGATCTCCCGGTCCGTGCTCCCCTTGGCGAGCTCGATCAAGATGTCCAGCTCCCGCGCGGTGAGTCCCTCCGACTCCAGATGGAGCCGTGACCGCTGCTCGCGGGTCAGCCGGACGAGCCGTTCGATCATCTTCCGGGTGATCTCCGGGTGGAAGAACGCGCGGCCGTTGCACACCGCCCGCAAGGCCGCCGCCAGGTTGGCCACAGGGATGTCTTTGAGGATGTACCCCGTCGCACCCGCCTCGATGGCCTGAAGGGCTTTGACGTCGTCGAGGCGGTCCGTCATGATGATGATCTCCACCGCAGGCATGGCTTCCTTCACCGCCCGGGTGGCCTGCAGGCTGTCGCCCGGTAGGTCCTGGTCTAGAAGGATGACATCGGGCTCCACTTCCTTCGCCACGCGGACCAACTCGTTGGCGGTGGCCACCTCGCCGACGATCTCGACGTCCTCCACCAGGCTGAGCAGGGCCCGGATGCCGTGGCGGATGAGCGCGAGGTGATCCGCCAGGAGCACACGAACAACCTTTGTCTCTTTCATGCGTTCATCCATCCGATAGACGCGGTTCCTTCGATTGAGGAAGCCATTCCGACAAGTACCTTCCCCTGGCCGCGACGGTTTAGACCCACGAACGTAGTTTCCCCGGGGGAGAACCCATCCTAAGCATTAGCCGGGAGGGCCTGCGGTCCCTGCACGCTCCTCCGGATTCCCGCCCCTCTGCGGGCGCTCAAGGGGCAGGGAGATTATCCACAGGCCGGGACGGTCGGTGTGGATATATCAGATCCACAGGAGCCCCCACAAGCCTTGTCGGGCTTCTGTTCAGGCCGCTATAATGCCACCTATCGGAGAATCCCATGCGCGACCAGTACGGGCGTGAGCTGAGCGACCTGCGGATCTCCCTCACCGACCGCTGCAACCTGCGGTGCGTCTACTGCATGCCCGCGGAGGGGATCGACTTCCGGCCGCCCGAGGAGCTCCTGCGGGACGACGAGCTATTGCTGGTGGTGCGCGTCGCCGCCGGGCTGGGGGTGCGGAAGGTCCGCCTCACCGGGGGCGAGCCCACCGTCCGCCCGGGGATCGTCGACCTGGTCAGAGCCATCAGCGCCGTCCCCGGCATCGAGGACCTCTCCATGACCACCAACGGCCTCCTCCTGGAGGCCCTGGCCGAGGACCTGGCGCGGGCCGGGCTGCGCCGAGTCAACGTCAGCCTGGACACCCCCGACCCCCAGAAGTACGCCCGGATCACGCGCGGAGGCCGGGTGGAGCGGGTGCTGGCCGGGATCGCCCGCGCAGAGGCGGCGGGCCTGGCGCCCATGAAGATCAACACCGTGGTCGTCCGCGGCTTCAACGAGGAGGACGTGGTCTCCCTGGCCCGGCTCACTCTGGACCACCCCTGGGAGGTCCGCTTCATCGAGGTGATGCCCTTCGGCGCCGTGGCCGACCTGGCCGACGCCGGCATCGTCACCTCAAAAGAGACCATGGCCCGCATCGAGGCGGCGCTGGGGCCGCTGGAGGCCGTCGACCTCTCGGGCGACGACCCTGCCCGCACCTACTGCCTCCGCGGCGCCGCCGGGCGGCTGGGCTTCATCAGCCCGGTCAGCCAGCCCTTCTGCAGCCGGTGTGGCCGGCTGCGCCTCACCGCCGACGGCCGGCTGCGCCTGTGCCTGCTGCGGGACGACGAGGTGGACCTGCTGACTCCGCTACGGGCGGGCGCCTCCCCGGAGGAGCTGAGGGAGATCTTCGCCGCCGGCGCCTACCGCCGCCCCTTCGGCCACGCGCTGGCGGAGCGCCTCTATCCCGAAAAGCGCGTGATGATCCAGATCGGCGGCTGAGCTCCCCCTACGCGTCCTCAGGGTCGAGGAGCTCTTCCTCCTCGGGGTGGAAGCGCTCCCCGCAGCGCGGGCAGGCCACGGGCTCGTCCTCCGCGGGGGTCACCAGGAGGAACAGGGTGTGGCAGCGGGGGCAGGCGACGCGATAGATGGGCCGGGCTAGTCCTCTTCGCCTTCCAGGTTCCGCTCCAGCTTGCGCTTGACGCGCTGCAGGGCGTTGTCGATGGACTTGACGTGCCGGTTCAGCTCGTTGGCCATCTCCTGGTAGGACTTCCCCTCCAGGTAGGCCGTGAGCACCTTGTGCTCCAGGTCGCTGAGGTTCTTGCGGATGCGCTCCCGCATGGTGGTGGAGGCTTCCTGGTTGATCACCAGCTCCTCCGGGTCGCTGACCTTGATGCTGCTGATGACGTCCAGCAGGGTGCGGTCGGAGTCCTCGTCGTAGATGGGCTTGTTCAGCGAGATGTAGGAGTTCAGCGGAATGTGCTTCTGCCGCGTGGCCGTCTTGATGGCCGTGATGATCTGCCGCGTGATGCACAGCTCGGCGAAGGCCCGGAAGCTGCTGAGCTTGTCCGCCCGGAAGTCGCGGATGGCCTTGTACAGGCCGATCATCCCTTCCTGGATGATGTCCTCCCGGTCGGCTCCTATGAGGAAGTAGGCCTTGGCCTTGACGCGGACAAAGTTGCGGTACTTGCCGATGAGGAACTCGGCGGCGAGGGAGTCGCCGTTCTTCGCGGACCTGACAAGATCCTCGTCGGGCATGTCGTGGTATGCCAGGCCCTCGCGTCTTGCTAACGCCACTCCCGTACCCCCACCCCTCGGCCGCACCCGCCGCGGGCAACCACTGCGGTGCGGCGCTTGCAAAAAGTATACGAACGCCTCATCCCAGCGTCAAGAACATTGTGCACCCCATCGACCGAAGAGGCAGAATTCACGCCCTCCTCCGCCCGCGGCGTCGCCGCCTGAGCCCTCCTCACGGCGTCGCCGCCTGAGCCGCCGCCCGTCGGGTTCCTGTGCGGATCGTCCGCGGCATCGGGATGTAGGTGCTGCGCCCCACAAGCTCCCGCTTCACCTCCACCCCCTCTCGGGTGACGATGCGGTAGGTGCGCACCCGGTATCCCGGCTGTGGCGGGTCCACCACCACCTGCCCCAGCGGCAGCTCCGGGTCGGTGCGTCGGGCGGTGTGGGTGGGCGGGGGAATCTCCTCCCGCTCACCGACCACGATGCGCACCCGGCGAGCGGCATGCGGCGGGCCGTATAGGGTGACGGTCAGGCGCAGACCCCGCACCGTGCTCCACAGCAGCAGGGGGGCACCGCTGGTGTTCCGGAAGCGCAGGTCCTGCCCCCCGTAGACCACGGTGGCGTCCCGCCCGATGGGCAGGTACGCCACCGGGCGCGTGTGGCTGGCCCGCTCCAGGATGGCCAGGTCCGCCAGCAGGGCGACGTTGAACAGCGTCGAGGAGACCTGGCACACTCCCCCGCCGTCGCCGGGGACCAGGACGTGGTTCAGCAGTACCGGCGCGGGCAGGTAGCCCAGCGCCGGCGTGCGCGGCCCCACCACCCGGTTGAATGAGAAGACCTCTCCGGGCAGGATCAGCACACCGCGCAGCCGCCCGGCGGCCAGGGCGATGTTGTGGTTGCGGTTGGGGATGTCCACGAAGCGGGTGGTGTAGCGGGCCACGGGGACGGTCAGGCTCAGGGCATCGGCGGTGCTGAAGCGGGGCCGGACGACCCGCACCACCGCCTCCACGCCCGCGGCCCCCTCCGCCAGCGCCCGCCTGATCCGGTCGGCCGTCGCCTCCTCATCCAGCACCTGTCCCTCCCGGGAGGTCTCGGTGAGCACTACCTCGTCTTCGACGACCGTCACCCGGGCATCCCGCGGCGGGGCGGCGACCGCTGCGGCCAGGCGGGAGACCACCGTCCGCAGCTTTTCCTCGTCGCGGACCACCTCCAGGGGGAGGTCCGCTCCGCGCCGCAGCCTCCAGCGGGCCGCCAGTCGGCGGAGGGTGCCGCCTTCGCGGCCCAGGGCGTGGGCGGCGGCCACCGCCCTGGCGTACTCGGCGCGCACGCCCAGCTCCGCCAGGGTTGGGCGGATTGTCAAACCGGCGGCGCGCACCTCCAGCGTGCGGGCCAGGGACGGCGCCACCGCGCCCTCCACCCGCCGCAGGGCCTCCGCCGGCTCGAGGCCGGCGACGGGGATCCCCGCGATGCTCACCCCCGGAAGGATGCGGCCGCGGTATGCGCGCGCCTCGCGGACGAAGGCGGCGGCAAACCCCAGGGCCGCCAGCAGCAGGGCGAGGGCGGCTACGGCCAGGGGGCGCCTCACCTGTGCCCCTCCTGCCCGAGGGATCCTGTCACCTGTGCCCCTCCCGCAGGCGGCGGCGGACTTCGAAGAGGACGACCGCGGCGGCGGTCGCAGCGTTCAGTGAGGCGACGCGGCCGCTCATGGGGATGGCGACAAGCCGGTCGCAGGACTCGCGCACCAGCCTGCTGAGCCCGCGCCCCTCGCTGCCGATAACCAGGGCCAGCGGCGGGGCCAGCTCCGTCGTGTACAGGTCATCACCCGCCGGATCGGCCCCGGCCACCCACAGACCCTGGCGCTGCAGGAACTTGATCGTGCGGGCGAAGTTCGTCACCTGGGCCACCGGCAGGTGCTCCACCGCCCCCGCGGAGGCGCGGGCGACCGCGGCTGTGAGGCCGCTGGCGCGCCTGGCCTGTAGCACCACCCCGTGCGCTCCGGCCGCCTCCGCCACACGGATGATCGCGCCGGCATTCTGCGGGTCCTGGATGCCGTCCAGCAGGATCACCAGGGGGGCCTCGCCTCGGGCACGGGCCGCCGCCAGGAGGTCTTCGACGTCCACAGTGGGACGCGGCGCCGCCAGTGCGATGACTCCCTGGTGCGCGGGGGTCCGGGCGATGCGGTCGAGCCAGCGGGGGTCCACCTCCTGCACTGGGATGTTGCGCCCGCGGGCGGCCCCTACGATCTCCCGCAGGCTGCCGCGGGCGGTGCGGGCCACCAGCAGCTTGCGGATCGACCGCCCGGCGGCCAGGGCCTCGCTTACCGGGCGCCTGCCCTCGATCTGCTCCTCGGTGACCCTCATCGTAGCCGCCGCTGCTCCCCCGCCCGCGGGGCAGGCCGCCACCGCGTCCCCCCGGGCAGGTCCTCCACGATGATGCCCAGCTCCCCCAGGCGCGCGCGCAACCTGTCGGCCAAAGCGTAGTTCCGCTGCGCCCGGGCCCGCTGCCTGCCAGTGAGCAGCGCCTGGATGACCTCCTCGGCGTCCCCCTCCCCCGCATCTGCGAAGAGGTCGGCGGCCTGCTGCCGGGCCTCCTCCAGCAACCCTCTCAGCTCCGTCAGCAGGGAGGGCTCCACTCCCGCCCGGGGCAGGGAAAGGCCCAGCACACGAGCCAGCTCGCGCAGAACATCCGCGGCGGCCCACAGCCCCGCCCGCCCCTGCCCGCTGCCCGCGGCCACCGCCGCGGCCACCCTGTTGATCTCCCCCGCCAGGGTGAAGAGGGCCGCGAGGGCCTGCGGGGTGTTGAAGTCGTCGTCCATGGCCGCCTCGAACGCCTTCCGCGCCCGCGCCGCCGCCTCCCCCAGGCCCCCGTCAGCCCCGTCGCTGCTGCGGGCGACGGCGTCCTCCGCGTTGGCCAGGGATGTGCGCAGCCGCTCCAGCCCGCGGGCTGCGGCCTGCACCGCCTCGTCGGTCCAGCGCAGCGGCGTGCGGTAGTGGGTTCCCAGGAAGAAGAGGCGGATGGCGTCCGGGTCGTACTGCTCCAGCGCCTGGCGCAGGGGGACGAAGTTGCCCAGGTGGCGGTGCATCTCCTCACCCACCGGGGGCTTCATAAGGGCGTTGTGTACCCAGTAGCGCACGAAGGGGATCTTGCCCGTGTAGGCCTCCGACTGGGCGATCTCGTTCTCGTGGTGCGGGAACACGACGTCCTGCCCGCCGCCGTGGATGTCCACCTGCGGTCCCAGATACTGCAGGTTCATCGCCGAGCACTCGATGTGCCACCCCGGCCGCCCCGGCCCCCACGGGCTGGGCCAGGAGGGCTCGCCCGGCCGTGCCGCCTTCCACAGGGCGAAATCCATGGGGTGCTCCTTGCGCGGGTCCGGCTCCACCCGGGCTCCGGCCTGCATCTCCTCCAGCGACCGCCCGCTGAGCTGCCCGTACCGGGGGAAGGAGGTGACGCGGAAGTAGACGTCGCCGTCCACCGCGTAGGCGTGCCCCCGGGCCAACAGGCCGCCGATGATCTCGATGATGGTGGGGATGACCTCGGAGGCGCGGGGGTAGTGGTGGGCGCGGCGCACGCCCAGGGCGTCCATCTCCTGGAAGAAGCGGTCTATGTACTCCCGGGCGATGTCGAAGATCGTCCGGCCCTCCCGCAGCGCCTTCTCGATGATCCGGTCCTCGATGTCGGTGAAGTTCTGCACGTGAAGGACCCGGTACCCGCGGTACTCCAGGTAGCGGCGGACAACGTCGAAGAAGCTGTAGCTCAGGGCGTGCCCCACGTGGACCGGCCCGTAGAGGTTAGGCCCGCAGACGTAGATGCGCACCAGCCCCGGCTCCAGGGGCTGGAAGGGCTCCTTGCGCCTGCTCAGGGTGTTGTGAATCCTCAGAATCTTCCCCCACCTTCGCCGCGCGCCTCTTTGACCCCGGCGGCCGCGGGTACCGCGGGAAGTCAGAACGGCCGGCGCACCTCGATGGCCTCCAGCTCCGCCGTCAGCTCCCACTCCACGGAAGGGCGCAGCGTCCACGGCTCCAGCCGCCGCATCCGCCGCAGGTCGAACGCCCCGCGGTCGGTGACCACGCGGTAGTAGACGGCGTCGTACTCGCGGCGGGTCTCCACCACGCGCTGCACGCGGTAGAACTCCGTCCCCCACCAGAACCCGGCGGGCCGGCCGCTCCCCGAGCCGCGGACGAGCTCCACCGCCACCGCCGCGCGCAGCGGAGCCCGCTCCACGAACAGCAGGTGAGGGCTCTCCCGCGCCCGCTCCAGGACCTGCCGGTAGCGCCGCGCCGCCCGGGCCTTCCGCAGACGGACCTGCGCCCGTCTCATGCCTTGGGGGGAACCGGCCGGAGGGTGGCCACCGCCTGCGCGGCGATCCCCTCGCCGCGGCCGATGGCCCCCAGCCCGTCGGTCGTCGTGGCCTTGATCCCCACCGCCTCCTCCTCCAGACCCAGGAGGCCGGCGATCACCGCCCGCATGGCCGGCAGGTGCGGCGCCAGCCGGGGCTCTTCTGCCAGGACCACGACGTCTGCCTGCACCGGGAGGAATCCCGCCGCCTGGACGCGGGAGACCACCTCCGCCAGCAACCGGCGGCTGTCCGCGCCGCGGAAGCGCTCGTCTGCGGGGAAGTGCTGCCCGATGTCCGGCAGGCCGGCCGCCCCCAGCAGGGCGTCCATGAGGGCGTGCAGGACGGCGTCGGCGTCGGAATGCCCGGAAAGCCCCCGGTCGAAGGGGATGGTAACCCCGCCCAGGACGAGGCGGCGCCCGGGCACCAGGCGGTGCGCGTCGTAGCCGATCCCCGTACGGAGCGGGGTGAGGCCCTCCCGCCGCGCCACCACCGCCTCGGCCAGCTCCAGATCCGCGGGGGTGGTCACCTTCAGGTTCAGGGCTTCCCCTTCCACGACGCGGACCACCCCGCCTGCGGCCTCCACCAGGGCGGCGTCGTCGGTCGCCCGCAGCCCCTCCCGCCGGGCGCGCTCGTGAGCCGCCCGCAGCAGCGCCGCCCGGAAGGCCTGCGGGGTCTGCACCTGCCAGATGCGCTCCCGGTCCAGGGTACGGCGGACGACGCCTCCGGCCACCTCCTTCAGCGTGTCCCGGGAGGGCAGGGCCGCGGTGGCCGCACCCGTCTCCGCCGCGGCGGCCAGCACCCGGCGCACCAGGTCGGGAGTGGCCAGGGGGCGTGCCGCGTCGTGGACCACCACCCACTCCGCCTGCGGCACCGCCTCCAGCCCCGCGGCCACGGAGTCCTGCCGTTCCTCTCCCCCGGGGACCACAGCGGCGACGCGGGGAAAGGCCGCGGTGTGCGCACGGGCGGCATCCAGGTACGCGGGCGGCGCCACCACCACGGCCGCATGCACCCCGGGAGCCTCCAGCAGCGCACGCAGCGCATGCACCAGCATCGGCCGCCCCGCCAGAGGGAGGAAGGGTTTGGGCACCGCGCCCATCCGCCGGCCCCGGCCGGCGGCGACGAGGATGGCGGCGGTCGGTGCGGAGGGGTCCACCGCGGACACGGTGCTAGCGGCGGTGGGCGGCGGAGGAGCCTGCGGGCACGTCCCCCTTGGGGCGGGCGAAGATCATCCGGCCGGCGACGGTCTGCAGGACGCTGGTCACCACCACATCGGAGGTCTCCCCGATGTGCTTCTTGCCCCCCTCCACCACCACCATCGTCCCGTCCTCCAGGTAGCCGATGCCCTGCCCGGCCTCCTTGCCGTCCTTCATGATGTGGACGGTCAGCTCCTCGCCGGGGAGGTGGATGGGGCGCACAGCCTGCGCCAGCTCGTTGACGTTGAGCACGCGCACCCCCTGCAGCTCGGCCACCTTGTTCAGGTTGAAGTCGTTGGTCAGGATCCAGCCGCCCACCGCCCGCGCGGTGCTCACCAGCCGCGAATCCACATCCCCCTGGATCCCCGGCGGGTCGTCGATCACCTCCACGGCGTCCGACTCCTTCTGCAGCCGGTTGAGGATGTCCAGGCCGCGGCGGCCGCGGGCGCGGCGCATGGCGTCCGGGGAGTCGGCGATGCGCTGCAGCTCGGCCAGCACGGAGCGGGGGACCAGCAGCGGGCCCTCCAGAAAGCCGGTCTTGCACACATCCGCGATGCGCCCGTCGATGATCACGCTGGTGTCCAGTACTTTGGGCACCAGCTGGCGGGAGGGGGCGGGTCGGTCTCCCCCCTCGCCCAGACGGCCCAGCAGGGCCCTGACCTCCTCCCGCCGCTGAAGGGCCAGGTGGATCCCCAGGTAGCCGAAGACCAGGGCCAGCCCCCAGCGCAGGTAGAGGCCGACGTAGGGGACGTCGCTGACGAGGAAGCCGAGAAGGAAGGCGATGAGCAGGCCGATGATCAGGCCCGCCGCCCCCAGGGCCAGCTCCCGCAGGGAGAGGTGCGCCAGCCCCTTCAGCACCCACGCCATGGCGCGGACGAAGAGGCGCCACAGCCAGGGGGCGACCAGCCATCCCAGCAGCGCCCCCACCAGGCCGATGGCGACCCGGGTCAGGGGCTGGGGAAACCAGTGAAGGACTACGGCAAGTCGGAAGGCACCGACGGCCCCCAGCAGGCCGCCGGCGAAGCGAATGAGCATGATCATGACGAGCACAATTATACCACGCAGCCGCCGCGCCCCCACGGCACGCACGACGCAAGCCCGCGTCTGTCGCGGCTCCTTGACAGTCTCGCAAAGCGGCGCCTATAATCGCCTCGCGCATCCTGCCGGGGATCGCCTCAAACGGCAGCCTTGCACTGAGGAGGCTCGGGCATGAAAGAGACCGATCTGGCGACCCTGCAGCACCTCGTCTCGCAATACCTCATCCGCCACCGAAGCATTCTCGATGTGCAGAGCAAGCTCAACGAGACCGCGGCCCGCGTCTCCCGCGTCCTGGCGCACGCCGTCGCCGTCTGCGGCTGCGTGCAGATCCGCGCGGAGCGGCAGCGGTTTCCGGCGGATGTGGGGCTGGGTGACGTGCGGGGGTTTCTCTCCACGCACCTCTACGGCAACCTCTGCGCCCGCTGCCGCGAAGCGCTGGAGGACGAGATCGGCACCACGCTGTTCTACCTGGCGGCGCTTTGCTACATCACGGGGCTGGACCTGGACGCCATCCTGCGCAAGGAGCGGGACCGCGTCTCCGCCCTGGGGGTCTACCACCTTACCTAGGGCGCCGCCGGGCGGGCGACGAAGCGGAACTCGATCTCCACCTCGTTCTGCGCGCGCAGGATCCCCAGGATGGATGGCGGCTCGAAGCCGAAGTCGGTCATCAGGACCCTGGCGGTGGCGGTGCCGCGCAGCTCGTTCCCAGTCAGGCGCACGGCGGCCTCGAAGGTGGTGGGCCTGACCTCGGTGCGCACCTTCAGGTTGCCGGTGATGCGCAGGGCGATCTCCCGCCCCTCTGCGTACTGCGCCGGCAGGCCGTCGATGCGCGTGGGGACGAACTCGGCGATGGGGTAGCGGGCCGACTCCAGCCACCGGCTCCGGATGGCGTTGTCCCTCCGGGAGCTGTCGGACTGGAACTGGCTGATGTCCACGCTGATGGTCCCCACGCGGCTGGCCGCGGGGTTTGTGCGGTCGACGATGACCTCTCCCCGCACCACGCGGGTGATCCCCACAGCCACGTTGAAGCGGTTGCCCTCGCTGATCAGGGTCTCGCCCACGCGGTAGATCACCTGGGACTCCCCGGGCACGATGGTGAAGCGCTGCCCGCCCGCAGCCGCCTCCGCCCGAGGGGCGGGCGCGGGGACTGCCGGGGGGAGGCCCCCCGGGCGCGATCCGACCAGGGTCGCAGCCAGGACGGCGGTGGCCACTACCGCGAATGCCCTTCGGTCCATCTGAAGCACGTATCCCTCCTTGCCGTGCTGCTTTGGATCAGCCCAGCAGGACAGCCAGCGCCTCGGCCACCGTGGCCACGGCGGTGACCTCCACCCCGGGCGGCCACTCCCCCCCGGATGCCCGCGGCACCACCGCCCGGTGGAACCCCAGGCGCGCGGCCTCACGCACCCGCTGCTGCACCTGGCGGACCGCCCGCACCTCGCCGGCCAGTCCCACCTCGCCGATGACCACCACCTGCCGGTCCACGGGGCGGTCCCGGAAGGCGCTGGCAACCGCCACCGCCACCCCCAGGTCCGCCGCGGGGTCGTCCACCGTCAGCCCCCCCGTGACGCTGGCGTAGACGTCGTGCATGGCCAAGTGCAGCCCGGCCCTCTTCTCCAACACCGCCAGCAGCAGAACCAGACGGTTGTAGTCCACTCCCGCCGCCGTGCGCCGCGGCATGCCGAAGTGCGTGGGCGCCACCAGCGCCTGCACCTCCAGAAGCAGGGGACGCGTGCCCTCCAGGGCGCAGACGACGGCGGAGCCCGGGGCCGCCGCCGGACGCTCCGCCAGGAATACGGCCGAGGGGTTGGAAACCTCGGCCAGGCCGTGGGGGCCCATCTCGAAGACCCCGATCTCGTTGGTGGAGCCGAAGCGGTTCTTGGTCGCCCGCAGGATGCGGTAGGCGTGGTGCCTGTCCCCCTCGAAGTAGAGGACGGTGTCCACCAGGTGCTCCAGCACCCGCGGCCCGGCCAGTTGCCCCTCCTTGGTCACGTGGCCGACGATGAGAATGCTGATGCCCCGCCCTTTGGCCAGCGTGAGCAGCGAGCCGGTGCACTCCCGCACCTGCCCCACGCTGCCCGGCGCCGAAGGGATGTCCGGCCGGTAGACGGCCTGGATGGAGTCGACGACCACCAGGGCCGGGCGATGCGCCTCGATGGCCTGCTGGATCGCCTCTAGGTCGTTCTCCGCCAGCAGCAGGAGCCCCGCGGGCAGCGTCCCCAGCCGCTCCAGCCGCATCCGCGTCTGTCGGGCCGACTCCTCCCCGCTGACGTAGAGGACCCGCGCCCCGGCGGCGGCCAGGCGGGCGGCCACCTGGCTGACCAGGGTGGACTTGCCCGCGCCGGGCTCCCCCCCGATCAGCACCAGCGACCCGGGCACGATCCCGCCCCCGAGCACGCGGTCGAACTCTGTCAGCCCCGTGGAGGCCCGGGGCTCGGCCTCCGCGGGGATCTGCGCCACATCCATCACCTCCGCCGCGGCGGCAGGGCGCGGGCGCCCTCCTCCCTCGGCCGGCGCCTCCTCCACCAGGCTGTTCCACTCCCCGCAATCGGGACAGCGCCCCAGCCACTTGGGGGAGGTGTAACCGCAGGTCTGACAAGTGTAGCGCACGCGGACAGGCATCGGGGCTTCCCGAGTCTATATCGGCACGTCCGAGAATGAAAACGGGAACCCGGGCCTCCGGGTTCCCTGGGGCGTCTCGACAGCGCGCCCTCACTCCGCCAGGGCGGGCTCGCGCTTCTTCTCGAAGACGATGCGGCCGTCCCGGGCGTCCACCACGATGGTGTCTCCCGACTTGAACCTGCCACGCAGCAGCTCGTCGGAGAGGGGATCCTCCACCAGACGCTGGATGGCTCGCCGCAGCGGCCGGGCGCCGAAGGTGGGGTCGAACCCCTCCCGGGCCAGGAGCTCCTTCGCTTCCTCCGTGATCTCCAGGTCCATGTTCTGGCCGCGCATCTCCCGCCGTACCCGCTGCACCAGGATGCCGACGATGGCGCGGATCTGCTGGTCGGTGAGCGGTCGGAAGACGATGATCTCGTCCAGGCGGTTGAGGAACTCGGGGCGGAAGGTGCGCCGCAGCTCCTCCATCACGTGCTCCTTCATCCGCGTGTAGATCTGCTCCTGGTCCTCCCGGGCGTCGCGGGCCAGGCGGAAGCCGATGCCCACCTCCTTGTCCAGCACCGGGGCGCCCACGTTGCTGGTCATGATGAGCACGCAGTTCTTGAAGTCCACGGTCCGCCCCTGGGCGTCGGTGAGGCGGCCGTCGTCCAGGATCTGCAGCAGGACGTTGAAGATCTCCGGGTGCGCCTTCTCGATCTCGTCGAAGAGGACGACGGAGTAGGGGCGGCGGCGCACCGCCTCGGTGAGCTGCCCGCCCTCCTCGTAGCCCACGTAACCGGGAGGCGAGCCCACCAGGCGGCTGATGGTGTGCCGCTCGCTGTATTCGGACATGTCGATGCGCACCAGGGCGTTCTCGTCGCCGAACATGAACTCGGCCAGGGCGCGGGCCAGCTCCGTCTTGCCCACGCCCGTGGGCCCCAGGAACATGAAGGAGCCGATGGGGCGCCGTGGGTCCTTGAGGCCGGCCCGGGCGCGGCGCACCGCCTTGGCCACCGCCCTAACCGCGTCATCCTGCCCCACGATGCGCTCGTGCAGCGACTCCTCCATGCGCAGCAGCTTCTGCGTCTCCTCCTCCACCAGCCGCGTCACCGGGATGCCCGTCCAGCTGCTGACGATGTCGGCGATGTCCTCGGCCGTGACGCTGGTGAAGTCGTGACCCTTCTCCTTCTTCCAGGAGGACTCCAGCTCTTCCAGCTTCTGCCGCAGCACCCGCTCCTTGTCCCGCAGCTGCGCCGCGCGCTCGAAGTCCTGGCTCTTGATGGACTCGTCCTTCTCCCGCCGCACCCGGTCCACCTTTTCCACCGCGGCGCGGATCTCTTGCGGCAGGAAGGAGGCCTGCAGCCGGATCTTGCTGCTGGCCTCGTCCATCAGGTCGATGGCCTTGTCGGGTAGGAAGCGGTCGGCGATGTACTTGTCCGCCAGGGTGGCGGCGGCCACCAGGGCGTCGTCGCTGATGCGCACCCCGTGGTGCGCCTCGTAGCGCTCTCGCAGCCCCTTGAGGATCTCGATGGTCTGCTCCACGGTGGGCTCGGAGACCAGGATGGGCTGGAAGCGCCGCTCCAGGGCGGCGTCCCGCTCCACGTACTTGCGGTACTCGTCCAGGGTGGTGGCGCCGATGCACTGCAGCTCGCCGCGGGCCAACGCCGGCTTGAGGATGTTGCTGGCGTCGATGGCCCCCTCCGCGGCGCCGGCGCCCACCAGGGTGTGCAGCTCGTCCACGAAGAGGATGACCTCGCCCTGGGCCTTGCGGATCTCCTCCATCACCTTCTTCATGCGCTCTTCGAACTCGCCGCGGTACTTGGTCCCCGCCACCAGCGCCGCCAGGTCCAGCTGCACCACGCGCTTGTTCCGCAGCACCTCGGGGACATCTCCCCGGACGATCCGCTGCGCCAGCCCCTCGGTGATGGCCGTCTTGCCCACCCCCGGCTCGCCGATCAGTGCCGGGTTGTTCTTGGTGCGGCGGGAGAGCACCTGGATCACCCGCTCGATCTCCCGCTCCCGGCCGATCACCGGGTCCAGCTTCCCGGCGCGGGCCAGCTTGGTCAGGTCGCGGCCGAACTCGTCGAGGGTGGGGGTCTTGCTGGTCTGCCTGGCGTAGCTGGTGGTCCCCTCCTCGCCCAGCAGGTAGACGACCTGGGCGCGCACCCGCTCCAGGTCCGCGCCCATGGCCTCCAGCACCCGTGCAGCCACCCCCTCCCCTTCGCGGATAAGCCCCAGCAGGAGGTGCTCGGTGCCGATGTAGTTGTGCCCCAGGCGGCGGGCCTCGTCCAGGGCCAGCTCCAGCACCTTCTTGGCCCGCGGGGTGAAGGCCACCTCTTCGTAGGGGGTGCGCTCGCCCCGGCCGATGGCGCTCTCGATCTCCGCACGCACCCTCTCGGGGCTGATGTTCAGGCTCTCCAGGACCTTGCTGGCGACGCCCTCCCCCTCCCGGATGATCCCCAGGAGGATGTGCTCGGTGCCCACGGCGCTGTGGTTCAGCCGCTTGGCCTCTTCCTGCGCCAGGATGATGACGCGGCGCGCCCGCTCGGTGAATCGTTCAAACATCGCCATCTGCCGTCTCCTCTCCGCGCGGTGCGGCGGAGCGAGTCACCCCGGCCGGGTCCCCGGCGGTCGGCGGGCGACCGGCCGGGCGTCCTGATAGGTTCAACGAATTCTCGCCGACCGGAGGTTCCTCCTGCTCTTATTCTACTCGACCCCGCCATCCTCCCGGAGGGCAACCGGCCGCCCAGTGCCTTCATGCCCAACTCCCCCCGGGGGAGGACGCCGCGGCGGGGAAAACAAAAAGAGCCACCTCGCTGGCTCCGCTTCCCCGCAGAGACGCCTGCCGCTATCCCCGGATGTCCAGGACGGAATAGCGGATGGTCCCCGCGGGGACCCGCACTTCCACCGTTTCGCCCTTCTTCCGGCCCAGCAGGGCTTTCCCCACCGGCGACTCGTTGCTGATCCGGTCGTTGTCGGGGTCGGCCTCCGCGGACCCCACGATCATATAAGAAAGCCGCTCCCCGCTGCTCAGGTCCTGCAGGACCACGGTACACCCCACGGTGACGCGGTCTCGGCTGACCTGGTTGTTGTCAATGACCTTGGCGTTGCGCAGCATGGTCTCCAGCTGCAGGATCCGCCCTTCCACGAAGGCCTGCTCGTTCTTGGCATCCTCGTACTCGGAGTTCTCCATCAGGTCGCCGAAGTCTTTGGCAGCCTTGATCCGCTCGGCCACCTCCTTGCGCCTCACCACCTTCAGGTACTCCAGCTCCTCCTCGAGCCTGCGCAGGCCCTCGGCGGTGAGGATGATCTCCTTCTCTCCCTTCTCGGTCATCGCTTGGCTCGGGACAAAAGAAGGTAGGCCGCATGCGGCCTACTCGTAGCGCGAGTATAGAACCCGCCGCAGGGAATCGTCAAGCGGAAAGCTACCTCGGCGGCCAGAGGGTGGGGGTGGAGGGCCCCTCCCGAGCGTGTCTGATCTCCACCATCCTGCGAATCTCGCGGGCTGGCGTCCCCCGCCTGTGCAGAGCCATCACCTCCCGTGTCACCACCAGGCACCCTCCGCAACGGGCGCCGTGGCGCTCGTACCAGATCTTCCCGTCCGGGCGCAGGCCGCGAAGGTAGCAGGCGGCGTTGCTGTCGTGTCCCATGGTAGCGCACCCGCAGTAGCAGGGGATGAACCGCAGCAGATCTGCGTGGGCCGCGGCCCAGCGGTAGATCTCCAGGGTCTGCTCTGGCGCGTCTTTGAGGAACGCAGGCAGGTGCCCTGGCGGGGCCAGCTCGTCAGGATGAGGCCCCGGGGCCAGCGAACCCCACAGGCTGGCGGCACCCGGCCAGAGGGCGAAGCCCAGGGCCGCGCCGAGCCCAAAGACAATCAACGCGGAGACTCCCGTTGGGGGTCTCCTCATCAGCCTCGTCCTTCGATCACCGCCAGAAATCTCGGGCCGCTGCTAAGGCTCCACCGGGAGCTGCGCGTTCGTCCAGGCCGTGATCCCCCCTGCCAGATTGACCGCCCGTTGGTAACCCCGCTCTCGCAACCAGACGGTGGTTTCAGCGCTGCGCTGCCCCACCGCGCAGTACACCACCACCGGTCGGTCCTGGGGGATCTCGCCGACCCGTGCGGCCACATCGCCCTTCGGGATGAGGACCGCCCCGGGGATACGCACCAGGTCCCACTCCCAGGGCTCGCGCACGTCCAGGAGGAGAGCACCTTCCTCCCGCACCAGCCTGGCGGCCTCCTCCGGGGAGACCTCCACGATGGAGGGGACTACTGCTCCCGCCGCATGACGGCCCGGAACGCCGCAGAACTGCTCATAGTCAATGAGCTCATGGATGGTGGGCCGGTCCCCGCAGGCCGGGCAGTGGGGATTACGGCTCCAGCGCAGCGTGCTCATCCGTCCCTCCAGGGCGTCGAAGAGAAGCAGGCGGTTGGCCAGTACGTCGCCTTTGCCCAGCAGGATCTTGATCGTCTCGACTGCCTGCAGCGTGCCCATGAATCCGGCCACGGCGCCGATGACTCCCGCCTCGGCGCAGCTGGGAACCGCGCCCGGCGGGGGCGGGGTGGGGAAGAGGCACCGGTAGCAGCCCCGCCCGGGCAGGTAGACGGTGAACTGGGCCTCCCACCGCAGCACGCTGGCGTCCACCATGGGCTTCCCCAGCAGAACACAGGCGTCGTTGACCAGATAGCGGGTAGGGAAGTTGTCGCTGCCGTTGACGACGACATCGAAGTCCTTGAGGATCTCCAGGGCATTGGCCCTGGTCAGCGTGGTCTGGAAGGGTACCACGGTTACATCGGGATTGATCTCCTCGATGGTGCGGCGGGCCGACTGGGTCTTGGGCCGTCCCAGGTCGCGGGTGTAGTGAAGGATTTGCCGGTGGAGGTTGGTCAGGTCCACCTGGTCGCCGTCCACGATCCCCAGGGTCCCGACGCCGGCCGCAGCCAGGTAGAGCGCCGCGGGGGAACCCAGTCCCCCCGCACCGATGATCAGCACCCTGCTGTCCAGCAGACGGCGCTGCCCGCCCACACCTACCTCTGCCAGGATGACCTGGCGGGAGTAGCGCTGGAGCTGCTCATTGGCAAGGAGGCGCGTGGTCACGCTCATGGCTGGGCCTCCACGCCCCGGGTGTCCCTGGTCGGGGTCCCAGCAGCCTGGGCGCTCCTGGCCGGGGCTTCCGCGCGTGTGATCCGGATCCGCCACTGGCCGGGCGCCTCCTCCTCGATGGCGCAGCGGTAGCCGAGCCGCGAGGTGTAGAAGGGGATCGACTCCAGCGCGGGTGGATGGTCGGTGAGCACCTCGAGGACCTCACCTTCGGGCAGCGTCCGCAGGACCTCCACCGTCTTCATCATCGGGTAGGGGCAGATCTCGCCCCGCACGTCCAGCTCCATGCCAGCACCTCCGCCTTCAGTCTCTCCAGCGCCTTCCCTCAGGAGATGCGCCTGATGACCTGCACCCCCACCCATGCGCCCGCGGCCAGGGCCAGCCCAAAGACCCAGCCGTTGAGGGCCAGCGAGGGGATGGCCGAGAAGAACGCTCCCAGCGTGCATCCCATGGCCAGGGTAGCGCCGTATCCCATGAGGACCCCGCCTCCCAGCGCCTGCAGGTAGCGGCGCCGCTCCTTGGGTCGCCGCACCCGGAACTCCCCTGCCAAGAGCGCGGCGGCCAACGACCCCGCCACCATGCCCAGGTTGAGGGTCAGGGTGTGGGTGAGCCAGGGTCCGGTCCCGGCGGCCAGGGCACAGGCCGCCAGCTCCTCTGTACCCTTCAGGGGTCCAGGACCCCATCCGGCCATATCGAGGAGCCCGATGGCCCACCGGGAGATCTCCCCTGTGACCCCCCAGGGCATGTGCGCGGTGTAGAGGAAGACGTTCAGCGTGCCCAGTGCCGCACCACCCACCAGAGGAGACCAGCCGCGCACCAGCACGGCCTGAAGGGTGGCCTCCACCCGTCCCCGGAACCCCTGACCGACCGGAGGGGGCACAGGCTCTGGAAGGACGTAACCCTGCCGCGACTCCCACCAGGTGACCAGCAGGTAGGCGGCGGCGAGGAGGGCGACCGTCACGGCCACAGCCACACCGTACCCGCCGAAGCGTGGCAGCCACAGCAGCGGGCTGCGGCCGATGCTTACCCGCCACCAGAAGTTCCACGAGTGCGCCCCCAGTCCCAGCCCGGCTGTGATTCCCACCAGGGCCACCGCCGAAGCGACGTAACCCTCCCCGATGCGGTACATGGAACCGGAGACGCACCCACCCGCCAGGACCATGCCGGTCCCGAACAGCAGTCCGCCCACCACCACGTGGATGCCCAGCGGGATGACGTGCGCCTCGGGTGCGACCGCCCCCAGGCCGGGGTCCGGGACCATCCGTGCCATGAGCACCGCAAATCCGGCGGTGGCGATGGCCAGGCCGCCCAGGATGCCGCGCATGACGCGCCCGTGCCCGAACAGGAAGAGGTCGCGGAAGGCGGAGGCGAAGCAGAACCGGCTGCGCTGCAGCACGAACCCAAAGCCCAGTCCGAACAGCCAGAATAGCCCCGCCCGGGGATCGGCCCTGGAGGTGAGCGTGGCCACAGCAGCCCCCAGCAAGAGCGCAACGGCGCCCACAGCCAGCAGCCGCGGCAGGTCCCTGCGGCCGGGCTCAGGTCTGCCCACCACCGTCACCTCTGGACCGGGAGGTCAGGCCGGTTCCCCCACTCCTCCCAGCTCCCGTCGTAGTTGCGCACCTGAGGGTAGCCCAGCAGGTGCTTCAGCACGAACCACGAGTGGGCGGCGCGCACGCCCGTCTGGCAGTAGACGACGATCTCTCGATCTCTGGTGGCACCGGCCCGGGTGTATAGCGCCCGCAGATCCGCGGTGGTCTTGAACGTCCCGTCCGCGTTGGTGGCCAGCGTCCACTCCACGTTCACCGCCCCCGGGATGTGGCCGCCCCGGGCTGCCCGCACGTCCAACCCGGCGAATTCCCTGGGACTGCGGCTGTCCAGGAGGAAAACCTTGCCCAGCCTGGTCCGAATGTAGTCTGCGGTGGCCTCGATGGTGGCGTCACGTTCCCCGGCCACGTAGGCGGAAGGAGCGACGTTGGGCACCTCCGTCACCAGAGGCCGCCCCTCCGCCGCCCACCTGCCGCTGCCGCCGTCGAGGATAGCCACCCGCTCGTGCCGGTAGAGCTTGAAGATCCAGAACGCCCTGGCAGCCTGGACGCTCCTGGCGTCGTCGTACAAGATGACGGCGTCGGTGTTTCTCACGCCCAGCCGGCGCATGAGCGCCTGGAACTGATCCCTGGTGGGCGCCATGCCCCTGACCCGGTGTGTGGGGTCGGCCAGGTCTGTCCTGATGGAAGCGTACACGGCCCCGGGCAGGTGGCCGCGCTCGTAGACCTCCCTGGCCCCGCTCACGTCCAGGATGCGCAGGTCGGGGCTGTCCAGGTTGGCGGCCAGCCAGGCTGCGTCCACCAGGACCTGGGTCCGGCCCAGCGCCCGTGCCTGCTCGGCCTGGGCGGCCGGGGCCACAAGCCCGGTGGCGGGAGCCAGAACCGCTGCGACCAGAATCCACGCTGCCGGGATCCAAAACTTGGTGCGGTGCATTATCTTCACCCCCACGCCCGGAGGACCCCCGGCCCGAACAGCTTCCGGCGGCAAGTCCTCCGCTAGATTCCACGAATTGCGGAGATAGAAATTATGCGGGGAACGCGAAGGCTAGCGCCTTCGCGGAAGACAGATGCACTCGCGCGGGCGGTTGGACGAGATCCGAGAGCCTACAGGACCTACAAGCGCTTCCCTGTGCACGTCGCCTGAGGCCACCTGGGATTTTGCTCTTATATACCATAGACGGATGCGCTTGACAACGGGGTCCGGCGGCGCGCCGCGGATTTGATCCGCTCCACCTCCTCCTCCGAGATCGCCCGCTCGAACCGGCGGAATCCGGCCAGGCGAAAGCCGTGGCGACGGGCCAGCGACGCGATCTCCCCCACGCGCTCCAGCGTGATCTCCCGTCCCACGGTGTAGTCCTCATACCGTCCCTCCAGCGCCAGCACCATGGTCTCCGCCATGCAGGCCTCACAGGTGCGCGGGGGGAAGCCGAAGTCCAGACCGAACTGAACCTCGCCGGGCACCTCGATCACCCCTCCGTCGATGACCAGCACGTCGTCCCGCCGCTGGTAGACCAGGCGGGAAACGTTGCGCGGCCTGGCCACGTCGCAGACCACGCTCCCGGGACGCAGGTCCTCGGGCTGGATGAGGACATCGGCGGCGGAGGAGACGGTCAGGATCAGCTCAGCCTCAGCCACGGCACGGCGTACGTCGGTGGTCACCTGCACCTCGGGGGAGGTGCCGGCGCCGCGGGCGGCCCGCAACCGGTCCGCCAGGGCCTCCAGGCGCTCCAGGGTGCGGGCCGCCAGCGTCAGTGCCCCCACGTGCGGCGCCAGCAGCTGGCTGCAGACGGCGCCCACGGCCCCGGTGGCGCCCACGACCAGGGCGTGGGCCCGCGGCAGGTCTATCTCCATGCGCCCCGCCGCCAGCAGCGCCCCCTCCACGGCGGTGGCGGCGGTGTAGGAGTTACCGGTCGTCACGGCGATGGGCAGCCGCTCCGCCACGGTCGCCCCGGCGTCGCCCACCACCTTGGTGAAGGCGCCCAGGCCCAGGATACCTGCCCCCAGGCGCTGCGCCAGGCGGCCGCACTGCACCAGACGGCGGTAGACGAACTCGGGGTCGCTGGCCAGCAGGACGCGAGTGGTCAGCGGCAGGCCGATGAACCACCCCTCCGCCGTCGCCCCCGCCGGCGAGCGGATGCCGGTGATGTGGGAGGCGACCACCGCGGGAACGAAGCGGGCCACCCACTCCAGCGCCCGCGGGGGAGCCAGGCGCAGCAGGGGATACTTGCGGGCGAAGTCGGCGACGGCCAGCGGGTGGAGGACGAAGGCGAAACGGCCCGGCTCCCTCATCTGCTGTTGGGGCTACGGGTTCAGCAGCTCGACGCGGGGACGGAATCCGATCCGGGCCAGCAGCTCCAGGTAGTCCTGGGGGGTCAGCTCCTCGGGCCGCCGCCCCGCCAGGGCCACCAGCATGGCCTGCACGGCGTTGGTGGCAAAGGACCGCCCCTCCAGGTTCGGTGAGGGGGTGACGATCATACGCACCCCGCGCCGCCGCAGCTCGGCCACGTCCTGCACGGTGAGGGTGTTGGTGATTA
>FWWM01004428.1_pt1 | contig 32785 bp, 43 predicted proteins | sample 2228351 | NCBI WGS metagenome assembly FWWM01 (sample SAMEA103939774, study PRJEB20133) | metagenome
CCGGGGTCGCCATGCGCGAACGGAAACCATGGCGACGCGCGCGCACGAGATTGCTGGGCTGAAATGTGCGCTTCATGCGGCACTCCTGAAAATTACGGGTTCAAATGATTCGCTGCAGAAACCGGCCAAGCCGTCCCCGCGAAAGCTGGGCGCATAAGGGGAGGCCTGTGGAAAGTCAAGCGCGCGCGGGCAGCTTCAGGTGCTTTGGGTTTCCGCCTGCGCCCGGTCCTTGGCCAGCCATTGCCGCATCGATGCGGGCGGCGGCGACGGGTTCATCTCGCGTTCGCCCAGCGCCGCGAGCGCCCGCGCCCGATCCGCCTCGGTAAAGCTGCCTGTGGTCAGGCAGAATTCGACCATATTGCCATTGGGGTCGCGGGTATAAATCGAGCGGCACCAGTTGTGATCGATCTCGAGCACGTCGAGCCCGGCCGCATTCCACTGGTCGCGCCGCGCGTCGAGCTCTTCGGCGCTGTGCACCGCAAAGGCGAAATGGTTGGTGCCCGGCGGCATGTGCGCGGCCTTGTTGAGGTTGAACTCATGGCGCTCGGCATTCGGCACCTCGTTCAGTTCCCAGAAGGCGATGAAGCTGCTGTCGTCGCCGTCCATGCGGTAGAAGAAATGCTTGCCCCAGCCGCCGCCCATCATCGGCGAGATCTCGACCTTGACCAGCTCGAACCCGGTGATCCGTTCGTAGAAATCGTGGATCGCGGCCATGTCGCGCGCCGCCATGGCGAGGTGGTGATAGCTCATCTCAGTCCCGTTTCCGCCGGTCGACCATGCCCATGACATCGGCGGTGGCGCCTTCGGGCGCGGGCACCTCGGTCACGGGATCGTCGACATCGTCATATTCCAGCCGCAGCGCGCGGCTCATCACGGCATGCATGATATAGGTCGCGGTGACATAGGTGAGCTCCAGAATTTCCTCGTCGGAGAGCTCCGCCTTCAAGGCGGCGAACACGCCATCGGGCACGCGGCCATGCTGCAGCACCAGTGCGTCGGCATAGGCCAGGACCGCGCGTTGCACGGGTGTGAAGCAATCGGCGACCTGCCAGTGCGCGATCGCCTGGACCTGCTCCTCGCTGAGCCCGGCAAAGCGCGCCGCCTTCATGTGCTGCGAATAGACGAAGCGCGATCCCACCGCATAGCCCGCGCGCGTCTGACCGAGTTCGCGCAGGACAGGATCGAGTTTGCGCTTGTCGGAGCGGTAGAAACCGAAGCCCTCGGTGGTGTGGCGGAAGGCATCGGGGACGAGCGCGAAGACGGTCCACCAGTTGCCCGGCGTGCCCGTGGCGGTGCCGGGCTGATCTACGGGATCGCGATCCCCGAACAAAGCGGTATAAAGCTTGCGCACATAATCGTCCGCCTCGTCGCGCGGGACCTGGCGCAGACGCGGCATCAGCGGCTCCTCTGCTGGCGGGCAGAGCGAGCCGCGCCGGTCACTTCATCGCCTCGCAGGCTTCGAGCACCTTCATCGGGTTGCCGAGCGGGCTGACATCGCGCAGCGCCAGCGAGAACTGGCGGATCATCCCCGCCTCATCCGCAATGCCGGCGGCCTTGGCGCGCTCTTCGGTCAGTTGCGCCGCGAGCCTGTCTGCCAGCGCACCGACGCGCTTGCCGAACGGGCTTTCGCCCGAATCCTCGAGCTCGCTTTCGGCCATGCCGGCGAGATAGCTGGTCAGCGCAAAGCACTGCATCTCGCGCGTGAACGGGTCTGAGGGCAGGGTGACGACGCGCTTCGAGCTGATCAGCGGATAGCGGCTGGCGCATTGCGGCAGCAGCGTCTGCGCATCGGCGGCGAGCGTATCGAGATTGGGCGGGGGCAGGCTCGCCGTCGCCTCGAGCTTCTCGGCGAACGTCTCGGGCGCGCCTTCCGTCTGCTGGCGGGTCAGGTCGAACAGGAACCAGCTTGCCTCGGCCACAGCCTCGGTCTTGCCGCCGCCGGTCACCACCGCCGCATAGAAACAGGTGAGACCGGCCTCTTGCGGATCGGTAGCCAGCCTCGCCTGACGGGCGGGCGCCTGGGCGCCCGCCATCGGGGCCGCGCCAAGGGCCATCGCCGCGCTGGCGAGCGCAACCATGGCCCCGGACACGAACCGGATCATGCCGCGAGCTTGCGCAGCACGTAGTGGAGGATGCCGCCGTTCATGAAATACTCGATCTCGTTGGCGGTATCGATGCGGCACAAAGCCTCGAAGCTGAAGGTCGAGCCATCGGCGCGGGTCACTTCGACCGTCACCTGCTGGCGCGGCTTGAGATCGGCAATGCCCCGGATCGTGAACGTATCGTCACCGGTCAGGCCCAGCGACTGGCGGGTATCGCCGTTCTGGAACTGCAGCGGCAGCACGCCCATGCCGACGAGGTTCGAACGGTGGATACGCTCGAAACTCTCGACGATCACCGCCTTGACGCCCAAGAGGTTGGTGCCCTTGGCCGCCCAGTCGCGCGACGATCCGGTGCCATATTCCTTGCCCGCGATCACGACCAGCGGCGTGCCATCGGCCTTGTGGCGCATCGCGGCGTCATAGATCGGCATCACTTCCTGGCCATAGCGGCTCATGCCGCCTTCGATCCCCGGGACCATCTCGTTCTTGATGCGGATATTGGCGAAGGTGCCGCGCATCATCACCTCGTGATGGCCGCGACGCGCGCCATAGCTGTTGAAATCGGCCTTGGCGACCTGATGCTCCATCAGCCACTTGCCCGCAGGCGAATCCGCCTTGATCGATCCGGCGGGCGAGATGTGGTCGGTGGTGATCGAATCGCCCAGGATCGCGAGCGGCTTGGCCTCGATGATGTCGCCCACCGGCGCGGGCGTCATGCTCATGCCCTCGAAATAGGGGGGGTTGGCGACATAGGTTGAACCGGCGCGCCAGCTATAGGTTTCCGATCCTTCGACATTGATCGCCTGCCAGTGCTCGTCACCCTTGTAGACATTGGCATAGCGCGCCTGGAACATCGAGCGGTCCATGCACGATGCCATGGTGTCGGCGACTTCGAGATTGGTCGGCCAGATGTCCTTGAGGAACACATTCTGGCCGTCCTTGCCGGTGCCGATCGGGGTGGTGGTGAAATCCTCGATCACCGTGCCCTTGAGCGCATAGGCGACGACCAGCGGCGGGCTGGCCAGGAAGTTCGCGCGCACGTCGGGCGAGACGCGGCCCTCGAAATTGCGGTTGCCCGAGATGACGGCAGCGGCGACCAGGCCATTGTCGTTGATCGCCTTGCTGATCGGCTCGGCGAGCGGACCCGAATTGCCGATACAGGTGGTGCAGCCATAGCCGACCAGGTTGAAGCCGACATTGTCGAGATGCTGCTGCAGCCCGGCCTTGACGAGATAGTCGGTGACCACCTGCGATCCCGGTGCGAGCGAGGTCTTGACCCAGGGCTTGGGCTTGAGGCCCAGCTCATCGGCCTTCTTGGCGACGAGACCCGCCGCGACGAGCACGCCGGGGTTCGAGGTGTTGGTGCAGCTGGTGATCGCGGCGATCATCACGTCGCCATCGCCGATGTCGAAATCCTTGCCTTCGACCGGAACGCGCTGGTTCGCCTTCTTGTAGGTTTCCGCCATGTCCTTGGCGAAGACATCGTCGACTTGCGTGAGGTCGACGCGGTCCTGCGGACGCTTGGGGCCGGCGAGCGAGGGGACGACGGTCGACATGTCGAGCTCGAGCGTGCTGGTGAACACCGGGTCCACCGCATCGGGTTCGATCCAGAAGCCCTGCGCCTTGGCATAGGCCTCGACCAGCGCCAGCAGCTCCTCGTCGCGGCCGGTCAGGCGCATGTAATCGATGGTCTTGTCGTCGATGCCGAAGAAACCGCAGGTCGCGCCATATTCCGGCGCCATATTGGCCAGCGTCGCACGATCGGCGAGGCTCAGCGAGGCGAGGCCCGGGCCGTAATATTCGACGAAACGGCCGACCACGCCATGCTTGCGCAGCATGTTCGTGCAGGTGAGCACGAGGTCGGTGGCGGTGACGCCTTCGCGCAGCTGTCCGGTCAGCTTGAAGCCGACGACTTCGGGGATCAGCATCGAGACCGGCTGGCCGAGCATCGCGGCTTCCGCCTCGATCCCGCCCACGCCCCAGCCGAGCACGCCCAGGCCGTTGATCATCGTGGTGTGGCTGTCGGTTCCGACACAGGTATCGGGATAGGCGACGATCGCGCCGCTCTCATCGGTGCTGGTCCACACCGCCTGCGCGATATTTTCCAGGTTCACCTGGTGGCAGATGCCGGTGCCGGGAGGGACCGCCTTGAAATTGTCGAGGCTCTTCGATCCCCATTTCAGGAAATCGTAGCGCTCGCCATTGCGGTAATATTCGATTTCCACATTCTGCTCGAACGCCTTGGGATGACCGAATTCGTCGACCATCACCGAGTGGTCGATGACGAGGTGCACGGGGACCAGCGGGTTGATCTTGCTGGTATCGCCGCCGAGCTTGGCGATGGCATCGCGCATCGCGGCGAGGTCGACGACGCAGGGCACGCCGGTGAAATCCTGCAGCAGCACGCGCGCGGGGCGATACTGGATTTCCGCGTCGGACGAGGGGTTCTTCTGCCAGTCGACGATTGCCTGCGCGTCGGCGGTCGAGACGGTGAAGCCGCCGTCCTCGAAGCGCAGCATGTTCTCGAGCAGCACCTTCATGCTGAACGGCAGGCGCGAGATATCGCCCAGCTTTTCCGCCGCCTTGGCCAGCGAATAATAGGCGATGGTGCGTCCGCCCACTTCCATCGTCGCCCGGGTGCCGAGCGTGTCCTGTCCAACAGCGGTCATGTGGAGTCCCTTCCAGTTATATGTCCCACGGCACCGGAGCGGTGCCCGATCTCAGGCGGTTCGTCACCGACAGGCCGGATGGGGACGCGCGCGACCATTTTTTTGTGCGCGGAACCGGCGGGCCGATGCATCAACCGATAAGTCGGCCAAGCCCTTAGCGCAAGGTTCTGCGGCGGGGAAGGGGGTTGGCTATATTGAAAAACCCAGCTTGTTGGGTTATCCATATCGTCCATGGTCGTCGTCCATCGAGAAGCCGGAATGCGTTTCGTGATCTATGTCGACGACCACGATCCGCCGCATGTCCATGTGATCGGTCAGGACGGCGAGATGAAGGTCTTTCTGTTCGGCCCAGAAGGGCGTCCGGTGATGGACTATAGCATCGCCATGAAGACCAATGACCGCAGGCGCGCGATGGACATCATCGAACGCCACAGCGCCGACTTTCATCAGCGCTGGCAAGAGATACACGGGAGTGAATGACGTGACCGCCGATACCCACTGGTCCGATGCGCAAGCCCCCGCCGCCAGGCAGCGCGGCAAGGCAAAACTGGACGCCGAACCGCGCGCAGTCGCGGCGCGCTATGACGCCGAAACGGACCGCATCATCGTCGATCTGACGAGCGGCGCGACCTTTGCCTTCCCGCCCGCGCTGGTCGAATTCCTGCAGGACGCCACGCCCGAGCAGCTTGCCGAAGTCGAGGTGCAGGGCGCGGGCTTCGGGCTGCACTGGGAGACGCTGGACGTCGACTATACTGTGCCCGGCCTGATGAACGGCGTGTTCGGCACCGCGCGATGGATGGCGGCGCGGGCAGGGCAGGCGACGTCAAGCGCGAAGGCGCGGGCGTCGCGCGAAAATGGGAGGAAGGGCGGGAGGCCGAGAAAGGCTGGATGACAGCTTGTCACTGCTGCCGCCGACCCATCCGGGCTCTCCGCTGACGCCATCTAGAAGCTATGCACTAGGCGCAGTCCGACATGGTCGATCCCGGGATTCTGGTCGGAAAACAGCTGGGCATGGCTCTGATGTTCCCAGGCCAGTTCCGCCGCCCATTTGCGGCTCAGACGGATGCCAATCGAGGCATTGGGGTTGAACAGCACGCGCGATCCGAACGCCGTGCGCGTCTGGTAGATGGCAAAGCGCCGCCGCGCCTCGGCAAGCGGCAGGCCGGGTACGAACGGATTGGGGGTGAAGCGATAGCCGTCGTGCACGCTCACCCCGATGCCGACCTGGCCGTAAACACGCCCACCGAGGATGTGCTGCCGCCATTCCGCGCCGACGCTAGCAAAGCTGGTGCGCTTGTCGAGGCTGATCTGCAGCTTGGCGGTGAGACGCGGCTTGAGCGCGAATTTCAAAGGAGCGGTACGATAGAGCACCTGCACGTCGGCGGTGCCGTCTTCCTCCATCCCGTCATAGACCTGGCCCAGCGGTAGTGGCGGCAGATCGAAACTGAGCGCACTGCCAAGCGGGTGAAAGTTCGCACCGTGCCGAAACATGCCGACCGCCAGTTCGGGACCCACCTGTTCGAGCTCGCTGCCATCGCGGGCCTTGGCGGGGGCGGCATGGCAGGCAAGCGTCAGCGCCGCGAAAAGCGCGGTCCATTGCATCCGCATCATGGAAAACCTCAAGACAAAACGGCTGTCGTTGCGCCGCGTCTTTCATGTATAATGGCAAAAAATTGCTGTCAAACAGAAAGAATATCATGTCCGACAGATATTGGCTGACGCCAGACCAGGCGCGCCGGTTTCGGCTGATCGGGGCGCTGTTCCTGGTCGCAGCGCTTGTGATGCTTCCCGTGATCGTCTTTGCCGGATTGACCCCCGGAGCGTCGCCCTATTGCGGTGGCGAGGGGTGCCTGTGGGTGTCCAAACCCGCCAGCCTGCTCAGCCAGGAAATCCGCCTGCAGGTCGAGGCCACAGCCGAAACACGCGCCGTCTTCGCGGCCTATGTCGATCGATCCGAAGTGCGGCTGGGTCTCGCCGCCATCGAGGCGGTCGTCAGCGTGCCTTATGCGCTGCTGCTTGCGTGCGTGGGGCTGGCCCTGCGCCGCCTCGGCGGGCCGACAGACGCCGCGCTGGTCGAGGCGCTGCGATGGCTCAAACGCGCATCGGGGGCAGCGGTGGTCTGGGCCCTGGCCAGCCCGGTGCACGAAACGCTGCTCGAATCCTTCCTGTCGCCCGGTACGCCGACAGGGCCCGTGTTCCAGATCGTGGTCAACCTTGCCTATCTCGCGACACCATTGCTGCTGGCGCTCGCGGCCTATTCGGTCACCTGGGCGATCGAGACCGCGCTGCGCAAGCAGCACGAGCTCGACGGGTTCGTCTGATGCCGATCGTCGTCAACCTGAATGTCATGCTCGCGCAGCGCAAGGTGCGCTCCAAGCAGCTCGCCGAAGCGATCGGGATCACCGAATCCAACCTGTCGCTGCTCAAGTCGGGCAAGGTCAAAGGCCTGCGCTTTTCGACGCTCGCCGCGATCTGCTGCTATCTCGAATGCGAGCCGGGCGACATTATCGGCTATAGCTATTCCCCCGACGATCTCGACGGGGGTGGCGAAGCGGATTAGCCCCCCGTCCCACCCACCGTCAGCCCGCTGACCAGCAAGCTGGGCTGGCCCACGCCTGCGGGCACGCCCTGCCCCCCCTTGCCGCAGACGCCGACGCCTTCATCGAGGGCGAAGTCGTTGCCGATGCCGGTGACCTTGGTGAGCACCGTCGGGCCGTCGCCGATCAGCGTCGCGCCCTTGATCGGGGCACCCAGCTTTCCGTTTTCGACGCGGTACGCCTCGGTGCAGGTGAAGACGAACTTGCCCGAGACGATGTCGACCTGGCCGCCGCCGAAGCTTCTGGCATAGATGCCGTTTTTCACTCGGCTCAGCAGCTCGGCGGGGTCGTCGTTGCCGGCGCGCATGAAGGTGTTGGTCATGCGCGGCATCGGGGCATGGGCATAGGACTGGCGGCGGCCGTTGCCGGTCGGGGCGACACCCATCAGCCGGGCGTTCAGCCGGTCCTGCATATAGCCGCGCAATATGCCGTTCTCGATCAGCACATTTTCCTGCGTGGGCGTGCCTTCATCGTCGATGGAGAGCGAGCCGCGCCGGTCCTGGATCGAGCCATCGTCGACCACGGTGACGCCATCGGCGGCGACGCGCTGGCCGATGCGGCCCGAAAAGGCGCTGGTGCCCTTGCGGTTGAAATCACCCTCCAGCCCGTGCCCGATCGCCTCGTGCAGGATGATGCCGGGCCAGCCGGGGCCGAGCAGCACCGTCATCTCGCCCGCGGGCGCGGCGACGCTTTCCAGATTGGTCAGCGCCTGGGCGAGCGCCTCGTCGATCGCGCGGTTCCAGACCGCGTCCTCGAACATGCTGTCGTACAGATAGCGTCCGCCCATGCCGAAGCTGCCGACCTCGCGCCGGTCGCCGCTCTGCGCCACGATCGAGACGTTGAGCCGCACCAGGGGCCGCACATCGGTGGCGATAAAGCCATCGGCGCGCACCACCTCGACCACCGACCAGCTGCCGACCAGGCTCGCGGTGACCTGCGCGACGCGCGGATCGCGGGCGCGCGCGGCGGCATCGATCTTCTCGAGCAGCGCGATCTTCGCCTCGAAGGGGATCGATTCGAGCGGATTGCCATCGGTGTACAGATGCCGGTTGTTCTTGCGCGGCGGCGGCGCGGCCTCGCCCCTGGCGGGATCGAGCAGCTTGAGCGTCTCGGCGGCGCGGCGGATTCCGGAGGCGCTGACATCATTGGCATGGGCAAAGCCGGTCATCTCGCCCGAAACACCGCGCAGGCCGAAGCCAGAATCGGTCGAATAATCGGCGGTCTTCAGCCGCCCGTCGTCGAAGACGAAGCTCTCGCTCGCCGAATATTGCAGATAGAGCTCGCCATCGTCGCAGGCTTTCAGCGCATCGCGGGTGATCGCCTGCGCGGTATCGGGGTCGAGCGCATCGGCGCGGTAGAGGAACGAGCGGGGGTCTGTCTGGGTCATCGCAGACATATGCGCGTTCGAGGGGCGTTAGGGAAGGGGTGGGCGGCTTCACGTGAAACAACCCGCTGCCTGAAAACGAAAAAGGGCGACCTGCGCGAAAGCAGGCCGCCCTTTTCTTCATCCCCAGGCCCGAAGGCTTGGGCGCAGAAGATTACTTGAGCTCGACGGTGCCGCCGGCTGCTTCGATCTTCGCCTTGATGTCTTCGGCTTCAGCCTTGCTGACGCCTTCCTTGATCGCCTTGGGAGCGCTTTCGACCAGGGTCTTGGCTTCGGTCAGACCCAGGTTGGTGATCGCGCGGACTTCCTTGATGACCTGGATCTTCTTGCCGCCGTCGCCGGTCAGGATGACGTCGAATTCGGTCTGCTCTTCAGCAGCCGGAGCAGCGCCGCCAGCGGCGGGTGCAGCAACAGCCACAGCAGCAGCGGCCGAAACGCCCCATGCTTCTTCCAGAGCCTTCGAGAGTTCAGCGGCTTCCAGAACGGTCAGCTTCGAGAGTTCTTCGACCAGGTTTGCGATATCTGCCATTTTAAGTCTCCAATTCTAAACATGTTGCTTGCCGCAGCCGTTCGGGCGTGCGGCAGGGGGTACCAAAACTTATGCGTCTTCCTTGGCCGCATAGGCGCCGAACACGCGGGCGAGCTGCCCGGCGGGAGCCTGAATGACCTGAACCACCTTAGTGGCCGGGGCATTGACGAGACCAATGATCTTGGCGCGCAGTTCGTCGAGCGAGGGCATCGAGGCGAGCGCCTTCACACCTTCGGCATCGAGGACCACATCGCCCATCGCGCCGCCAACGATCTCGAGCTTGTCGTTATCCTTGGCGAAGTTGACCGCGACCTTGGCCGCTGCCACCGGATCACCCGAGGTCGCAAGCGCGACGGGGCCGGTGAACAGGTCGGCGATCGAGGCATAAGGCGTGCCCTGAGCGGCAAGCTTGGCCAGCCGGTTCTTGGTCACTTTGTAGCTGGCGCCTTCCGCGCGCATCTTCGTGCGAAGCTCGGTCGACTTGGCAACGGTCAGACCCAGATTACGGGTCACCACCACCACACCGGCTTCACCGAAGGTTGCGTTCAGCGAGGCAACAGCGGCTTCTTTTTCAGCACGATCCATGCCGTTCTCCTTCCACATGAGCGCATCGGTTTGATGGATGACACGAGACCATCCACCGGTGCGCCCGGTTGCTTGTGCAGCACGAAAAGGGGCCGTTGCCGGTCCTGGCCGCACTGCTACGTCTGTCCGTGGGGGGTGTTTGCCGAGCCGAAGCCCCTGCTGCGCCTGTGCGTCAGAGGGACGAAAATGGCAGCGTCTGTGGTGCGACGAGCGCACGACAGCGAAAAACATGTCCCCGTCTAGGCTGGGAATTAAGCAGGGCAGATCCCCCGCACCAACTGTCTCGGACGGCGATCGGATACGCCCTTGCGAGCGATCCGGTCGGCGCGGGCATTAGCAGCTACGGCCGTAGAGTCAAGCTCGCGCGTGCCCGTTACGCCGCGCGTTTCACGCTGACCTGCTGCTCGACCAGCTCGACGGTGCCGAAGGCGGTGAGAAACGCCACGTCGAGCGCGTCGCGACCGACGCCGATCTTCACCATGTCGGCGGCGGTCGCCATGCCGGTGGGGTCGACCAGATGCCAGGCGCCGCCCTCGCCGTCCGGATTGGCGAGGAAGACCTCGGCCACCGCATGGAAATCCTGCGGGGTCACATCGGGCGCATAGACGCTGGCGAAGCGCGCGGGGATCGAACAGGCGCGCGCAAGCACGATCATGACATGCGCATAGTCGCGGCACACCCCGTGCCGGGTGACGAAGCTGTCGAGCGCGGTGGTGGTCGCGTCCGAGCTGCCCGATTGATAGGTGAAATGCTCGGCGATCCAGTCCCGCATCGCCGCGATCCGCGCGCCGCCCGACAGGGTGCCGAACTCGGTATCAACGAAGCTGTGGAACTTGGTCGCCGGGCAATAATGCGAATCGAACAGATATTGCACCGTCTCGCCGGGCAGCTGGTGCAGTGGCATCTGCGGCAGCGTGGCGACATCGGCGAGATCGCGCAGCACCGTCATCCGCGCGCGGTAATCGATGCTGAGCCGCCCGCTGGTGCGCAGCCAGATGCGGTCGCCGATCCCGTCAAGCGCCGCCACCCGGACGAAATGGTCGCAATGCGAAGCCTGGATATGCGCCGATTCGATCCGCTGTTCGGGGATGGCGGCGGCCTCGACCTGGAGCAGGATGTCGGTAGGCCCCTCCATGTCATAGGTCAGCGTGACGTGCAGATCGAGGGTCATGGGGCGCGGCTCCGGCCAGAGAGGGAAGGCGATGGGGTGGATTGGCTGTCGAAGCCAGACACCAAAAAGGGGCCGAAGGTTCCCCTCCGGCCCCTGAATGGCTTAGCAGCAGATTGTGACGATCAGCCTGCGTGCACTTCCGACACGTCGACCTTCAGGCCGGGGCCCATCGACGAGCTGACCGAGATCTTGCGCAGATACTTGCCCTTGGAGCCCGAGGGCTTCGCCTTGACGATCGCATCGACGAACGCGTCGAAATTGGCGCGCAGCGCTTCGTCCGAGAAGCTGGCCTTGCCGATGCCCGAATGGATGATGCCGGCCTTTTCGACGCGGAATTCCACCTGGCCGCCCTTGGCCGCCTTGACGGCTTCGGCGACGTTCGGGGTGACGGTGCCCAGCTTCGGGTTCGGCATCAGGCCCTTGGGACCCAGCAGCTTGCCGAGACGACCGACCACGCCCATCATGTCGGGGGTGGCGATGATGCGATCATAGTCGATCTTGCCGTTCTGGATTTCTTCCATCAGGTCTTCGGCACCCGCACGCTCGGCACCGGCGGCCAGAGCCGCTTCGGCCTTGTCGCCACGCGCGAACACGGCGACGCGGACGTCCTTGCCGGTGCCCGAGGGCAGCGACACGACACCGCGGACCATCTGGTCGGCATGACGCGGGTCGACGCCCAGGTTCAGCGCGACTTCGATGGTCTCGTCGAACTTGGCGCTCGCCAGTTCCTTGATGGTCTTGATGGCTTCATCGACACCATACAGCTTTTCAGCGTCGAGCTTGGCGGCGAGAGCCTTTGCCTTCTTGGTCACCTTTGCCATGATCTCAGCCCTCCACCACTTCAAGGCCCATCGACGTTGCCGAGCCTTCGATAATCTTCGTTGCTGCCTCGATGTCGTTGGCATTGAGGTCGGCCATCTTCACCTGCGCGATTTCCGCAAGCTGCGAACGCTTGATGGTGCCCGCGCTTTCCTTGCCCGGAAGCTTCGAACCGCTCTTGAGGTTCGCCGCCTTCTTGATCAGGTAGCTCGCCGGCGGCGTCTTGGTCACGAAGGTGAAGCTGCGGTCGCCGTACACGGTGATGACGGTCGGCAGCGGGGTGCCCTTTTCCATGTCCTGCGTGGCAGCGTTGAACTGCTTGCAGAATTCCATGATGTTGACGCCGCGCTGACCCAGAGCAGGGCCGATCGGCGGCGAGGGGTTGGCGGCACCAGCGGCCACCTGCAGCTTGATATAGCCTTCAATCTTCTTTGCCATGATGGCACTCCTTCATTCTGTCAGGCGAAAGGCAGGTGCCCGTCGCCCTCAAATTAAGCGGTCAAGCGACTGGTTTAAGGCCAGTCTCCCGCACGATGTATCCTCTCTCCTTCAGGGGAGAGGATACGGAGCGTTACCGGCTTGCCGGTTACGCGGAGTTGGAGAGGGGATGCGTCAAGATCGAACGCCGGAGACCCTCTCCCACTGCGACTAGGCAGCAAGCTGCCAAGTCTCGTCGCCCTCTCCCCTAAAGGGGTGAGGACAAAATTCCTTGTGGGTCGCATCGCGAACCGGAAAACCGGTTCCCACTTTTCCTGCGATGCTCCCTTACTTCGCCAGTTCCACATGCTCGAAATCGAGATCGACCGGCGTGGCGCGGCCGAAGATCGAGACCGAGACCTTGACGCGGGCCTTGTCGAAATCGAGTTCCTCGACAATGCCGTTGAAGCTGGCGAACGGACCTTCGAGCACCTTGACCGAATCGCCGATTTCGTAATCGACATCGATACGGGCGCGCGGCGCGTTGGCGGCTTCTTCCTTGGTGTTCAGGATGCGCGCAGCCTCGGCATCGCTGATCGCCTGGGGCTTGCCATTGGGGCCGAGAAAACCGGTGACCTTGGGCGTGTTCTTGACGACGTGATAGACATCGTCGGTCATCTTGAGCTTGGCCAGCACATAGCCGGGGAAGAACTTGCGCTCGGTCTGCACCTTCTTGCCGCGGCGCACCTCGGTCACGGTTTCGGTCGGAACCTCGACCTGCTCGACCAGCGCCGACAGGCCCATGCGCTCGGCATCGGCGAGAATCGCGTCGCGGACCTTGTTCTCGAAGCCCGAATAAGCGTGAATGATGTACCAGCGCGACATTCAGTTCTCTTTCAAAAGACGTTTTGGCGCTCTTACGCGAGCGTGAGCAGCCACTTGACGATGGCACCGAAGATCGAATCGACGGTCAGGAAGAAGATCGCCAGGATGGTCATCAGGATGAACACCATGATCGAGGTGGTCACCGTTTCCTGGCGGCTCGGCCAGACGACCTTCGAGGCTTCAGTGCGCACCTGTCGCACGAACTCGCCGGGGCTGGTCTTCTTTCCTTCGCTGGCCATGGCCTTCACTTTCCTTGTTCCGATGGGCGGGCATATTCGCATTGGCAGACACATCGCCGCCAGCCTTGCCCGGCTGAAACGCGATATATGCACCCTGTCGGAGAAAGACAGCCCCATAGCCGCGCAAATCCGCAGAAGCAAGGGGATTCAATGGAAGGGGATGCCCCGCTTGGGGGAGACACTGATCGCCGCTGGCAGGAGTGGAGGGACTCGAACCCCCGGCATTCGGTTTTGGAGACCGACGCTCTACCAGCTGAGCTACACTCCTTCGCGGGCAGGCGACGCCCTTAGCGGGTGCAACCGCGCTGTGCAAGCGCTGCTGCACCGATCGGGCGGCCTGAAATGAAAATCGGGGCGATCGCTGGCCCGATGGAGACGCCCGAAGGCCCAATCCAAGGGGGGCGATCACCCCGTTTTTCATTCCGGCATCGCACGGAGTCCGAAGACCCCGGCGACGAGACGCATCAGCGCTTCGAGAACTGGAAGCTCTTGCGCGCCTTGGCCTTGCCGTACTTCTTGCGCTCGACGGTGCGGCTGTCGCGGGTCAGGAAGCCTGCCTGCTTAACCGTGCTGCGCAGAGCGGGTTCGTACTTGGTCAGCGCCTGGCTGATGCCGTGCTTGACCGCGCCGGCCTGGCCCGAGAGACCGCCGCCCTTGACGGTGCAGATCACGTCATACTGATCCTTGCGGTCGGTGATGTCGAACACCTGGTTGATCACCAGACGCAGAGTCGGGCGTGCGAAATACACGGCCTGGTCGCGCTTGTTGACGATGATCTTGCCAGTGCCGGGCTTCAGCCACACGCGGGCCACGGCGTCCTTGCGGCGACCGGTGGCATAGGCGCGGCCCTGCTTGTCGAGCTCCTGCTCGCGCAGCGGGGCGTTCGAAACCTTGGCGACGGGCGCGTCGGTGGTTTCGATGTCGGCAGCGATGTCCTTGATGTCGGACAGGGATTGCACGGTATCAGACATTATGCACCCACCTTGTTCTTGCGGTTGAGCGAGGCCACGTCGAGCACTTCGGGCTGCTGGCCGGCATGCGGATGTTCGGTTCCGGTGAAGAGGTGCAGGTTGCGCATCTGCTGGCGACCCAGCGGACCACGGGGAACCATGCGCTCCACCGCCTTTTCAAGCACGCGCTCGGGGAAGCGGCCGTCCAGCACCTTGGCGGCGGTCACTTCCTTGATGCCACCGATATAACCGGTGTGCTTGTAATAGACCTTGTCGCTGCGCTTGTTGCCGGTCAGCTGCACCTTGCCTGCGTTGATGACGATGACATGGTCACCGCAATCGACATGCGGGGTGTAGCTCGGCTTGTGCTTGCCGCGCAGGATGTTGGCGATGATCACCGCGACGCGGCCGACCACCAGTCCATCGGCATCGATAATATGCCATTTCTTTTCCACCTCAGCCGGCTTGATCGACTTGGTGGTCTTGAGCAAAGCCTTCATGGCCTTCAACCTTCCAAAACGTCCTCCGCTGCGGTTCCGGATCGGGTGGATCGGGAAGTGCGATCGGCTGACAGATTTCCGTGACACGACAGGCCGCTGGTCAGCAGGCCTGAACGAAGCGCGGCTAATGACGATCAGGTCCCGATTCGTCAAGCATTTTGGGGCTTTTGGCGTAGGGTATCATGATACCATCGGGTTTCCGGCCCTAGAGGAGGCTGGGAAAAGCCTCGATTCGCACCATCCGCAGGAACTGTCGCCCGGCGCGGCTCAGTCGATCGCCAGAGTCTGGCCGAGCACCCAGGCGCGAAAGCTGGGCGGGCAATATTCCACCGGCAGCACCAGCACTGCCGGCTCGTCATAGCTGTGCAGATGCACAATTCGGGCGACCAGCGCCTTGGACTGGGGCAGGGCGGTCTTGAACAGCACCGGCACCTCGGCCTGTTCGGTCAGCTCACCGTTCCAGTGATAGATCGACTGGACCGTCCCCAGCACATTGGCGCAGGCGGCGAGCTGTTCGCGCACCACGGTGCGTGCGATCGTCTGTGCCTCTTCCTTGTCGGCAAAGGGGCAATAGACCAGCCGGATCTCGCTGGTGTCGGTAAGCGAATCGCCGATCATGCCGGGTGCGTCGCACCCTGACGGCCCAGGCTGTGCGCACCCCAGGCGACGGTGCCGACCAGAATCGCGCCCACGGCCTGGTGCAGCACGGCGAGGTGCAGATCGACGCTGCTCATCACCGTGGCGATGCCGAGCAGCACCTGCACGCCGAACGCGCTGTGGATCGCGACCGAGGCAGGCCGGTCGGCCTTGCGCACCGCACGCGCCATCACGACCAGTGCGGCGACCGCGACAAAGGCCCACCAGCGATGCAGGAAATGCAGCAGGAACGGGTCGTGCGTCAGCGTGTGCACCACGCCATGCGACCAGTCGATATCTTGCGGAACGAAGCTGCCATTCATCAGCGGCCAGCTCTTGGCGGCATAGCCCGCGTTGAGCCCCGCGACCCAGGCGCCGAGCAGCAGCTGCACGAAGAGGATGAGGATCGTCGCCAGCGCCAGCCCGGTCATGCGCGCCGGCCGCGCTGCGGGATCGCGCGCGAGCACCTGCAGGTCGCGCGCGGTCCAGATCAGCCCTGCCATGATGAACAGCGCGTTGAGCAGGTGCACCGCGAGCCGGAAATGGCTGACATCGGTACGCTCGGTCAGGCCCGACGCGACCATCCACCATCCGATCGCACCCTGCAGCCCGCCCAGCGCGAACAGCGCGAACAGCCGCCAGCCATAGCCCTGCGGAATCGCGCGGCGGATGGCGAACCAGGCGAAGGGCAGGGCGAAGGCGACTCCGACGAGCCGCCCGAGCAGCCGGTGGACATATTCCCAGAAATAGATGGTCTTGAACTCGGCCAGCGACATGCCGGCATTGACCTCGATATATTCGGGGATGCGCTTGTATTTCTCGAACTCCGCCACCCAGGCGGCTTCGGACAGCGGCGGCAGGGTACCGGTGACCACATTCCATTCGGTGATCGACAGGCCCGATTCGGTCAACCGTGTAATCCCGCCCACGACCACCATGCAGAAGACCAGCAGCGCGACGCCGTAGAGCCAGATGGCGATGGCATTGGGCGTGCTGCGGTCGGGCGACAGCGGCGTGGCGATCCGGGGGTGCGACAGGCTGGTCATGATGCACGCATTTCGGACGGCGATGCCCTGCTTGCAAGGGGTTTTTCGGCACCGCTCATCGCGTCCTGGCGAGATTGTTGCTAAAGCCCGATTGCGCAATGATATCATATCACCTATGTGCGAGGCATGTTGTCTCGTATCACCCGGTCCGGCCAGCTCGATTCGGCCGCGATTGCGCTGTCTGCGCTATGCATGGTGCATTGCGCGGCGGGCCTGTGGCTGGTGGCGGGATTCGCCTCGATGGGCGGCATCTTCCTTTCTCCCTGGGTGCATGAGATCGGCTTCGTGCTTGCGGCGATCATGGCCGCACTCGCGCTGGGCCATGGCGTCCGATTGCACGGTGCCTGGACACCGCTCGCCATCGGCTCGATGGGCATTGCCGCGATGCTCGCCGCGATGACCGTGCCGCATGGCGGTTCCTGGGAATATGCGCTGACGCTGACCGGCGTCGCGCTGCTCAGCATCGCGCATCTGCTGAACTATCGCGCCGCGCGCCAGCACTGAACGCAATCCCGATTGCCAATATTGGGGCTTGCCCTTGCCCCTCGATCCGCGCCAAGAGTCGCGCCCTATGACCAGCACCTCCACCGAAACCGCCCAGATCAGCATTCATATCAATGGCGAGCCGCGCCGCGTTGCCGCGGGCCAGAGCATTGCTGCGCTCGTCGGCTCGCTCGGGCTCGACGCCGCCAAGGTGGCGGTCGAGCGCAATCTGGAGATCGTGCCGCGTTCGACGCTCGGCGATGTCACCGTGCACGATGGCGACCGGCTGGAGATCGTGCATTTCGTCGGCGGCGGCGATCATGCTCCGGCGGATGACAGCTGGACCGTCGCGGGTCACACGTTTCGCTCGCGGCTGATCGTCGGCACCGGCAAGTACAAGGATTTCGCGCAGAACGCCGCAGCGGTCGCCGCTTCGGGGGCAGAGATCGTCACCGTCGCGGTGCGCCGGGTCAACGTGTCGGACCCCAATGCGCCGATGCTCACCGACTTTATCGACCCGAAGAAGATCACCTATCTTCCCAACACCGCCGGCTGTTTCACCGGCGAGGAGGCAATCCGCACGCTGCGCCTGGCGCGCGAGGCAGGCGGCTGGGACCTGGTCAAGCTCGAGGTGCTGGGCGAGGCGAAGACGCTCTATCCCGACATGCACGAAACGCTGCGCGCGACCGAGATTCTCGCCAGGGAAGGTTTCAAGCCGATGGTCTATTGCGTCGACGATCCCATCGGCGCGAAACGCCTGGAAGACGCCGGTGCCGTGGCGATCATGCCGCTGGGCGCGCCGATCGGATCGGGGCTGGGCATCCAGAACCGCGTCACCATCCGGCTGATCGTCGAGAACGCCAAGGTGCCGGTGCTGGTCGATGCCGGGGTCGGCACGGCTTCTGATGCGGCGATCGCAATGGAGCTGGGCTGTGACGGCGTGCTGATGAACACTGCGATCGCCGAGGCGAAGGACCCGATCCGCATGGCGCGCGCGATGAAGCTGGCAGTCGAGGCCGGCCGCGAGGCCTATCTCGCCGGTCGCATGGGCACGCGCAAATATGCCGATCCCTCCAGCCCGCTCGCGGGACTGATCTGACAGGGTTCCACGTGGAACCCCGCGCGGCGCTTCTGGCGGAAGCGCTCGCGACATTCCCTATCGGCTGACGGCCCCAGCTTTCCGTAGCGGAAGCATGACCGTTTCTTGCCGATTCGGTGACGCTTTCTTTGCATATGTTACATTGGTCGATGCGGCTGTGTCGTTCGTCGACAGCTGTAGTCGTTGAGCGACATCTGCTGCGTCCTTGTCGAGCGCGGCGCGCGCATCGGCGCGCCTTGCCCTATCCAGATGATGTCGCCGATGCTCCATAGCTCCCCAGGCAGGACATCGGCGGCAAACGACAACAAGGCCGGTCCTGAAGGGACCCTTGCCGACAGGACCGGCCCCACCGTTCAGTTTGCCCCCAAGAAAGGACCCCACCCCATGTTCGCCCGTGCTCTCGCCCCCGTCGCCACCCGTGCCCTGGCCGCCGCTGCCGCCTCGGCCATCATCTTTTCCGCTTCCGTCCAGGCCAATCCCGTCAAGACCAGCGAGGCCGCTGGCGGCCGCGTCGTCCGCAGCGTCGAGGTTCCGTTCGTCGATCTCGATCTCACCACGCCGGCGGGCGCTGCAACGCTGCAGGCCCGGCTGAAAACCGCCTCGCGCCAGGTCTGCGGTACGCCCGAAACGCCCACCCTGCGCGAGCGCATCGATTACCGCAACTGCGTGAGCGAAACGATCGCCAGCGGCCAGCGCGCGATGGTGACGCTGATCGCCCGCGCCGAAGCCGGCGAGCGTTTCAAGCCCGGCGAGCGCATTGCCGTCGGCAGCTGACGCGCCAAGCCTTTACCACACCCTTGGTAGAAACCCGACTGGACCGGTAGCCCCCAAGCTGCCGGTCCTTTCTTCATGCGCTTTCCCTACGCGCAAAAAGGTCGAGGCGGACGCTAGAGGAGCGCCCGCCTCAGTCCTTTGCGACCCAAAGGACTAGCTCTCAAGCTGTCGTGGCTGGCCCTGAGGCCAGGCGATCAGCGATAGAAGACGTGATTGTCGACCGCGGCGAGGCGCTGCATGCGCCAGCCCGGCGAGACATGACGCGCGTGGAAGAACAGCGCGCCTTCGACCGGGCTGTCCCAGCTGTCTTTCATCGCGATCTGCGCGATGGCGACGGCTTCCTTCCAGTCCTGGCTGGCGGTGGGAATGGCGGGCATGCGGCCGCCGCGAACGAACGAGAACTGGCTGGGCTGATAGACCACGCCGCACAGGCTGCTGGCGAAGCGGCCCGAATCGCGGCGCGCGATCACCACCTTGGCGACGGCGAGCTGGCCGTTAAGGGTCTCGCCCTTGGATTCGAAATAGACGGCACCGGCGAGACAACGGGTTTCCTCGTCGATTTCGGCGGGCATGTCGGACATCGACACGAGCTGCGCCAGGCTTTCGGCCTTGAGCGGCGGCTTGGCGGTCTGGGTGTCGATCTGCTGGGGAGCGGTTTCGGCCGAGGCAGCACCGGCTACGACAGCGGCTTCATCAGCGCTGGAGGCGGTGGTTTCGCTCGTCTGGGCGGGAACCGGCTGGATCATGTCGGCAATCAGCGGCGATGCAAGGGCGGCTGACGCGTCGGTGAGAGAGAAGGTGACAATCGAATAGACTGTCATGGCGGCCATGCTGGCGACCTTGAGGATCTTACTCATTACAAACTTTGACTGTGCGGTGGATCACCACGGCCGGAACTGGGATCGGGCAGAAAAGCCCGGCCGGTTCCGGAAGGGAAACCCCCCGTCTGCGTGCTAGCCCTGTTCTTCTCTGGCCTTGAAAAGCCGGGGAACCATATGAGCCGCCTGCGCGTTGATCGGTGCAGCGGCCCCTCTAGCAGCGGCGATAATGAGTCAACTCGTCTGACCCATTATCGCGTTGAACTGTGCGCGGCTGGCGACATCCAGTTCAATAATCCACAAGTCGGCATCGCGAAGACGGCGTCGCTCGGCATATTCGGCCATGCTGCCCTTGCGCGCCAGCGAGCCGGAATCCTCGCTCCACACCTCCTGCCACTCCGCCTGGTCGTCGAACCTGCGGAACAGTTCGAACAGCGCATTGTCCTGTCCGCGAACCGTCCGCGCGATAAGGATCGCGCCCGATACCGGGTCCCCTTTGGCGATGATGGTGGCAAAGCCGCCTGCTGCGGCGGTGAGACGCTTGAGCGCCTCGATGCGGACGTGAGTCGCCAGCCGAGGCTCGATCACAGGCTGTCCGCGATCGGCGGCTTGTAGCCTTCCAGCCCCGACAGCGCGATGTGCGAGCGCATGAACGTGCCCGTGCCGCGCGCGATCTCCTCGCCATGGCTATCCACCAGCCGGGATTCGCCCACCCAGACGCGTCGGCGCCCGCTTACCCAATGGCCCTCGGCATAGACCGGCCCCGCGCGCACCGGCGCGGTGAAATGCAGGTTGAACGCCGTGGTGAGCAGGAATCGGTCGGTGACCAGCGCATTGCACGCATAAAAGGCGGCATCGTCGAGCATCTTGAAATAGAGCGTGCCATGCGCCGCACCGGCCGCATGGAAATGTTCAGGGGTCACCTCGAAATCGATCCGTGCCTTGCCCGCTGCCGTGATCGTCAGCCGCGACGGGAACAGCCGATTGATCGCAGCGGCGGCATAAAGGCGTTCGAGCGCGCGGAAATGCGCCTCTTCGCCAGGCCCTGTCGCCCGGTCAGGCAGCGTCACGATCCAGCTCGGCGGTGACCAGCGCATAGATCGCGTCCGGGTCATCCGCGCCCTTGATCTTGGCGAGCGTCTTTTCGTCACGCGTCAGCCGCGAGATATGCGCAAGTGCCTGAAGGTGCATCGCACCCGTGGCCACCGGCGAGAGCAGCGCGATCACCAGATCGACCGGAAGATTGTCGATCGAGCCGAACTCGATCGGCTTGCCCAGCCGCAGCACCACCGCCACCGAATGGTCCAGCCCATCCATCTTGCCATGCGGAATGGCAACGCGGCGCCCGAAGCCGGTCGAACCGAGTTGCTCGCGCTCGAGCAGGCAGCCGAGCACCTTGTCCGGATCCAGCCCGTAGCAATGACCGAACTGTTCGGCGGCCAGCTCGAGCGCCTGGTGCTTGTCCGCGACGCGTGCCGAGATCAGCACCGCCTGCTTATGGAGTTCGAACCATGCCATGACAGTCAAAATTCTCGATTCTGTCGCGCCGCCCCCGATCGTTGCCGAGGCGGCGCGCACGAATGTTCAAAGGATCACCGTCGGCCCTGCCGGGAGGGGGTTGCCTCATCCCGCCGACGCATTGCTGCCGCGCCCATGCACCATATCGCCCGAAAAACCAAGCCATGCGATGCACGGGCGCACAACGCGCCGAAAATATTCAGACGCGCGGTTCGACCCAGCCGATCGAACCATCGGGGCGGCGATAGACCATGTTGTGCCGCCCGGTGCCGGTATTCTTGAAGAACAGCGCATTGGTGTTGCGCAGGTCGAGCATCATCACGGCGTCGGATACGGTGGCGGTGGGCACGTCGACGCGGGTTTCGGCGATCACGACCGGAGCATCGCCCACGACCTCCTCTTCCTCGTTGCCGCTGTCGAACACGACATAGGCGGCTTCTTCCTCGCGCGCGGCATGCTGGAACTGTTCATGGCGGCCCTTGAGGCGGCCCATATAGCGGCGCAGCTGCTTCTCGATCTTGTCCGCCGCGCCGTCGAAGCAGACATGCGCATCCTGCGCCAGGCCATGGCCCTTGAGGATCAGGCCCTGCATCACATGCGTGACGATATCGCACTGGAACTGTTCGTGAGGCCCTCGGCTGAAGGTGACCTGGCTGGATATCGCCTTGGAAAAATACTTTTCGACAATCGCATTGAGTCGGTCCGCGACGTGCACCTTGAGCGCTTCGCCAGTGTCGACCTGATGACCAGAAATACGAATGTCCATGATATTCTCCATTTTTTGGGGCCAGCCGCAGGATCACTGCCGCGACGGGCCGGATCGATATATCCTTGGCGTCCAACGCTAAGGATCGGGTGACGATTCGGGTAAAGACCTCCTTTCCGGAATGATTTTCAGTACAAAGGTTAGCGTGTCGACAGCCAGAGCGGCTGCTTGATCTTGCCCAGGAACTCGGCATGCGCGGCCAGCTCTTCCTCGCTGGCGGCAAACGGGCGCGGCAGGCGGTGCGGACGCTGGACACTGGGAATGAGGCGAGGCCGTGCACCGGGGACGACGGCGGTTTCCGCGCTGTCGTCGGCGAGACCGAGCCCGATCTGGCGACCCCCGGTCAGCTCGATATAGACCTGCGCCAGCAGCTCGGCATCGAGCAGCGCGCCGTGCAGCACGCGGTGGCTGCGATCGACGCCGAAGCGCTTGCACAATGCATCCAGGCTGGCGGGCGATCCGGGAAACTTGGCGCGTGCCATCGCGACGGTGTCGATCACACGGCTCATCGCAATGGCGGGCTTGCCGACCATGGCCAGTTCCGCATTCAGGAAGCGCATGTCGAACCCGGCATTGTGCGCGACCAGGGTCGCATCGCCGAGAAACTCGAGCAGATCCTCGACGCCTGCGCCAAACAGCGGCTTGTCGGCGAGAAACGCATCGCCCAGGCCATGCACCTTCTCGGCTTCGGGCGGCATCGGGATTTCGGGATTGAAATAGGCGTGGAAGGTGCGGCCCGTCAGGCTGCGACCGACCATCTCGATACACCCGATTTCCACCATCCTGTGTCCTTCATCAGGGGACAGGCCGGTGGTTTCGGTATCGAAAATGATCTCTCTCATTTCCGATACTATTGGACCGATTTGCTCATCGTGCAAGGGCCGAACGTAAATTCTGAAGCAGCCTGCGCACCGCCTGTCGCGTCGCCAATTTGGTGCCGCCGGTGGGGATCACCCAATCGGCATGCGCGCGCTTGTGGTGATCAGCCATCTGCAGGTGACGGATATGGCGCAGGCGTGCCGCGGTCATGCCCGGGCGGGCGAGCACGCGCTTGCGCTGCTGCCACAGCGCCGCGGAGACGACCACGATGCCATCGACATTCTGGGTACCGCCTTTCTCGAACAGCAGCGGGATATCGAACACGATGATCCGGCGCGACCGGTGGGCGCGGACGAAGGCGGCGCGCGAGCGCGCCACCGCCGGATGCACGATATGCTCGAGCCTTTTCAGCGCCACCGGATTGCCGAACACCGCCGCACCCAGCTTCGCACGGTCGACACCTTGCGGCCCTGTCGTGCCGGGAAACGCGGCCTCGATCGCGGGCAGCAGCGCTCCGCCCGGTCCCTGCAGCACATGTACCTCGGCATCGGCATCGAACACCGGCACGCCCTCGGCGCGCAGCATCTTCGCCACCGCCGATTTGCCCATGCCGATCGATCCGGTCAGCCCCAGCACCAGTGGCCGATGACGATGGTGCGGCGGCAGGCGCTTGATCGGTGCCATCATGCCAGCAGCAATGCCCGGAGCTCATCGTCGCGGTTCCGCGGGGGAGCGGCACCGAAGAAGATTTCGAAGGCGAGCGCTGCCTGGCCGATCAGCATCTCGAGCCCGTCGACCGTCTCGAGCCCGCGCGCCCGCGCCGCCTTCAGCAGCCCGGTTTCGAGCGGATTGTAGACAATGTCATAGACCAGCGCGCTCTCGGGCAGCGGCAAAAGGTCGAGCACCAGCGGGTCGAAACCCTTCATGCCCAAGGGGCTCGTGTTGACCAGCAGATCGACCTCGCCCAGCGGATCGTCCATGCCGCGCACCTGGCCCTTGAGCGCGAAGCTCGCAAGCAGCCCCATGGCTTTCAGGGGATTGCGCGCATGGATTGTCACGCTGGCGACCTCCATTCGGGCGAGCGCGAACAGCACCGCCCGCGCCGCCCCGCCCGCGCCGATCAGCGCGACATCTGCACCGGTAAAATCGCTCTGCCCGAGCGGTGCGTAGAAACCGCCGGCATCGGTGTTGGTGCCGAACAGCGCGCCCTGTTCATCGCGCGCGATCGTGTTCATCGCCCCGATGCTGCTGCGCACATCGCCCGGATCGGCGACATGCTCCATCACCGCAATCTTGTGCGGAATGGTGACATTGCACCCGCGCCAGAGCGGATCGGCACGGCGCTGGGCGATATAATCGGCCAGCGCGTCGGGCGTGACATGGCAGGCGCGATACTCGGCTTCCATCCCCAGCGTTTTGAGCCAGAAATTGTGGATCAGCGGCGATTTGCTGTGCGCGATCGGGTCGCCGATCAACTCGGCATAGGGTTGGGACATGGGAAACCCTTGGGTCTGCGTCCCTCGACTTCGCTCGGGACAAACGGAGGGGGTAAGGCGGACTCTGCTGAAACCCTTGCCGATTTTCCAAGCGGATGAATCAGCTCGGCATCAGTTCGCGTTCGCGCAGGAAGCCGAGCAGCGGCAGCAGCGGCATGCCCTGGACGGTGAACACATCGCCCTCGATATGGCTGAAAAGCTGGGCTCCCGCACCCTCTATCTCGTAGCAACCCACCGTATATCCAATGGTTTCCCAGTGCTTTTCCACATAGTCACGGACAAAGGCAGGGCCCAGCGGACGCACGTGCATCACCGCCTTGCCGACATGCCGCCAGATCGGCCGACCGCCCTCGACGATGACGGCGGCGCTCCACAATTTGTGCGGCTTGCCCGACAGCGATTCGAGCTGGCGGATCGCATCGTCGGGGGTCTGCGGTTTGCTCAGCATCTCGCCTTCGCTGGTTTCCAGGATCTGGTCGGAGCCGAGCACCATCGCCTCGGGCCGCCGGGTGCCGACGCGCATCGCTTTGGCTTCTGCCAGGGCATCGGCGATATCGCGAGGGGAGGTGCCCTCGGCATGGAGCGAGGCACGGATCGAGGATTCATCGATATGCGCCGCCACGACCGAGAAAGGCACATCGGCAGCATCGAGCATGGCCCGGCGTGCGGTGCTCTGCGATGCGAGTATCAGCATTTCCATCGTCCTTATGCCCGAAGCAAACTAGGCTTTATCCATCGGCTCGGTCGCCTGCCGCCTGTTTTCGCGCGCGGCTTCGCGCTCGTTGAACAGGTTGATGATCGCCGCCGCCGATTCCTCGATCGATCGACGCGTCACGTCGATCACCGGCCAACCATTATCCGCAAACATCCGCCTGGCAAAGGCCAGCTCGGCCTTCACCTTCTCGTCATTGACATAATCGGTTTCGGGGGCCTGGTTCAAGGACAACAGCCGGTTGCGGCGCACCGCGATCAGCCGTTCGGGATTGGTCGTCAGCCCCACCACCAGCGGATGCCTGAGCGTGAACAGCGCGGAAGGCGGCGGCGATTCGATCACGATCGGGATGTTCGCGGTCTTGTAGCCGCGATTGGCGAGATAGATCGAGGTCGGCGTCTTGGACGAGCGCGAGACGCCGGCGAGCACGATGTCCGCCGCCTCCCAATTCTCCCAGTTCTGCCCGTCATCATGCGCGATCGTGAACTGGATCGCTTCCACGCGTGCGAAATAGGCGGCATCGAGCACATGCTGTCGGCCCGGCCGCGCCTTGGCCGCCTGGCCGAGCAGATTGGACAAGGCATCACTCACCGCATCGAGCGCGGGCACCATCGGCAGCCCGAGCACGCGGCAGCGCCGCTCGAGCTTGGCGCGGATATCGGGATTGACCAAGGTGAACAGCACCAGCCCCGGATTGGCCGCGACCTCGTCCAATATCCGGTCGAGATGCGTTTCGGAACGCACCATTGGCCAGAAATGCTTGATGATCTCCACCGCGTCAAACTGCGCCAGCGCCGCCTTGGCGATGTTCTCCAGGGTCTCTCCCGTGGAATCTGACAAGAGGTGCAGGTGAAAGCGGCTCATGCCCATGGTCTGTGGGCAGCGCGGGGATAAATCAAGGCATGATATTGTGGGCAAAACCGGGGATGGTTTTGCTCCCCCCTGACCCGAGATTCCTCACAGGGCTTGTCCACAAGTGAAAGCTTTACCCACAGGCTGTTGATAGCGGGCACAAATTTGCCGACTCGTCAGGCTGCTGCGATTTGGCGACTGTCAATCTGTCGATACATAGGGCAAGAAAGCGTCATGCCGGTTTTCCAGCGGCTTTCTTCAACAGAATCCCTATATAAAGGATATAAGAATTAAGATGGGTGGGGACACAATGCAGACGACGGCGCGCAAGGCGCCCTTGCTCGATTGCCTGAACGGACATGTGGCCAAGGTGCCGCCGATGTGGATGATGCGCCAGGCCGGGCGCTATCTTCCCGAATATCGCGCGCTGCGGGCGGAAAAGGGCGGCTTTCTCGAGCTGGTCTATGACAGTCCGGCGGCCGCCGAGATCACGCTGCAGCCGCTGCGCCGGTTCGCGCTCGATGCCGCGATCCTGTTTTCCGATATCCTGATCGTCCCCTATGCGATGGGCCAGGATCTGAAATTCCTGGTGGGCGAGGGGCCGCATCTGTCGCCCCGGTTGCTCGATCATGCGCTGGAGAGCCTTGTCGCGGTCCCTGAGCGGCTCGAGGCGATCTACGAGACCGTGCGGCTGGTCAGGGCCGAGCTTGCGCCTGAAAAGACGTTTCTGGGCTTTGCAGGGTCGGCCTGGACCGTTGCGACCTATATGGTCAACGGCGAGGGCAGCAAGGACCAGCACGCAACACGCGAATATGCCTATCGCGATCCCGCCGGTTTTCAGGCGCTCATCGACGGAATCGTCGATCTCACCATCGAATATCTGATCGGCCAGATCGATGCCGGCGTCGATGCCGTCCAGATTTTCGACAGCTGGTCGGGTTCGCTCGCCCCGGCGCAGTTCGAACGCTGGGTGATCGCGCCCAATGCGCGCATTGCCGCAGCCATCCACGAAGCACGCCCCGGCGTGCCGGTGATCGGTTTCCCCAAGGGTGCAGGCGAGAAGCTTGCCGCCTATGCCCGCGAAACCGGCGTCGATGCGCTGGGGCTCGACGAGACGATCGATCCGGTCTGGGCTGCCGCCAATATTCCGGCGCATCTGCCCGTCCAAGGCAATCTCGACCCGCTGGCGCTGCTGGCGGGCGGCGAGCAGATGGAAAATGCGGTCCGGCATATCCTGCGCACGTTCGAGGGACGGCCGCATATTTTCAACCTGGGGCACGGCATATTGCAGCAGACCCCCATTGAACACGTGCATGCACTGCTTACACTGGTGAAGCAGGGCGTATGACCGCCCTGCCGCCTCAACCGGTGTGACTGGCGGCAGAACCCATGAACGAGCTTCTTCTGACAACGGATTATGTTCTCTCCATGCTCTATCTCTGGCTGAAAGCGGCGCACCTCATCTTCGTCATCTTCTGGATGGCCGGCCTGTTCATGATGCCGCGCTTCCTGGTCTATCATCAGGAGGCCGAGCACGGCTCCGAAGAGGCGACGCGCTGGATCGACCGCGAGAACAAGCTGCGAAAGATCATCCTCAACCCCTCGCTGATCATAGTCTGGGTGCTGGGGCTGGTGCTGGCGAGCCAGGGCAACTGGTGGACCGCCGGCTGGCTGCACGCCAAGCTGCTCTTCGTGCTGCTTTTGAGCGGCTATCATGGCTGGATGATCGGCTATGCGAAGAAGCTGGCTCGCGGCGAGCGCAAGCTTACCGGCAAGCAGCTGCGGCTGATCAACGAGGTTCCGGGCGTCGCTGCCGCGGTGATCGTGATCCTGGTGATCGTGAAGCCGTTCTAGTCGCGAAGACTTTCGCCTGACCACGTCCGCTCACCCTGAGCAGCGGGCGCAGCCCGCGTAGTCGAAGGGCCCGCGCCCACGCTGGCCATATAGCGGGGCCTGCGACAGGCCCAGGCTGAGCGGGGGTGGTGGAGATTGCGCCCAGGCCTCCACCCATCGCAGCCCGGATTGACTTTCGCCGCTCTCGGCCCTATTTCCGATCCCGTCCCGTCCGGGACCTTCGACGACCCGCTTCACCAGTGACCGGATTACCGGTTGGGCGTCCCGCATCTCTTTCCTGACTGCCGCGTTTCCATTTTTGGCGGCACCCTTCCCACGGAATCCTGCACCTCATGCATCTCAAAGAACTCAAGCAGAAAACCCCCGCCGAACTCGTCACCATGGCCGAAGAGCTGGGCGTCGAGGGCGCATCGACGCTTCGCCGCCAGGACCTGATGTTCGCGATCCTCAAGGAACTGGCCGAAGACGGCGAGCAGATCATGGGTCTGGGCACCATCGAGGTGCTGTCCGACGGTTTCGGGTTCCTGCGCAGCCCCGAGGCGAACTATCTCGCCGGGCCCGATGACATTTACGTCAGCCCCAACCAGGTGCGCCGCTTCGGCCTGCGCACCGGTGATACGGTGGAAGGCGAAATCCGCGCGCCGCGCGATGGCGAGCGCTATTTCGCGCTGACCAAGCTCACTGCGGTCAATTTCGACGATCCCGATGTCGTGCGTCACCGCGTCAATTTCGACAACCTGACCCCGCTCTACCCGAACGAGAAGTTGCGGCTCGACACGCTCGACCCGACGGTCAAGGACAAGTCGGCGCGGGTCATCGACATCGTCTCGCCGCAGGGCAAGGGCCAGCGCGCGCTGATCGTCGCGCCGCCGCGCGTCGGCAAGACCGTGCTGCTGCAGAACATTGCCAAGGCGATCACCGACAACCATCCCGAAGTCTTCCTGATCGTGCTGCTGATCGACGAGCGCCCGGAAGAAGTCACCGACATGCAGCGCAGCGTGAAGGGCGAGGTCATCAGCTCAACCTTTGACGAACCCGCGCAGCGCCACGTCCAGGTCGCCGAAATGGTGATCGAGAAGGCCAAGCGTCTGGTCGAGCACAAGAAGGATGTCGTCATCCTGCTCGATTCGATTACGCGTCTGGGCCGTGCCTATAACACCGTCGTGCCCTCGTCGGGCAAGGTGCTGACCGGCGGTGTCGATGCCAATGCGCTGCAGCGTCCCAAGCGCTTCTTCGGTGCCGCGCGCAATATCGAGGAAGGCGGTTCGCTCTCGATCATCGCCACCGCGCTGATCGATACCGGCAGCCGCATGGACGAGGTCATCTTCGAAGAATTCAAGGGCACCGGCAACAGCGAAATCGTGCTGGATCGCAAGGTCGCCGACAAGCGTATCTTCCCCGCGCTCGATGTCGGAAAGTCCGGCACGCGCAAGGAGGAACTGCTCGTGGAGAAGGATATTCTTTCCAAGATGTGGGTGCTGCGCCGCATCCTCATGCAGATGGGCACCGTCGACGCGATGGAGTTCCTGCTCGACAAGATGAAGGATTCGAAGACCAACGAAGACTTCTTCGATTCCATGAACCAGTAATCCTTCAGGGCTGCGACACCCATCATGATGGAACTTTGGAACCATATCGTTGCCGATTTCTCGAATATCGGCTCCCCGTCCGCCCTGGCCGCCTTCGGCCAGGTGCTGATGATCGACGTGCTGCTGGCGGGTGACAATGCCATCGTCGTCGGTGCGCTGGCGGCGGGCCTGCCTGCCGATCAGCGCAAGAAGGTGATCCTGATCGGCATCATCGCCGCTCTGGTGCTCCGCATCGGCTTCGCGCTGGTCGTCACCCAGCTCATGCAGATCGTCGGGCTGATCTTCGCCGGCGGACTGTTGCTGCTCTGGGTTTCGTGGAAGATGTACCGCGAGCTGCAACCGGCGGGCGCGAACGGTGGCTCACCCGAGATCGAGGGCGACGAGCATAGCGGCGTCGCACCGGCCAAGAGCTTTGCCGCTGCCGCCTGGGCGGTTGCGGTGGCCGATGTCAGCATGAGCCTCGACAATGTGCTCGCGGTGGCAGGCGCGGCGCGCGAACATCCCGGCATCCTCATCGTCGGCCTGATCTTGTCGGTCGCGCTGATGGGCATCGCGGCCAATTTCATCGCCAAATATATCGAGCGCTATCGCTGGATCGCCTATATCGGCCTGGCCGTGATCCTCTATGTCGCGGGCAAGATGATCTATGACGGGTTCGTCGATCCCGGCGTCGGCGTGGTGACGCTGTTCAGCTGATCATTCGGTAACGCGAAAAATTTCCTCCCCGCCGGTGTTCGATCCCTGATAGGATCGCGCCATCGGTCGGGGAGGATTTTTGCATGAAGCGGGTATGGCTTTCAGGAATGGTGCTGGCCTGTCTCGCGAGCGGTCCGCTGATTGCCAGGGAGAAGGCGCAGATCGCCGCCTCGGCCGAAATCGGGCGAAACATCACTCTGTTCGAGCTTCCCAAGGGGTCGCGCCCGCACGATGTTGCGCCTGCGCCCGATGGCAAGATCTGGTACACCGCACAGAAACAGGGCGCGCTCGGCATTCTCGATCCTGCCACCGGGCAGGTCGTGCAGGTGCCGCTCGGCTCGGACTCGGCCCCCCATGGGGTCATCCAGGGGCCAGACGGCATGGCCTGGATCACCGATGGCGGGCAGAACGCGATCGTCCGCTACAACCCCGCAAGTGGCAAGCTCGATATATGGAAGCTCCCCGAGGACACGGGCTATACCAACCTCAATACCGGTGCCTTCGACCGGCAGGGCACCCACTGGTTCACCGGCCAGAATGGCATTTACGGGCGCGTGAGCGCCGCTGACGGCAAGGTGCAGGTCTGGAAGGACCCCAAGGGCCGCGGCCCCTATGGCATCGCCACCGCGCCCGATGGCAATGTCTGGTATGTGTCGCTCGCGGGCAGCCATCTGGCAAAGATCGACAGCGCCACCGGCGAGATCAGCGTGATCGAGCCGCCGACGAAAGATGCCGGGCTGCGCCGCGTCTGGGCGGACAGCAAGGGCGATCTGTGGATCACCGGGTGGAACAGCGGCGAGCTCTATCGTTACCGGCCTTCGGCCAAGAGCTGGAAGAGCTGGAAGCTGCCGGGAGCCGCCGCCAAGGCCTATGCGGTCTATGTCGACGAGCGCGACATGGTCTGGGTCAGCGATTTCGGCGACAATTCGACCCGGGTGTTCGATTCGCGCAGCCAGAAATTCGTCCAGCGCTATCCCGGCAGTGGCGAGGGGGCGAATGTCCGCCAGATCCTGGGCCGCAAGGGCGAGGTGTTCCTGCCTGAATCGGGCACCGAACGGCTGATGGTCATCCGGACCGAAAAATGAAGCTCTGGACGCTGTTGCTGGCCGTGCTGGCCGTATCGCCAGGTGTTGCACTGGCCCAGGCTGCGAACCAGGATGGTGAACGCGCTTTCCAGCGCTGCTATAGCTGCCATTCGGTCAAGAAGGGTGAGACTGGTCTAAGCGGGCCTAATCTCGATCAGTTGAGCAAACGCCCGATCGCCGGCGACAGGACCTTTGCCTATTCCAAGGCTTTCAAGACCTTTGCCGCCGCGAATCCACGCTGGACACCCGAGCTGCTCGACCGCTTTCTCACCGATCCCGAGGCACTGGTGCCCGGCAACCAGATGGGCTTTTTCGGCTTGCGCAAGGCCGAAGAGCGCGCGGCGATCGTCGCGTATCTGCTGGAGGGAAAATAACCGATAAGGTTAAGAAAATTCGTCACCCCCGCGAAGGCGGGGGGCTCGCTTGCCTGAAACCGAAGGCCCGAAGCGGAATTCCCGCGTTCGCGGGAATGACGGAAATGGCAATACGATCAGCTCGCCTTGGCCAGCATCTCGCCCATCTTCTCCCAGACCTTGTTCACCGCCTTCAAGGGCCGCACCATCACCTTGAAGTCCTCGATCTTTCCTTCCGCATTCCAGCGGACCATGTCGACTCCGTTGACCTGGATACCATCGAGCACGAGCGCGAATTCGAGCACGGCGGTGTCGCCGTCGACGATCTGGCGGACATAATGGAAGCTGTCATTGCCCAGCACATGCGCGGCGGCGTGGAGATAGGCGAAGACCTTGGCCTTGCCTTCCTGCGGGGTGTGGACGACGGGCGAGTGGAACACTGCGTCGTCCGCCAACATGGCATTTAGCTTTTCGGGGTCCGAGCCGCCATGCATGTAATCGTGCCAGGCGGCGATTCCGGCTTGTGCGATGCTCATGCCAGATGCTCCGCGAAAAAGGCGGCGGTGCGGCCGTCGGCGAGCTGCGCGCCGGCCTCGTCGCGGCGGTTGCCCATCTCGGCGGCAAAGCCGTGATCGAGCCCTTCATAGTCGTGCAACGTCACCTTGGGGTGATCGTCCAGCCCGGCATGGATCGCCGCCTGCGCCTCGGGCCCGACAAGATGGTCGGCGGTAGGGATGTGCAGCATCAGGGGATTGGCGATCGCGTGCGCTTCCCCGAGCATCTGGTCGATCATCACGCCATAATAGCCGACGCTGGCGTCGATATCGGTGCGCGCGGCGACCATATAGGCGAGCTTTCCGCCGAGACAGTATCCGACCGCGCCGACCTTGGCGACGCCGTCCAGCTCGCCGATGCCGGAACGGATCGCGCGGATCGTCGCCTCGATATCCTTGACGCCGTCATTGGGATCATATTGGCCGAAATAGCCGAACGCTTCCTGCAGCTCGGCCTCGATATCGGGGTCGAGCTCGATACCCGGCTTGATCCGCCAGAACAGATCGGGCGCGACCGCGAGATAGCCCTGCGCGGCCCAGCCATCGCACTTCTGGCGAATGCCAGGGTTCACGCCGAAAATCTCCTGGATCACGATGATCGCGGCCTTTGGCGTGCCTTCGGGCGCGGCGACATAGGCGTCGAAGCTGGCGTCGTGGTCGAAAGTGGCGATGCTGTGCGTCGAACCCATTCTACTCTCCATCATCAATTCGATTGATTTGTGACCCGTTTATACCCACTTTGCCCGTGCTGATAAGCGTGAATCCGGGGCTTGGGGGCCTTTGCGCTG
>FWWM01004429.1_pt1 | contig 32779 bp, 55 predicted proteins | sample 2228351 | NCBI WGS metagenome assembly FWWM01 (sample SAMEA103939774, study PRJEB20133) | metagenome
CGCGTGCGCGAGGACGACCGGGTTTCGGAAGCAGTGGACCTCTGGAACGCCATGGCCAGTCGAACCGGGTTGAGCCGGGTGAGCAAGCTGACCGAGGACCGCCGGAAGAAAATCCGGGCCCGCCTTGCCGACGCCAGTTGGGAGCAATTCACCGAGGCCATCGCGGCGGTCGAAAGGTCCCCGTTCTGTCGAGGCGACAGCACGGACGGATGGCGAGCCGACTTCGATTTTCTCCTTCAGCCCAAAAGCTTCAACCGCCTGATCGAGGGTAGTTATGACCGAGCATCATCACGAAACGGAACGTCCCAGCGTATGGGCGGAAACGGTGGGTCAGGTGGCTCGTCGGGCGGAAGGAGCACGCCTCTCGACGCCGCTGAACGCTGGCTCGCACGCCGTGCTGCCCAGTGAGCAGGAATTTATTTCGATCATCACGCCGTGCTTCAGCCTCGTCGCGCCTGTCGGCATGACTGGTGACGGACAGGACATCTGGCTCGAAAGCGCCACGATCGCCCTGGCTGACATCCCGGTCGACCTGCTGCGCGCTGGCGCCAAGGCGGCGATGTCGACGGCTGATCACCCTTCCAAGATCGTCCCGGCGATCATCAAGGAAGTTGATCGGCTGCGCGCCTCACACAACCGCACGGCATCTAACCGCGTGTGGGAGGGAGCGGACAACGCACCGAACGTTCTGCCAGCGCCTGGTGGCGAGCGCCCGACCTCCGACGAAGTGGACGCCATCTGCAAGCAATTCTCGGTCGGCCGGTATTCCAAGGCTGCGGATGTCACGACCGGACGCCCAGCGCCGATGTCGCTGGATCCGAACCGGCCGTGCCGCAAGCCGACGCGCGCCGATTACCTCGCCATGGGGATCAGCGCCGATGTGCTCGACGCGATCGAGGCTGAGGAAGAGGCGAAGAAGCGCGCTGAGAAGGGCATGGCGGCGTGATGACCCCCTACCCCTCCAGCGCGGCTGCCAGTGCGGTGCGGACCCAATCGGGGCCGCGTGCGACGACTTGCGCTCGGACTTCTGCCGGTAGCGCCACGGTGTATTTCGGCATCGTCTCGCCGGTCGAAGCCTTCCGCCCCGACCGGCCCTTTACGCCGCCCTTGCCTGGGATACCGGGCATGTCAGGACTGCCTTTGCGGGGTGGTGTGGCCCAGCCCGAGCTTGACCTTTTCAAGGTACTCGCATTCCACGCACTGCATTTGCATAGGCTCTCCATGCTTCAGCGCAGGGGTTGTACGCACTTCGTACATACCGCAGTCGCAACGCACGGACCATTTGCCTTTTTTCCCCTTTTTGCGCCCAAGCCAGCCAACGACCACCAGTCGATTAAATCTTTGGCCTCGGAAATCTTCCCATCCTGCAATTCTTGGAATTGGGGAGAAATCTGGCGGAACGATCGCATGATAAAAATCGCCGCTTGGCACCCGGTTATTGGGGGAAAACTGAACTCCAGAGCCGATGACACGGGCGGCAACCCTATCAACAGGCTGGCTGGTCGGGTCAATCTTTTTCATGGCTTATCCAGCAGTCACGACCAGATCGTCACCGCCACCGATTTCCTCGGGGACCGACGCGTAGTCGGCATAGCCAGCATCGCGCGCCATCAGGTCCAGAGCTTCGGCTTCGGTAGCAGCTTCGTACTGACCCAGAACGATGCCCGAAGCGATGTTGGTGATGGTGTAGGTGGTCATCTCAGTGTCTCCGTTGCGTCTGATGTTCTAAGTATACCCAAAACATACAGCCGTCAAGCGGGTTCCGCAGATTTTTCGCACACGGAGCATTTTTATGCCCGCGCTGCGTGAGACCGGACTGACCCCGATGCTGATCGGTATGCTGCGCGCCGATGCCGCCACACGCAAGCGGGTCGCAGCCAATCCGGATCCAGTAGCACGACGACACGGCCTCTCGCCCGAGACGGTCGGATTTTACCTCAAGTATATGGGAGAAGGATGATGGAGAAGGAAACGGCAGGTCAGATGCTCGAACGCTTGGGCACCGATGCGATGGCGTGGGCGCGTGAGTTCGTTGAGCAGTATCCCGATGTCGATCTGCTTGGCGGGCCGCTGAAGGATGACGCTACGGGCGTGATGGTGGGGTGGTTCGCCAATGCGATGGCCATGGCTGAGCGCGCTGGATACGATGCTGGAATGATGGCGCAGGCTGGTATGGTGCCGCCTGACACCTCTGCCAGCGACACTGCTTGGGATAGCCGCAATCATCCTGACCGAGTGGCCGACTACGTGCCATGCGGTGACGCGGCGCTGCACAACCTGATGCACCCGTATGATCCCGTACCCCTCCCCGCCGCGCAGGTCAGCGGGAATTCCCGCGCACCCTCCGACGAGATCGCCAAGCGCATGGAGGCGCTGGTGCGGGCGCTTGCCGAAAGCCGCTATGGCATTTCGCTCGCTGACGAAGCCCGCGCGATCGTCGCCCTGCTGCCCGAGCCGGTGGATGCGGATTTGGTCGAGGCGCGGAGCATCATTGCAGACGCCTTCCGTGACTACAGTGGCGATGAAGGCGACGACAGCGCTCGCATGGTCGAGGAAGGCAAGATGGACGATGGCGGGTCGGTAAAGCGGATCGTCGACTACGCCCGCCGTCTCCGCGCCCTTGAGCGCGACAGCAGGGAGGGGTGAGGTGAATATCGAGCGCTGTGAGCATTGCGGGGAGATTATCCCCGATACCAGTAGCCCCTTGGACAGCGCAGACTTGCGAGAGGCCGCGAGGCTGATGGCGGATCTGCAGAACGATCCTTTGACCGAAGACCGAGTACTCGCCTTGGTCATTAATGCGATCAGGGCCGGGCGCCAAATGCAGCAAGAGGACGCGCGTTAATGGGCCGTCCTTGCCTCCCCGCGCCGGATGACTTTGCCGAGACGTTCGTGACGCACGGATGGGAGGCGAAGGACATCCTCAACATGGACACAGCCCGCTTCAAGAGGTCGCTGACGGCGTTCGGTGACGATCTCAAGCGACGCCGCAAAAATTATGTGCTCGGGCGGCGACTTTCCTCCCTAAAAGTCGGGCAGCGTCAGGTGTAGTTGGTATGGCGCTATGGAAGACGGCGCCCAGCAAAATACAGGCAATTTAGAGGGTGGGGTCGCGAACCTCACCAACGCCGGGAAAGGCCGCCCTAAAGGCGTGCCGAACAAGACTACTGCCCTTCTCAAGGATGCCATCATTCAGGCCGCGATCAAGGCTGGTGGAGAAGGCGAGGACGGGGGCTTAGTCGGGTATCTGGTCACTCAGGCCAAGGAATATCCGAAGGGCTTCCTCCCGCTTCTCGGGAAGGTGCTTCCGATGCAGCTCGCTGGAGACGATGGCGAGCCGCTTGTTATCAAGATCGTGAAGCCGGATGCCTGAGGTAAGCCTGCCTCATCAATGGTCGCCGCGCGAGTACCAAACCGACCTTTGGCGGTACATGCACGGTGGTGGCAAGCGCGCCATCGCCATTTGGCCGCGTCGACACGGCAAGGACGATGTGGCGCTGCATTACACGGCCTGCGCGGCCCATGAGCGGGTCGGGGTGTACTGGCACCTCCTACCACAGCAGAATCAGGCCCGTAAGGCGATTTGGGACGCTGTGAACCCCCACACCGGGCGGCGTCGTATTGACGATGCGTTCCCTTCCGAAATTCGCGAAACGACGCGCGAGCAGGACATGCTCATCCGCTTTAAATCGGGTTCGACCTGGCAGGTCATAGGCTCGGATAATTACGACGCACTGGTGGGCACCCCCCCGGTTGGCGTCGTCTTCTCCGAATGGGCACTGTCCAACCCGCAGGCGTGGTCACTGATCCGCCCCATCCTTGCCGAGAATGGCGGGTGGGCGATGTTCATCACCACACCCCGTGGTCGCAACCATGCCTATCGCATGTACGAGATGGGCAAAGCGTCGGATGATTGGTTTGCTGAGCGCCTGACCGCTACCGAAACCAGCGTGTTTTCGGCTGAGACGCTGGCCAGCGAGCGCGCTGAGATCATCCTTGAGCGTGGCGAGGACGATGGCGACGCCATCTACCAGCAGGAGTACATGACCAGCTTCAGCGCTGGCCTGCCTGGCGCCTATTACGCCAAGACCATTGATCGACTTGAGGCTGAGGGGCGTATTACCGCCGTCCCTTACAACCCGCAAATGCAGGTCCACACTGCGTGGGATTTGGGGCGGAATGACCAGACCGCGATCTGGTTTGTGCAGCGGCATGGTACCGGCTGGGCTGTGATTGACTACCTGGTCAACACCAGTGTCGGAATTGACTGGTACGTCAAGCAGGTCCGCGACAAGCCGTATAATTACGGCGAGCATCTTATGCCGCACGATGCCGAAAACGAGCATCTGGTGAGCGCCACGGGATCCATCCAGCAGACAGCGGAGGGGATGGGCCTCAAGGGCATCCGCATTGTTCCGCGCACCTCCAGCGTCGCCAACGACATCAACGAGGTCCGGCAGATTCTGCCGCTCTGCTACTTCGACAAAGAGAAGACATCAAAGGGCGTTGACGCTCTACGTGCCTATCGTCGCATCTGGGATGAGAAGCTGCGTGCCTATCGCGACACGCCGCTGCACGACTGGGCAAGCGACCCTGCCGACGCCTTCCGCACATTCGCGATCGGTAAGCCGCAGGACAAGCTGGCCGCCCGCACCATCGACTATTCGCAGCTTTCGAGGGGGATCGTGTGATGCTGCCAGAATACCCCGACGCCTTCCTGCAATTCCTGCGCACCGAACAGTCGCGCGGCTATGACACGTCGTTGGAGGATCAGCGTGCCACTGCGCTCAGCTTCTACCAGGGGAAGCCCTACGGCGATGAGGTCGAGGGTCGCTCGCAGGCCGTGACGCGTGACGTTGCCGAGGTGGTGGACACTTCGCTGGTCGGCATCCTGAACACGATCCTGGCCAGCGGCAAGGCGGTCGAGTTCGAGACGGAGCCGGAAGAGCAGACGGACGAGAACGGCCAGCCCGTCATGCGCCCCGGTCCGCCCGATGAGCAGGGCCAGCCCGGCGAGCCGAAGCCCGTCATCGTGGACTATGGCGAGGAAGCGACCGCAGCCGTCCGCTATCACTTCATGCGCAAGCAGAAGGGATACCGCATCCTCCACGACGCCCTGAAGGCGGGCAAGTTGGAGAAAACCGGCATCGTCAAGACGTTTGCCGAGCCTCAGCCGCCCGTGCTGGAGCAGCGACAGGTGCTGGTAGACGAGATGGTCGAGGATGCTGACGGATACTCGGTCGACGGTCTGCGCGTTGTCGAAGCCGAGCCCCGTGATGAAGCGGTATGGATCGTCACCGTTGAGGTCCCGCAGCCCCCCGTCTTCCGTGACCGTGCCGTCCCGAACGAGTATTTCCGCGTTTCGCCAGACGCCGATGATCTGGACGAGGCGGTCTATGTCGGTGACCGCTCGCAGAAGTCGATCAGCGATCTGGTCAAGCTGGGCTACGACCCGGCGCTGCTGGAAACTCTGGTAGGTGCAGGCGCTGGCGGTGAGGCTGTCGAGAAAGCGCGCGACGCCGATCGCAGCAACACCAAGGATAGCGTGGGGCGCCGGACGGGCGCGAACAAGCTGGTCTGGCTGGAGGAGGAATATCCTCTCTATGACTTGAACGGCGATGGCATCGCGGAACGCCTGTTCGTGCACCGTGTCGGCAACGTCATCTTGAACGTCATGGAGGTGGACGAACAGCCCTACTCCATATGGTCCCCCTTCCCTGCCGCGCACCGCCTCGTTGGCGACAGCACGGCCGACAAGACGATGGACATTCAGCGCATCCGCTCGGTGCTGCTGCGTTCCGGCCTTGATAGTCTGTACCTCTCGACCGCGCCTCGCACGCTGATCGCTGAGGAAGCGATGACGGTCGACACGATTGACGACCTTCTGACGGTACGGCCTGGCGGTCTGATCCGGTACAAGGGAAGCAGCGCACCGACACCGCTACAGCAGCAGGACACCAGTGCGCTGGCGTTCCAGGGTATGGAGATGATGTCGGCAGAGCGGGAAAGTCGCACTGGCGTCACGCGCCAGTCGCAGGGCCTGAACCCCGACACGATGAATAAGACCGCGACCGGCATGGGGATGCTCATGGCGCAGTCGCAGCAGATCGAGCTGTATATCACCCGCAATTTCGCGGAGGGCATCGTCGCGAGCATCTTCGCCAAGCGGTATCGTTTGATGCGGAAGTACGGACAACCGTTCCGCATGAAGATCGAGGGCAAGTACCGCACGGTAGACCCCCGCCGTTGGCCCGCCGAGATCGACATGAACATCAATGTCGGCATCGGTACGGGCAACAAGGACCAGAAGCTCGCAGCCCGTAACGCGCTGTTCCAGATCCAGCAGGGCATCGTCGCCAATGGCGGTCGGATCGTTGGCGAGGATCAGGTCTATCAGAACGTTCGCGGCTTCGTGCAAGATAGCGGATTGGGATCGCCGTCCGACTATGTGCTGAACCCGGCCGATTTGCCCCCAGCCCCGCCGCGTCAGGACCCGGAAGCGGTCAAGGCGCAGGCCGATGCGCAGACGCAACAGGCGAAGGATCAGCAGGCGCATGAGATGGCCATGAGCCGCCTTCATTTGCAGCAGGCGGAGGCCGATGCGTCCAATGAACTGAAGGCCCGGCAGCAGGAATTCGACTTGGCGGCGGCCCGAGAGAAGCAGGCGCTGGCGGATGATCTGGCGCGCGGCAAGGCGGCATTTGAGGCTGAGATGGCGATGCAGCGCCAGCAATTCGACATGCGCCTTGCCGAAGAGCGGCTCGCCTTCGACCAGAAGATTGCGCGCGAGAAGGCGTCTGCTTCTGAAGGCGATGGTCTGCCTGACCTGCGCCCTGGCGGGGACCTCGACAAATGAGCGAGCAGGTAGAGCTTCGGTGCTGGGCAATCGAGAAGGCCGTCGAGTGCGGCCGGTTCGGCGACTGCGTGGGCGCCGCTGCCGAGATCGTGGCCTTCGTTCTCGGTGCGAAGGTTGAGTTCGTCCTGAACGATCAGGAGCATAGCAATGAGCGATGAAGTAAACCGCATGGCACGGGCTGAGCGGGCGTCCGAGGTGATGCAGGAGTTCATCACCCCCGCCATGTCCGTGATCCGCGACGAGTATCTGGGTAAGCTGCGCGAGGTGGCTGCCAAGCACCCGATGCGCGGTGAGCCGCTGGCGATGGTCGAGAAACTGTCGACCGCGCTCAAGATCGTAGATCAGCTTGAGGTGCAGATGCGCGCTCTGATCGCCGATGGCGATGCGGCGAAGGCTGATGCAGCCCGAGCTGACCAGTTGGCCCGACTGAATACGGAGCAGCGTCGCTATGCCGGATACTGACCATATCGCAACCCGTCGTTGGTGCTTTGAAAAGGCATCCGCCGTCTTGCCGGGAGGCGAGGCGCGTTTTGCCGTGGCGTATGCTCAAGAACTCTTCGAGTGGGTCACCGAAGGGAAAATGACCGAAGCATCAAAGCGCTGTTTAGACAGCCGCAATGATGCGGAAGTGCTGGACCGCCTACCAGAACAAGCGGAGCCGTAGATGCTGAGCGAGACGCGAAATATGTCCGCTATTTCGACCGAGCTAACGGCCGTGGATGACGCCCCTGCCCCGATCGCAGAGGCATACCAGCGCCTGCTGGACGCACAGCGCGATAACCGAGCGATGCCGCCTGAAGAGCGCGCGGCCCGCGACAAAGCCACCGAACACGCAAGCGAACGACGCCGGATCAAGCGGCGGATGTGGAAACCCTTCTGAGGAGCATGGACATGGACACCCTGACCGACACCGCCCCCATCGACGTGCAGCCCAGCGAAGCCGCCACGCCCCCCGCAGCAGCCCCGAGCATGACCGATGCGTACAAGGATGAAGCCACTCCGCCCGTCCACGAACAGGAGCAGGACACCGGGACCGCAGCCGACGCGGATGCCGAGAACAATGGCGACACCGATGCCGGAGACGACAACGGAGGCGACGAAGCCGAAGCCGTAGAGCCGATCGAAGCGCCGTCATCTTGGTCGAAGGACGCCAAGGAGGTGTTCGCTAAACTGGCATCTTTGGGGGAAGATGGCCGGAATCTAGCCGAGACCATCAACAAGCGCGAAGCTGATCGCGAGCGATTCCTCCAGCAGAAGTCGCGGGAAGCGGCGGGCACCCGTCAGGCGGTGGAGTCCGAAGCACGCCAGGCCCTGACCACGATCATGCAGAACCAGCAACAGGCGCTGGAGCAATTCATGCCGCAGCTTCCGCAGATGCCGGACCCGCGTTTACTTGCGAGCCCAGAACATCGGGATATTTACTTCCAGCAGAAAGCGGAGTACGATTACGCCGTTGCCCAGCGTGAGCAAGTCTCGCAGCAGCTTGAGCAGGTGCGTCACCACGCACATGCGATTTCCCAGCAACAGCTCCAAGCCGAAATTCAAGCGGAACACGCTGTTCTGGAAGAAGCATTAGGGGATGTATGGTCCGATCCATCCTCGCGCGCAAAGCTCCTTTCTGATCTGGAGCCCATTGCGGCGGAACTCGGATATCCCAAGGAAGTGATGGCAGAGGCCCGTGCGGCCGACATTATCGCTCTTCGTCGCATCGGAGATTTGAAGGCCAAGGCCGACAAATACGACCAGCTAATGAAGAAGCGGATGGAGCCCGTAAGGGCAGCCAAGCAGCCACTTCCGCCCGCAGCGCGCCCCGGCGCCCAGGCTGGCCAGTCCAAGCCTCGTGGCACTTTGGCGACGCTCTATCCCGACGACGTTCCCCGCAATTGAGGTGAGGCCGCTGGCCTCCCTGCACAAACGGAGGCCGCATGGCTACCATCGGAAATAGCTTCCGGGGCATCATCGACCACTATGCCTCGACCAATCGTAACGGCGATGTCATTCCGGCCATTGAGGCCCTGCATCGCCTGAATCCCCTCATGCAAGACGCGCACGTCATCGACTGCAACGACGGTAGCGGCCATATCAGCCGCATCCGCACCGGCCTTGGCGATGTCGCCTGGGGCCAGCTCTACAAGGGCATCATCCAGTCCAAGGGCACCTCCATGCAGGTGCGTGACACGACCGGCTTTGTCGAGCGCCTGGCCACGATTGACACGCGCTATCTGGAGAAGGTGAAGAACCCGGCGGCCGAGCGGGCAGACGAGGCAAACGTCGCCTTGGAAGCCATCGCGCAGGACGTGCAGGTCAACTTCTTCTACGCCGATACCGCAACCACGCCGGAACGCTTCAAGGGCGTGGCTGCGCGCTACAACGCGATCGCCAATGGCGGCGCGGCTGCATCGCAGATCATTGATGGCGGCGGCACCGGGTCGAACAACACCTCGATCTGGATCCTGGGTTGGGGGCCGAGCGGCACCAGTCTCATCACGCCGGAAGGCTCGACGGCTGGTATCCAGCGCAAGGACATGGGCGTGCAGCGCGTCTATGACGAACTGAATCGCCCGTACTTCGCCAAGGAAGAATACTTCCGCCAGGACATCGGCGTGAAGGTTTCGGACTGGCGCCAGAACGTCCGCATTGCCAACATCGACATCAACGCCGTCAAGGCGGGCACCGTCGACCTGTTCGCGTTGCTGCGTCGTGGCTACTACAAGATGCAGAACCGTCGCGACACGCTCATCGAGAACACCGATGGCAACGTCACCGGCATCAAGCCAATCATCTATATGAACCGCGATTTGCTGGAAGCGCTCGACGCGCTCTCCACCAACTCGGGTGCGTCGGACAATAAGATCCGGCTCATGCCCGAGGAAATCGCGGGCAAGGAGATCAAGGGCTATCGCGAGATGCCGATCCGCGAAACCGATGCGCTAATAAATGCCGAACAGCGGGTGGTCTAACCCTTACCTCGGTTAAGCCAAAATAAAGCCATGTCGGCCGCAGGAGGATTGGAAAGGTAGTCATGAAGTCTCTGGGCAAACTCGAAGGGGGTAAACCCAAGCTTGCGAATACGACCTTCAGTCGTGTTGCACGCTTGGCAAAGCAACCCGCGAATGAGCCCGGTTTCGTGGCAATGATCGGTCGCTATGTGTGTTCCGGTCAGTGGATTTTGGCAAATTCCGCAAATTCCGCCTTGTTTGTTAAGGATAGCGGCATGTTCCTCAGGGGAAACGCCTGTTTTCCAAGCTTTCCTATAAGCAGCACGGATTGCCAAGACTTCCGGGTCAACAGCAACTGCTGCCGCATTTTTCCTTCTGCGCTCCTTGACCTCAGGAAGCGATTGGTAAGCACTCATCCGGGCGCGAGCCTTATCGGTCTTGGCGTAAGCTTTGGTGCGAGCAAGAATAGCATCCTTGTTGTTCTCATAATACTCGCGCTTTTCCTGCAACAGGCGTTCTCTGTTGCGCTCGTAATGAGCTTTCTGGCTGTCCTTGTACTTTTGCCACTGCTCAGGGGTGCAATCTGCCTTTTTCGGCATACGAACATCTCCGCCTCTCGGAAAACATTACTTCCTCTCGGAAAGGAAATCAACCATGATTTTGGATAGAACTGGTCTATTGAGTGAGAACCAGGCCATCACCGCCACCACGGCATCGACCAATGTCATCGATCTGGGCAATCCCGGCACGCCTTATGGCGCATCGTCGGCCCTGCGTCGTGACATCGGGCGCGGAGAAGGACAGCCCTTCTTCGTCGGTGCCACCGAGGCATTCAACAACCTCACGTCGCTCACGGTTTCGATCCAGGTCGACACCACGGCGGCCTTTAGCGCTCCCGATACCATCTGGACCGCGACCTACGCGGCTGCCGATCTGGTCCCCGGCGCTCGACACCTGGGGCCGGATTGGTTCCCGGTGGGCACCGGCAAGCAGTTCGTGCGTATGCTCTACACCGTCACCGGCACGGCTCCCACGACCGGCCGCATGACCGCTGGCACCGTCATGGCGCGCCAGACCAACAGCGGGAGGTACTGATGAGCGTGAAGACCTACACTTCGCCTGAGCCGGTCTATGTGGACGGCATCTACCACAACGCCAACACGGCCTTCACCACGGCAGCCGATCCCAATGAGAACTGGGAACGGCTGGATGCTGGCGAAAAGGCGGCCATGGAGGCGTCGGACAAGACGCTGAACGTCCAGCCCTCGCTGGAGGAAATGACGCCGGAAGCCCTCAAGGCGCTGGCTGCAACCAAGAATGTGCCGGTCACCGCAGGTGGCAAGGCGCTTAGCAAGGCTGACCTCATCACCGCCATCAAGGCGGCTGACGAACCGACGCTGTAAGGAAGGGGCCGCATCATGGCGCTGGAGCGTAAACCTACAGGCGCATATGATGCGGCCTATCCTCTTTCTATCCCGGGCATTTCCGGCACCGGCTATGCTCAGGCTGTCGTCGTGCTCGACGCGTCGGGCAACGCCGCTCCCATCGGCAGCAAACAAGAAACCTTCACCCTCGCGAATAACGTCTCTACAGCGGGCGACTATCCCGCAACCCCTGGCGGCTCCACATTCGGTCAGGTCGTCTATGGCGGGGACTATGTGTGGACCGTCTTGGGCACGCTCGGTTCGGGTGGGTCGGCGCAGCTCAAGAGCGTGATCCGCAACGCCAATGGCGGCATCGTGGGCACACAGAACATCGGCGCCGCGAAGACTGCCGCTGACACCAATGGTGGGACGGGCGTGGGCCTTGGCAGTAATGCCGAAATCTTTGTCACGCTGGCCGGATCGGCGCTGTCCGGCGTCACGGTTCAGATCAGCAGGCTTCCGTGACCAGCCGCGCTATCCTGAATGGGTGGCCGTTGGCGGCCGGTGGGTTCGCGTCGTTTGCGGCATCGCCTCCCCTCGCGCGCTACCCCAATTTCCCACAAGTCGCTCTGATGCAGCCGCGTGCTATGTCCGACGTCATCACGTCGGGTGCTGGCTCTTTCAGCATGGTCGATATGCCGGACTTCACCGATGGCCGGAAGATGGTGCAGTTCACGACCGGTTCTGGCTCGGGGCAGGTCAGGTCGCCGCTTCGCGCCCCACTCGACGTGCGCAATGGGCACATCAGCATCTGGCTCAAGATGCTGTCGTTCGTACAGGGCGATGTGTCCGCCATGCAGATCCGCCTTTATTCGACCGGGACGCCCGGCGGTGCAGAGCCTGCAAATTATCATTCGTGGGGTGGCCGCTTCGATATCGTCCAGCAGTTTTCGCAAGGGCCTGCCACGAAGGTCGGGGCTCATCCGAATGACTTTACTGCGGTCGGCACAGGTGCGGACCTGTCAGCGATTACCTGGGTGTCTTTTCATGGGCAGGCTCAGAGCGGGAAGACGGTCACCTTCTACCTGAGCGATATCCAATTCGTGCCTAATCCGCGCACCAAGGCGGCGGTCATCTTCCGCATGGATGACGCGTGGATTTATGCGTACAGCATCCTCAAGCCGCTTCTCGACGCCAAGGGCGTGCCAATGTTCTTGGCGCCTGGGGCAGTATCGGGCGCTAATGGCTTCAACGGCGCCGGTGTAAACACGCCTCCTACGACTAACCCGGACCGCATGAGCATTTCGCAGGTCAATGAGATGCGGTCGCTCGGTACGCAGTGCGGCACCCAATCGTGGACGACCGAGGCCAATCTGGCGGATTACGCAGCATACCTGACCGAATTTCAGGGAATGCAGCGGTATTTCGCTGATCGTGCATGGTTGGCAGACGCGGCAGACGGCACCTATTACACGAATGTCGGGCAGGGAACGCAAGGCGCTCGGCAAGCCATGCTCAAGACCGGCTCGCGCACGATACAGCGCTTCGTCAACGGGCGCAACGGCAATGCCAAGCCGCTGGCGATGAGCGAGAATTTCCCGTTCACCGACGAGACGGCAATCACCGCCCTCAATGTGGCCGGTCCTGGTATCCCTACGGGCGGGACAATCACCGATGCCATCACGATCGAACTCAACCGCGTGATCGCGACCAAGGGCGTGCTCATCATTGCCGGGCATAATGACATGGCGACCGATCCCAACCAGCTCGCAGCCGTCCAGTATGTCTTGAACCGTTACGCATCGGGCGGGGGGGCTGAATTCGATATTACGACGATGGCGAAGCTGCTTGAGCCGTACCGTACGATCTACGGCGAGCGCGATTACGCAGCCCCGAATTGGTGAGGATGATATGACCGGCATCGGATACACCCCGCCTGCGTCTCAGGCTTCCGTAGATGCGGCAGCGGCTAAAGCGGATGCAGCCAGCACCAAGGCGACGGCTGCCCAGACCACGGCAGACGCAGCCATGACGAAGGCCGACACGGCGATTACAGACGGCCTGACTGGCGCGGATCGGCAGCAGGCGGTTCCTGTTCAGGTGACGCCTGACGCGAATGGCAACGTCATATTCACGTATCCCAAGCCCTATGCCACGGGCACAAAGCCAGCCGTCACTACGACGGCTGAAACACCGAGTGGCGTGGCGTATCGCAATGACGCGAGCGTGTTGGAGAACAGCGCGACGAACACTCAGGTCACGATCCTCGTACAGCGCATTCCGAAGACGCTGACGGCTTCGGTCCTGGGCGCGGTGCTCAACGTCATTGTGCCCGTCACGACGCCGGTTTGGATTAACGTCTTGGTGCGGGCGCCGGTATGACGATCTTCATTGAAGCCCAACAGCTATCGAACCTGACCAATTACGTAGGTCTGGTGACGAGCGTGCAGCGGTGGTTGAACCGCACCGATTTGCAGGACGACGTGCCGGATTTCATTCGGCTTGCTGAGGCGCGTTTTCGTGATGTGTTGGTCATGCCGGATCAGGAAACCGCGATCACGCTGACGCCCGCTGCCTCGGTCGCGTTGCCTGTTGACTTCGATAGCATTCGCTCGCTGGGCATCCCCGGCTATGCGCCGATGGATCAGGTGTCGCCCGCCAATTTCAGTGCGTTGCCAATCAACCCGGATGGCACGCCGCTGACCGGCTTGCCCACCAAGGTCATGATCGCTGCTGGCACGATGCAGTTCTGGCCAGTACCAGACAAGGCCTATGCCGCGAACATGGTCTATCGAGCGAACCTGCCCGCGTTAGGCCCCTCCGTCGATAGCAATTGGTTGCTCGCACGGCGCCCAGATATCTACCTCTACGGCACTATCCTCCAGGCCGAGGCCTATGGCTGGAATGACGAGCGCGTGCCGCTGATTAAATCAGCATTGGACGAGGCGTTGGTCGAGGCAATGCAGGCCGGAACGAGAAAGCGCTATGGCTCGGGTCCGTTGTCCATGAAGCCCCCGACTAATGAGCGGGTTGGGCTGCGGTGTTAAGGCAGCGCATCATCTTCGGGCAATACTCGCCGGACAACGCGCAATTTCTGACGGATGGGCTGTCCGCCGTCGTGAACGCCTACCCCACCGCTAATGGATATGCGCCGGTCGGGCAATTCGAGGCCGTCACCGACAACTTGCCCGCCAAGTTCAATGGTGGCGCGGCGTTTGTGGACAGCGCAGAGACGGGCACGCTGATCGCGGGCACGACTAGCAATCTGTATCGCTATGCGGCGGGTTGGACCAGCATCGTGGGTGGCTTGGCCCTGACCAATCGCTGGCAGTTCACGCAGTTTGGTGATGTGGCTATCGCCGTCAATGGCGGCGCCACCTATGCGATTGATTTGCTGGCAGGGACGGCCTCTGCGGTATCTGGCGCTCCTAGTGCTACCGATGTCGCCACTGTGCGCGATTTCGTCGTCTATGGCGGCGCAAATGGCAATGACGCGCTGGTGCAATGGTCGGGGTTCAACGATTACACCAAGAATACGCCGGGTCAGGATCAGGCAGGGTTTCAGCCCATGCTCGACGGGGGTGGCGTTCAGGGCATCTGCGGCGGTGAATATGGCATCATCGTCCAGCGCTCGGCCGTGCGGCGCATGACCTACACGGGCGGAGATTTCGTCTGGCAGTTCGACGTGATCGCGCCGGAGGTAGGTGCTATCTCGAAAGGCTCGATCGCGCAGAGCGGACGCCGTGTCTATTTCCTGTCCGATCGCGGTTTCATGTATTGCGATGGCAATGACGTGACGCCGATCGGAGCGGAGCGCGTCGATGACACGTTCTTCAAGAGCTACAATCGTGCGCAGCTCGATACGATGTACGCGGCGATCGATCCGCGCCGGACGACGGTTGCATGGCTGGTGCCTGGCTCACCCGGCAAGCTGTGGGTCTATAACTGGCAGTTGGACCGCTGGACCATCATCACGCTGGACGCGATCGGCCTGTTCAGTGGCTTTACGTCATCCATCACACTGGAGCAGCTCAACGCGCTGTATCCGGGTGGTTTGGATACCATTCCGTTCAGCCTCGACAGCACGCGCTTTTCTGGTGGGGATCCGCTGTTGCTGCTGGCTAATGCGCAGGGGGCTATCGGCGCGCTGTCCGGCTCAAATATGGCCGCGTCACTGACCACCGCCTATGTCGAATATGCCGATGGGCGCGGTACTCGGTTGCGAGCAATCCGACCGATCACGGACGCCACGGACGGCATCACCATCACCATGGACTGCCGCCAGCGGCTTGGTGACATCACAGGGCTTACCTCGCGCTCCACGCTCATGCCATCCGGTGACGTTCCGGTGCGCGCGTCGGGGCGCTATATCGCGCTGACGATGGCTATGGATGCCGGGACCGTCTGGCGAAGCGTGCAGGGTGTCGAGCCGATCTATGCGATAGGAGGCGGCCGATGATCCTGCGCGTTCCAGTTACCGCCGCCAATATTGTCGAGTGGGTTCGCCTGGCCGCGAACGCCATCAACCAGTTGATCGTCGGGCAAGAGAAGCTGACGCCGCAGGATACGCCGTATCCGGGGCCTTACGCCGATGATGCGGCGGCTTCTGCTGGCGGGGTCAAGGTTGGGTCGACCTATCGTAAGCCGGACGGTTCCATTTGGTGGCGTCAAGTCTAAACTGTAGACTTGGTGCGTCATCTCGGTTATATTCCGCAAGTGCCCAGCGCCTTGCGCAGCCATCTCCACTTGGAAAGGATGGCATGGGCACGACTTCATTGCAGATCGGGTATATCGACAAACCGCTGAGAACGGCTGCATGGCCGCGTCTGCGCGAGATGCTCACCCCTGCCTTGAAGACCGGCAATCTATCCTGGCGCGAAATCGTGGCTGGCCTGTCCAGCGATGACATGCGCGTCGTGGCGATCCGCAAAGGAGGTGATCGACCAGATCTACTGGCGTGCGCGGTGGTAAGGTCTGCGCTCACTCCTGACGGGGAGGCCTTGGAAATCGTCGCGGCGGCAGGTTCGCAGTATCGCGTATGGGCAGCCTGGGGCTTGAACGCGCTCCAACAGGCTGCCCGAAACGCTGGCATGATCGGCGTGCAGTGGACCGGCCGCAAAGGCTGGCGGCGCGTCTTCCCGCAAATCGCCGCAGCTGGCGACATCATGAAGGTGCCTGCATAATGGGCGGCAAGACCACCACCACATCGGGGCCGTCGAAAGCGGCGCTCCCGTATATGAATAGCGCGTCAACCGCGACGCAGAACGCCTATAACCAGTCGCAAGGGCTGGCGGATCAGTCCGTCGGCATACTGCAACAGAACTTGCCGGGTGTGGTTGACCGCACCATGAACAATCCACTGCTCGGAGCGGCGTCGGGCTACACGTCCGACGTGCTGGGGGGAAAATACCTGACCGGCAATCCTCTGCTCAGCCAGCAGATCGCCAATACCAATGAGAGCGTCACGAACGGCGTCAATAGCGCGCTCGGATCGCGTGGCCTCGCTGGTGGTAGCGCCGCGTCGCAGATTCTTGCGCGCGAGCTGGCCAAGAACGAGGCGAACCTGCGCTATACCGACTACAACAACGAGCGTACCCGCATGGACCAGGCTGTCGGCAATGCCACGGCGCTGAACGGGGCGGACAACCAGAACTTGGCCGCGCTGCTCACCTATCTGACCGGCATGACGCAGTTGCCGCAGGGTGTCGCGAACAACTACGCTGGCTCCATCGGCTCGCTGTGGGGCAATAGCAAGACCGAGACGACGAATAGCAACCCCGGGGTGCTCGGTGTCCTTGGCGCAGGACTATCAATGGCGAACAGCGCCAAAACGCTCGGGCTCTTTTCCGATCGGCGGCTGAAAACGGACATTCGTCGCATTAGCACCGAGCCGGATGGCCTTGGTATCTACGAGTATCGCTATGTCTGGGGAGGCCCCATGCAGCGTGGTGTCATGGCTGACGAAGTACGCGAACTGCGGCCTTGGGCACTTGGCGTTCCTTATGCGGGCTTTGACCGCGTTCGCTACGAGGCACTGTGATGTTCGATCAGTCGTCTTTCCTTAACAAGTACGGCATCCCCGGCACGCAGCAATTCCCGCAGGCGTCGGGGATGATGTTCCGGGGCTTTGCTCCGCAAACTCCGCCAGCCCCAGTGCCGTCAAAGACTGATCGCATCTTCGACTTTCTCGGGCAAGCAGGCGACACGCTTATGGCGTTGTCGGGCAGTCCTGGCGCCGTGGCGCTTGCGCAGCAACATGCGAACGAGCGGCGATTGCAGCAGCAGGATCAACTTCAAAACAATCGGCTTCAGCTTCAACAGCAGGGGCAGATGCAGCAATGGATCGCACAACAAGAGTGGAAGCGCGCGAATCCGGAGCCGGTCCAGCCGCATTATTGGGAAACCAATGACGGCAGCCTTGGCATCGTCGGGCCGGACGGCAAGCCTCAGATCCTGTATCAGGACCCGACACCCAAGGTTAACTGGATCACAGCGGACAACCCTGACGGCACCAAGAGCGTCATCCCGGTTGGGCCGAATGGCCCGCTAAACGCTCAGCAACCCAGCCGCCCGGCGATCGGCGCTGTCATCAAGGACCCCCGGAAAGGAGGTTCTGGCTCCGGTCAGTCCGGCTTTCGCACCCCAGGGAGCTTTTGACGCCGTGATCCAGCAGGAGAGCGGCGGGCGTCTTGGAGCGGTTGGACCACAGACCCAGTATGGCCGCGCGCTGGGCTCGACGCAGCTTCTGCCCAGCACCGCACGTGACATGGCTGATAAGCTGGGACTACCGTTCCGTCCCGATCTTCTGACCGCCAAGACGCCGATCGCAGGCCAGTATCAGCGCGCGCTTGGCGAGGCATATTTCAATGAAGGCCTTCAGAAGACGGGCAATCTGCCCGATGCCCTTCGCTATTACCACGGCGGCCCCAATCGTCGCCTGTGGGGACCGAAAACCAACGCATATGCTGGCGCCGTCCTGTCGCGCCTGGGGATGAAGTGATGGCACAAACGTTCACCCATGACGGCGTGGTCTATGAGGACCTTGGCGACGGCAATGTCCGGGCGATCGGCTATGCCGCATCCCCTGCCCCGGCCGCACCTGCCGCGCCGCAGGGGTTTACGATCGGCTCGCCTAATCCGGTGAAGCAGCAGATTGACCAGTTGCAGGTCGATAAGCTGCGAGCTGATATTGGTCGGCAACCCGCTATCGCCGACGCGGAACTGCGTGGGAAACAGCTTGCCAATGAAAAAGCGGCACGTGACCTCACGGCGCAGCCTTCCGTCAATCTCACGGCAAAAGAGCGCGCTGACGCGATTGCGGGGTACAAGTCCGGGCTAAGCGTGGAGCGCTTGGTCGCTGACCTTGAGCGTCTTTACGATCAGGGTCCTGGCACGACTTCTGGTATTATGGGGTTTCAGGACTATCTCCCCACCGAAATCAATCAGCGATTCGATAACGCGGGCAAAGCCGCGCGAGGAAATGTCGGCACAGCTTTGGGCTTTACCGGAGGCCAGCTCAACACTGCGACGGAAGCGGAACAGTCGGTCGGTCCATACCTTCCGAAAGCCAGCGACCGTGACGGTACGATCCGAGACAAAATCGCGCGTCTCCGGCAGCTTGCGGACGATGCAAAGGCGCGCTCTGTGCAAATCCTTGGCGGTATCCCCGATGCCAATGGCAACGTCACTCCCGTCTCCGCGACGCCGGAAGAGCGCAAGCCCACTCCCGGCGCTGTGGCTACCGGCCGCATGGAAGCGGCAACGGGTGCGACCCGCCAAGAGCGCGATCCAGTAGCATCGGGCATCATTGATCGCATAGTGCGGCAGGGCGGCAATCTCGACACGCTGAACACGACGCTCGCGAACCTCGGCTATGCGCCTGTGGAGCAGAAGTCGTTCGACGCAGCGCGTCAGCATTTCCAGCAGAATCCGACCTACACAGGTAGCTATGGCGATGCGACGCGCACGGTCGAGAATACGGCCCGCCAGCAGATTGCAGGATCCGCGCCCGGTGCGTTCGCTGCCAACGCCTTCAATGACGTGGCGGCCGGTATTCCCGGTGCCATTTTTGGCACTGACGCGCTGGAGGCGCAGCGCCGCGCCAACCCGAATGCGGCGCTCGCGGGGTCTATCGTTGGTGGCGCGATCGGTTCGGGCGCTCTTGAGCTTGGCTTGGGACGTGCCGCTACTCGCCTTGGCGGTGGCCTTGCGTCTCGGTTCCTAGCGAACCCGCTGACTGCCGATGCGCTGTATGGCGGCATCCAGGGGGGCGCTACTGATGGTTCGGTGACCGGCGCGCTGGCGGGCGCTGGCTTGGGGGCTGCTGGCGGTGCCGTGGGACGCGGCGTGGTTCGCGGGGTTGGCGCGGCAACGCGCGGTGTTGCTGATCCCGCTGTACAGTATCTGCGTAGCGTCGGCGTGCCGCTCACTGGTGGGCAGGCGGTCGGCAATGGCGGCTTTATCGGTCGTACCGTCAAGGGCATTGAGGATCGGCTTACCGGCGTGCCCGTCGTTGGCGATATGATCAACGCGCGCCGTCTGGAGGGACTTGAGGGCTTCAATCGTGCAGCGCTGAACGAGGCAGCCTCCCCTCTCGCGCAGCAGTCCAACCCCATCGCGGCATCTATCACCTCGACCGGCCCTGATGGCATCGAGGCGCTTCGTGCAGTGCGCGGCGCAGGCTATGACAATGCGGTCAACGGTCGGTTCGCGTCGATAGACCCGCAATACACCGCTGACTATAATGCAGCGCTCGCGGCTGCTGGCGCGATCCCGAACACGGGCAGTCTCGTCCGCAGCGAGATTGACAGCGCCGTTCCTGGCTATTTCGCCTCGGGCAGCATCACGGGCAAAAATGCGCAGGGTGCCATCAAGGAATTGAGGGGCCTCCGTCGCGCGCGTGAAAATGACCCGCTGGGCTTCCGCACGGGGCAGGCTGTCCGTCAGGCTGAGGGCGCCATGACTGGCCTGTTCGAGCGTCAATCGCCTGGGTTCGCCAACGATCTTGCCCGCGCCAACGAGGTGCAGACCGCGCTAAAAACGATTGAGGCGGCCGCATCGAATGGTGCCAACCAAGCGGACCAGCTTTTCACGCCCGCGCAGCTCAACCGCGCATCGGTTCAGACCGCCAATCGCCTCACGGGCGGCGGGGCGACGAGTGCGCGTCCGTTCTATGACCTTGCTACATCAGGTCAGGCTGTATTGCCTTCCAAGGTGCCTGACAGCGGCACGGCTGGCCGTCTTGCGGTGCAGGGCGGTCTGGGCGGAATTGGCCTAGGCGCGCTTGGCGTTGGCGGAGGTTATGCCGCTGGCGGAGCTGACGGCGCGCAAACCGCAGGCGCTACCACCCTTGGCCTAGGCGGCTTACTCGCTCTTGGTGGAACTCGGGCCGGGCAGCGCGCGGTAACGCGGACGCTGCTCGATCGCCCTGACTACCTTCGTCGGCTGGGGGACGAGGTGATACGTCGCAATCGGCTTGGCGGCATGTTTGGCGCCGCGACGGCGCTCCCACTTCTCACTTATGATTGAGAAGCCAGCGAACACCGCGCCCTTGAGGGCCAGCGCTAGGAATATCTCGGTGCCGGTCATTGCCGGCTGCCTGCATCGGCGCGCGATTTCGCAGTGAGGTAGTCAACGATCTTTGTATCACCCTTACGGCGATCCTTCTCAACTTCTTTTGTATAGTTTTCTAGTGCATTGACGTAATTTACGATGTCAGCGTCTTTTTGCTGCAAGTAATCAATCTTGCCCTCTAACTCAGCAATTTTCTCGCTGTGAGCTACGGCCTCTGAGGCGGCATCATCAATCTGATCCTGCCGCGCATCTGAGTTGGACTCGCATCCTGACAAGCTCAACGCTGCAATAAAGATAAGTGCCCGCATACCACCACCCTATCGCATCCCGCAGCCGTGGGGAAGCGTTGAAACCTTGCACCGCGCCCCAACATCCTGTAAGTAAACCGACACAGGCCCAGCGCTCGCGCAGCCGTTTCCCCAGACGAAACGGAGATGCGCGTTGGCCTTCAGCGATTGGAACACAGATGCGAGCCAGAACACGACCGTAGGGGCGGTGTTCATTGGTGAGAACTGCCCGCCGGGGAACCTCAATAATATGGGGCGCGAGATCATGGCGCAGCTTCGGGCCGCGTTCAGCCGCGCGCTCGGCACGTTCTTCGCATCTAACACGATCGGCGACGCCCGCACCGCGCTAAAAGCAGTCGGCACCGAAGGTGCTGACCAGATGACGGGCAACTTGGTGCGCCAAGGGGCTGGACCGCACCTTTATCATACGACTGCCGCTTTCACTTCCGGCCGTGTCTTCGTGACTGCGGCGGGGGCTGCTGATCCGACCAGCCAACCTGGCGATATCTGGATTATCCTGTCGTGACGTTGCGGATCCGCGACACGGCGACGCTGCGCACCGCGACGGAAGCTCGCGCCCGCAAGTCGGACGGTACGCTCGCCCCGATTGACCGGATGATGATCCGTACCGCTGATGGGCTGGCGCAATTCTACCGGCGCGGCATCAGGGCAAGCGTCACACCGTCGTTCGTCGGGGGCTACGGCACCAATAAAACGGGGCCGGTGTACACAAGCTCTGCGGCTGTCAGCGTCGACGGTGGAACGCAGCCATACGCTTACTATTGGGTAATCACGGGTGGCATGGGCGTGGTCAACCCGAACAGCCCCACCACCAATTTCGTCGGCAGCCCTCCAGGCCTCTATGGCGAATTGAATGGCACAGCCACTTGCACGGTCACCGATGCCAGCGGCCTTTCCCAGCAAGTGACAGTCGAGGTCACTATCACCCGTGAGGGCGGTTTCTGATGCTGAAATACGACAACACCGTCTCCAGCCAGGTCGACGGCAAGCCCATCTATGGCGCGCAGGTCAGCGTATACACAGCGGATACCGATACGCCGTCTTTGGCCACAATCTTCGCGGATGAGGCCGGCACCACTCCGCTATCGCAGCCGATCCTGACCGATCAGCTCGGCTATTTCGCTTTCTACATCGGCGATGGCAAATACAACATCCGCGTGATGACGGGGGCGGTCGAAATCAGCCGCACCAACATCACGATGGTCGACACGCTCCAGCTCAAGCAGCGGGCGCTCATTGTGCCGGTGAATGAGGATGGCGGCACGCTCCCCCCAGCGGATCAGCGTCAGGGGAAGCTGCTTGGCTTTGACAACGGCGGCAATCCGACGATGGCCGTGCCGAACAGCTTTGAAGGCCCCACCGGCCCCGCAAACAGCACCTACACGACGCTGGCGGGGTTGAAAGCCGCAGCGGTATCGAACGCCAGCTACATCTTCGCACCACCGAGCGGCAGCGACGGCGGTGCAGCGGCAGGCACGTTCCTGTATCAGACGGCGGGTGCACCCTACACGGCTGACGGCGTGAACATCATCAAGCTCGACGCCGTGCCGCTCACGACCGGGGCATTGGTGCGTCAGGGCGCTACCGGCGTAAATTTCGACGGTCGCAGCACGGATGCGAAGCTGCGCGAGACGGTCAGCGTGAAGGACGCACGCTTTGCGGGCGGCGCGAAGGGTAACAGCGCGGCTGATGACACGGCGGCTTTCCTGGCGTGCGCTTCGTATTGCGAGGCCAACGGCGCGCGCATGTTCGTGCCGTGCGGGACGTACAAGCTGACCGATACGATACCGATGCGGCAGTCCTTCAGCATCGTGGGCGAGGGCACCGAGAAGACGATCATTAACATGGTGTCGTCAACGGTGAAGCCAGTCTTCGATCTGGCACCAGCCAATAACGTCGTCATCCTTGGTGCTCGCATCTCCGATTTGCAGATTCGTTGCAGCGGAGGTTCTGCGGTTTGCGACGGCATTACGATCGCGTCTGCCCCGACGAACAGCACGATCCGGCAGTGCCAGTTTGACAACCTCTGGATCAGGGATTGCCGTCGCGGTGTGGCGATGGCTGGCGTCATCTACCGCAATTTCTTCACGAACATTACGGTGCAGGGCACCAGTGACATCGGCGTCTATTCGGACGAAGGCTTCGTGGATGTGACGTACAACACATTCGCGCAGATCGAGGTGACGAACGTCGCGAACGGCGCGTGGGCCTATTACATTCGGTCCAGCTACTCGACGTTCGACACGATGACCAGCGACGGCGTGGCCTATTTCTCTAGCCCGGCCGGTGTCATCCGCAATTACACGACTGAGACGGTGCAGGCGACGAGCTTCCCGGCTGCGGCTGGCAATGCGGTCGTGACGATCAATCAGGTGCAGCTGCTGGACAACTTCACCATTCGCGGCGTTGATCCTGCAAAGCGCTCGGTGGCTCTTCGCATCGCCGGCACGAGCGTTATCAACGCGATGCGCATGGTCGGGCCGCATCCGGTCAACGCCTTGCTGCTGGATGGTGGCTCGTCTGGCGTCGTCAATACGCTTCAGGTCGACAGCACGATTAACCAGATCAAGCAGACGCATAGCGACGACATCCTGAACAACTGGATTTTCAACGCCTGCTTCCAGGTAACGAAGCGGTCGATGCGGTATGCGGAAGGATCGTGGACCCCGACGTTCACCGGCTGGACGACTGCGCCAACTGTCAATGCTGCGACCTATGAGCGCATCGGTAACCGCGTGTCGGTCGTCCTACTGGCCCAAGGCGGGGTTGCTGATCCGGGTGCAGGTATAGGCGGCCTCCCCTTCCAATCCGCCACGATGAGCGGCGGGGTTGCGGTGTTCAGCACGTCCGACCCGACGAAGAGGATTGCGAATGGCGGTCTTGGCGCATCAGCCAGCATCGTGGGCGGCTTCGGGGCGGTCAGCATGGCAGGTGTCTACTGGAACATGAGCTTGGAGTATCGCGCATGAAAATCGGTGATCGAGTGATGACGCCAGCGGGGCCGGGGACGGTCATTGGCTGGTACTCGAAAGGATCTCGGACGCGCGTGACGGTCGCGATCGATGGCCTTGGCGACGAGCCCGAGCACACCTTTGAGAGCGACCAGATCACGCCTTTGTGATGCGCAGTCGGGCGCTACCCCGGCAGGAGATAAGTGATGGACATGAACTTCGTCGACAAACTGATACGCGCGCAGCGTATCGCGGCACTGGAGACACTGTGCAGTGGCATGGCGGATGTTGACAAGCATTTCCTCGCAGAGCGTCTGCTTTCTTACGGCAGCATGGACGTGGGCGGCCCGCAGGCATTCACCAAGCAGGACTATGCCGAAACCCTTCACGGAGGCCGATAATGGAACACCCGCAGCACTGCCAGCATCTGGCGGAGCAGATTGCAGCCGAGACGGACGAGGCGAAGCGCGAGAAGCTGCGCGAGCAGTTCCGGGACGAGTGCCAGGACGGCGTGCTGGACGCTGGCGATGACGAGGCGGCCGTTCAGCCACTGAGCGGCGGTGGTGGTGGCGACACCCCTCCCCCGAAGCCTCGGCTGCCGTAATGAGGTGGCTGTTCATGGCGCTGGTGGCTCTGGCTTATGTCTTTGCCCTGCACGCTCCTCCCAAGCATCGCAGGGCGGCTACCAGCGTCATGACGGCCATTGCAGGCGCGTGGGCGCTCTATCTGCTGGCATGGTCGCCTTGGCCTCCCGCATCGCTTCTCTGGTCGATCGGGTTGCCGCTGGAAAGCGAGCACCTATGGTCGATCACTGACGCGCTGCTGGGAGCCTTCGTGCTGGTCAGCGGCTGGCGGCTGGACTGGTCATTCCGCCGCTTCTGGTGGGGCTGGTCGATCTTCTCTCTGCTGGCAATCCAGCAATGCTTCCACACCGTCCGAGACTTTGGGCTGATCGAATGGGGTGTCTATGACCGCGCGCTGGACCTGACGTTCCTCGCGCAACTGGCCTGCATCTATGCTTTGGGAGGACCGGGTGTCTGGCTTAGGATCACTCATCTTTATGGCGTTTGCCGCGATCTTTTGCGTCCGTCTGGCGCAGCATTTGGAAAAACGCGGTCGTAAGTAATGGAGGAATTGCTTCCCCTCATCTCCAAGGGCTGGACGCCTGGCGGCGCTGGCATTTGGGTACTGGTCGCCATCAGTCTTATCGGCTGGTGGAAAGGCTTGCCTGCTGTCTTGGAGGCACTCGCCAATCGGCAGTCCAAGGTCGAGGAACGGATGGGACAGCTTCTTGAGGACGCCACCGCTCGCTTCACGCGTGAGATCGCAGCGGCCGATGCACGGCATGAAGCCTGCATGGAGGGGCAGGAGAAGATGCAGGCCGAAGTGCAGCGGCTGAATACCTGCGTGCAAGAGCAGCAGGCGACGATCGAGAGCCTGAAGAAGCAACTCATCCAAGTGCAGGTCAGCGCCATCCGGGTGGACGGTCAGCCTGCCAGCCCATTGGTCGCGGCTGCCGTGGCATCGCTGGATCGCGTTACAGGAGCGAAGGAATGAATAAGGGGGCCTTCTACAAGACCGTCCGCGCTCGGCTCGGGTCGCTCACGCAGAGCCAAGTCGACGGGTTCGAGCACATATTGACCGCGATCGATGGCGCGCCGCTGTCGCATCAAGCGTATATGCTGGCGACGGCCTGGCACGAAACCGCCAAGACGATGCAGCCGGTTCGCGAGGCGTTCAACCTGTCGGAGGCGTGGCGCAAGAAGAACCTGCGCTACTGGCCTTGGTACGGCCGGGGCTACGTCCAGACGACGTGGGAACGGAATTACGCACGGCTCGACGCGGAAGCGGCTACGGCTGGGCTGACCAAGCCGGGCGAGATCCTGGCGAACCCTGACCTCGCCATGCGCCCCGACATCGCCGCCTTCGCTCTGCGTCGTGGCATGGAGGAAGGCTGGTACGATGCGCAAGGCAAGACGATGGCCCAGCGCCTACCGATGAAGGGCGTGGCCACCCGCGCGCAGTATATCAATGCCCGGTATCTGGTGAACATCCAGGACAAGGCTGACGACATCGAGGACTATGCACAGACGTTTGAGCGGGCGCTGCGGGATGGGGGTGTGATGTGAGTAGCCTAGCCGAAGTCATCACCCTTTACGACACCAACGCCAGCGACATCCCCGGCATGTTGCGCCAGTCCGCCGATAGCATCGAAGCCGAGACGGAAGAGAACGACCGCACCAAGGCGATGATGGGCGTGCAGATGACGCACGATGGAGCGATTGCGATCTATGGCTGGGGCAGCGTGGATCGCTTTACCGCAATTGGCATCCTGCAAGCGGCGGTCGCCAAGCTATGCGATGTGGTCGAGGAACACCGAGTATGAACCGCCTCCACTGGCCCGACGCACGCGGTTGGATCGGCATCGGCGTCTACGGCCTCTCGGTCATGGTGATTTGGATGTACGCCGCCTATCCCGATCTGCACAAAGACGACCACTTCAAGACGATCATGACCCTGATCGTGGGCACCGCATTCGTGAACGGCATGGTGTCGTGGGCCTATGCCGCGACCAAGGGCGGTGGCGAGCTGGCGGAGAAGAACGCGGCGATCGTTGAGCAGACTGCACAGAAAGGAACGAACCAATGAACCTCGGCAAAGCCCTGAAATCCATCGTGCGCGTGGTGAAGGAGAACCCGACGAAAGCTGTCGCCGTTGGTGTGCTTATCGGAGGCCCTATCGGGCGGTTGGCTGCGAAGGCCGCGCCCATCATCGTGGCGGCTACCGCTGATCCAGCTAGGGTACGGCCACTCAGCTAGAGCGAGGGGCTAGCATTTTCTGGCGGGTGGTGTCAAAGTACAAATTCTTACAATAGGCCGGTGCGCCGGTCGCTTTGGAGAAATGACCATGATCCAGTATCGAGTCCGCCCGGTTACGCGTTACCTCGTCACTCGCTTTGAACACCAAGATGATAGTAGGCCTGGACGCGTCGTCGAAAAAGGCGAGTACGAAAATGCTCAGACCGCATTTGAAGTGGCGAAAGCACTTTGCAAAGCCGAGCACGACGCAGCGGGCACCGCGATTGACGATCCCAACTTCATTTATCCGCGCCAAGAAGATATGTTCCCTGATATGCCTGCAATGAGCGACAGTTGCAGGATTGTGCCGAACGCGGTGAGGAGCGCTTAAAAAGGTCCCCGCTCTGCTCCGGCATCGGGCTTTGCAGAGGGTGGCGCTACGGTGTCACCCTCAACCTTTAGGCGGATCGTACAAACCGGCAGCCTTGTCCCGCTCGAAATAGATCGCGCTTCGCTCCGACACAACGCGCTCGGTCTGGAGCGGCAAGAAGCAACCATGGCCCTGATACATGAACAGCGTCCGACCGGTGCATCCTGGCGTGCGGCACGATGGACGGCGATCGATCAGGCAGAAGTCGCGGCCCACCTTGTCGATCAACGCCGGTATATCGACGTCGACGCACGCCCCGCACCTCGGGCATAGCGCGCGGACCAGTTTGCCGTCGTCCGCCATATTCCCGAGCGTCTCCACCCACGTCGGGAACATCTCGCCATTCTTGTACACCGCGACTCGCCTCCTCGTGGCGAGGCATGTTCGCTATTCGTTCGGTGTACGAAAGGGCAACATGTAACGATTTCTTACACGTTGTCGCGACGTGTCAACGAAACGCGGTTTTCTTTATACGTCGCTCACCTTCACCACCTTCCACCCCGCGTCCTCGATCGCGCGGAGGGCGGCGGTGGCGGCGTTGATATAGCCGGTCCAATACGCCTCACCTTCATCAAGCCATAAGCCTTGTGGATGCGGGCCACCGTTGGCGTCGCCGGGGTCGCGCACTTCACACATAGAACGCGCCACAGCCTCGACCAGCGGGTTATCGGTCATGGATGAGTAGCTGCTCATCACCCCTCCCCTCCCCCATGCGCGCGGGCGCGAAGGGCGCAAGCCGTTAACGCCAAGGCCGGTTTCGCTGCGGTCGTTTCGAACCACTGCCGGGATGGATTGCGCTTTATGCCTGCGCCAACAAACGCCATTTCACCGTTGTTGACATAGGCTCGGGCCAGCGGTTGGTCGCGGTTGCCAGCCATCCAGTTCCAACCTTTAGGGACCAGTATTTCAGCAGCATCAACCGTCTCAGTATACCGCTCCGGCGTTACATATGGCGCGTGGGTATCCTCGCGGTCCCAGAAATACATTTGCGGCACGCCATGGCAAACCGCTCTCTCGTATGGCTCGGGCACCAAACCGAGAGCGAGTTCTATCTCAAGGTCCACCTCCCGATCCGGCCCGGTGAGCTTTTCCACGCGATCCGCGAGCGCAAGCAGCTTATTCATGGCCCTGGCTCCTGATGGCGGTCTCAATCTCGGTTGCAGCAATTCCCCGTCCAGTAATGACCGCGACCGCTTCGTCATCTTCGTGCCAGCGCAACAGATCGGCGTCAGTCTTCTCGGCATAGGCGCGGACTATCCCCGCCTCCCGCATGATCTTCGCGTCGGTGTTGGTCATGGGTGGGGTTCCTGTGCGTCAGGGATGCGATACGTCTCGACGGGGAACGGCACTGACAGCAGGTGCTCGACGAAGAACCGTCCCTTGCTGGTCGCGGTGCAAAGCTCGTCTTCGCGGTCGATCAGCCCATTGGCGAAAAGATACTGGCGACCGGCCTTAGCCACGTCGGTATCATGTCGCGGATATGGCGCCACGCTATAATAGGCGTGCAGCAGCATTTCGAGGGTGTGGGGTGATCCGATCATGAGCGCAGATCCTTATTGGCGAGCTCCAGCAGCACGTCGGCATGACAGGGCTGATCTAGCGGACACCAGCAGGCTAGGTTCTTGCCGCTAAGCTCGGCTACCCGGTCCATGAAAAACGCCCGATCGGTGTTGGTCATTCCGGCAATATCTCGCTCATAGTCGGCGCGGGTCGGCCCAGCGTAATTACCATATGGCGAAGGGCGGCTGACCTTCACCGTATTTTCCGGCATCCTCCAGCCCTTCTTGCGCGATAGCTGAACGCGGTGTGGCTTACTGCTCATCGCCGCCTCCGAGGGCTTTGCGGGCGGGATCTGGCGGCAACGGCATCCAGTGGGTGGGGTGCTGCGTCTGGTGGTCGAGGTTGTTGAACCACTGCGACTTGGCGTGATCGAACGTGCCCACGAACATGAAGCCGCCCATGTCATGCCACTCATAGAGCAGCAGCAAGATCGGGTCTTCGGGATCGGTCGGCGCGCTCTCAATGCCCCGCCAGCCCGCCTCCCTCAGCCGCGCGTTTTCCTGCGTGAGGGTTTCGAGGGCTGTAATCGCCTCAAAGACTGCGTTCTCGACACGAATGTCGTAATCGCAGGAGCAATGATACTCCCGCCCCTGACAGCCTCGCGCATGGTCATCAGTGGTGTTTAGTTCGCGCAGCCGGGTTAGCAGCCGCTCGGTCAGGTCGGTCATGCTGCGTCTGCCAGCGCGAAGACGATGCCACGGCAATACAAATCGCCGTCTTCCATCACGTCGAAGGTTGCGTGAGGAATAGCAGTCTTGATAAGCCAAGATGCGTCAATCTCATCAGGCGACCATACGGCCTCAATCGGCTTCATGGCGGGCTTGCGACGGAAGTACGCAGCGATCTGAGCCTCGTCGCCAGTGTCGTTCACATCATCGAACGTTGGCACCAAGCCCTCGGTGTCGACATGAACTGTCGCGCCATCCCAGGCACCGACCTCATCGTAGATCGCGCCGCGAAACTCCATCAGGTCATCGCTGGCACCGAAGACAGCGACCAGACCGGCATCCCGCATTTGAGTGAAGAGCGCCTTGCTGCCCTCTTCACCATATTCTGAGCCGTTCAGAACCTGTGCTGCTTCTTCCTTAGTCATGCTGCTTGCTCCTTGTTGAGGCGGGAGAGGGAGGCGATGGCGGGTTCCCAGCCATATTGGGCTGCGACCTTCTGCCAGGATCTCCCGGTACGAATGCGGCTGATGAGGCTGTGGGTGACGCGGTAACGGATGCCGATGTCGAAGTTCGTCAGCTTCGTGCTGAACAGTCCGACGATCTCGCCAATCTGTGCGTTGGTTAGGATGGCATGGCCGTTATGCTCGCCATCCTGGCGACCAGTCCGATGACGACCGCGTGCGATCTTATCGTCCGAATTGTCCTTGACCGTGCCGAGCAACAGGTGCGCCGGGTTACAGCACTGCGGCCGATCACACGTATGGCGAACCAGCAAGTCACCGGGGTCGCGCTCATTGGCGATCGCCCATGCGACACGGTTGCACTGGCGCGTTTCATAGCTGGCGATCTTGAACCGGCCATAATCATTGTGCGACAGGCTGGCCTTCCAGTCCCAACAATCGTCCGGCCCACGGCATTCGACGTGTGACCAGAAGCGGCTAACGATGTCAGGACGGCCATTGAGATACAGCCATATCGGCTTATTAATGGGAACAGTCACTTCGCGCCTCCTCGCGTTGTGGCAGCCCGTCCCGTTGGCGCGGGGCGGGCAACCTTTGCTCCAAGGTGCAGGGAGCACCTTTGGACGACGAAATGGCGGCACTAAACCGGAACAGATCGGAGGTTTGGCTAGGCTTATCGGCCTGCTTCACTCCTGATCGGAGCCGTTCGCTCGGTTTTGTAAACCGAAGGTCGGGGGTTCGATCCCCTCATCCGGCACCATTTTCCATTTCCTGACCATTTCGAAAACGGCACCAAAAGCCGGGCACTGCGTTACAGTGGCGGAATGATCAAGGTTGCCAGCTACAATATCCGAAAAGGCATCGGCGCGGACCGACGGCGCAATCCCGACCGCATATTGGACGTGCTGCGGGAGGTCGATGCCGATATAATCGCGCTTCAGGAGGCGGATCGGCGCTTCGGCGAGCGCGAGGGGGTGCTTCCGCTCCGCCTCCTCGATGACCATAGCGACTGGAAACCCATCGTCTATGGCATGAAGGCCCGTTCGATGGGCTGGCACGGAAATACGATCCTGGTCCGCAAGTCGACTCAGGTTCTGGATTTCGAGGCGATCCACCTGCCCTCATTGGAACCGCGCGGCGCCGTCATGGCGGATCTGCGAACCAAGGCCGGGGTGATCCGGGTCGTTGGCATGCATCTCGACCTGTCGGGGCTTTGGCGGAGGAGGCAGGCAGCGGCGATCCTCGCGCATCTGGCGAGCTGTCTGCATCGGCATCCGACCGTCATGATGGGTGATCTCAACGAATGGACCCGCGCGGCGGGGTGCCTGAAGGATTTTACCCGCGATTTCCTCGTGGCGGAGACGGGGCCGAGCTTTCACGCCATGCGGCCAATCGGGCGGCTCGACCGGATCATGGTGTCGCCCGAACTGCGGATCGGCGCGTGTGGCGTCCACGCGACCGCGGCCTCGCGCCGGGCGTCCGACCATCTGCCCATCTGGGCGACGATCGGCCCCCGCTGATGCGCGAAAAGGAACTGCGGCTCGCGCTGGTTTGCTATGGCGGAATCAGCTTGGCCGTCTACATGCACGGCATCACTAAGGAAATCTGGCGCATCGTACGCGCCAGCCGTGCTTCGCATGAAGGCGACCCCCCTGCCTCGGCGGTCGATGCCGTCTATCACGAACTTCTGGACGAGATGGCGGAGCGCGGGGGCATCCGCGTGCGCATCCTCGCCGATATCATCGCGGGCGCCAGCGCGGGCGGGATCAACGGCATTTTCCTCGGTCATGCCATGTCGACCGGCCAGTCGCTCGATCCGCTCACCGACCTGTGGCTGGAAGCCGCGGATATCGAGTCGCTGATCGCGCCCGAAGCTGCTCCGACTTCGCGCTTTTCCAAGATGTGGGCGCTGCCCATCGCCTGGATGGCGGCGGGGCGCAGCGGCGAGAAGGTCGAGGCTCTGGATGACGACACGCGTGAGGAAGTGCGCGCCAAGCTCGGCCATCTGGTCCGATCACGCTGGTTCGAGCCTCCCTTTGCCGCCGACGCCTTTACTGGGCGTCTGCTGGAAGCGTTCGACCGTATGGCAGAGGCACCGGCGGGCAAGCGGCTGTTGCCGCCGGGCCAGCCGCTTGATCTGTTCGTCACGGTTACGGACTTTACGGGTCAGCCGCAGCGGCTGCGCCTCCATTCGCCGGGCGAGGTGGTGGAGACCGAGCATCGGATGGTTGTCGACTTCACCGACAGCGGCGATGGCAAATTGGGGGCGATCCCCGAACTGGTGTTCGCCGCGCGCGCGACGTCGAGCTTTCCCGGCGCTTTCCCACCCTTTACCGTGGGCGAACTCGACCGGGTGCTGACAGCGCGCGATCAGAGCTGGCCCGAGCGGGACGATTTCCTTCGCCGTGTCCTGCCTCGCCATCATGCGGCGGGCGCGGCGGACAAAGCAGTGCTTATAGACGGATCGGTGCTGGTCAATGCGCCCTTTCGGCCCGCCATCGACGCGCTCGGCCGGCGTCCAGCCCGGCGGCAGGTCGATCGCCGCTTCGTCTATATCGATCCGTTTCCGGGGATGCACTTCCGCTTGCCCGGCGGCGGGGGGCATCCCGGTTTCTTCCAGACGATCATCGGGGCGATCAGCGAATTGCCTCGCCAGCAGCCGATCCGCGACAATCTCGAATCGCTCGGCCAGCGTTCGGCGCAGATCGAACGCATGCTGACGATCATCGAACGCATCCGGGCGGAGGTGGAGGGACAGGTCGAATCGCTGTTCGGCTACACGCTGTTCCTCGAGATCGAGGCCGGCGGCCGAACGTTGCTCGCTTTCGAGCGGACGCCGCCCTGTGGAAAAGCTGTGAAAGGCTTCGTGCC